>CENZ01079287.1_pt1 | contig 14760 bp, 12 predicted proteins | sample 361341 | NCBI WGS metagenome assembly CENZ01 (sample SAMEA2619782, study PRJEB7988) | marine metagenome | biome: marine biome (ENVO:00000447); feature: deep chlorophyll maximum layer (ENVO:xxxxxxxx); material: "saline water (ENVO:00002010), including plankton (ENVO:xxxxxxxx)" | depth 50 m
GATCATTCTTGGAAAGTTCTGAAGTTGGAAAATCTGCAAACAAAGAAAATGGATCCCAATGAGAAGGATGAGAATTTTGTTCTTTTTGATTCAATTGCTCTAATTTTTCCGCGTTCCGTCGCAAGTCGAGCTCCGACCATAGGTTGTCATAAGCTGGTATAATTTTTGCCCAGTCAAAAACGCCCTTGGCTCGTTCCTTCGCCGTTTGGCCCATTTCGTGACGTTTCTCTGGATTATTGATCAAAGTCTTTAGAGCATTTGTTAACTCACCAATATTAATAGCCGTCGATTGTTGGGTGGCTGCTAAATAGTCGCCATAATGGGTTTGACCGGAAAAGTATTTGTACGCAATGTCTCTACCTGCGTCTTGAGGCGCCATCAGCGTGGGAATTTTATACCCGTCTATTTCATGGCGAACGGTATCACGGTATCCATCCCAATCTGAGACCACAACTGGAAGACCTGAAGCCATTGCCTCTATTGGTGTCAAACCAAAACTCTCCTGAACATTGTCAGCGAGTGAGCAAAATATATCTGATGCAGCCCAGGCACCGTTCGGGAAGTTACTATCATTATCTTCAACAAATATAACACGACAGATATTACATATTTGGTTTATTGCAATCTCAAAGGATTGCTTATTAAAATCATCGTTAAAATAGCCATGAAAAATAATACTTACGGGAAATTTGGTTTCTGATGCTATGTGCTCGGCACTTAACAATAATGGGAGAGGGTTAGCCTTTGCCAGAAAGTTAAGTCTACCTGAGTACAAAATAACAACTTCTTTATCTTGTATATGCAGTAATTTTCTTTGTCGTTTTCGTTCCTTTGGAACCGAAATTTTATCAAAAAAATGAGCATCTATGCCTAAGGGTATGATTGGAAGTTGAATATCGCAAGAAAACGATTTACATCCGCGTTCGTTCAAGTAATCTTGCCAATTATTTATCAGCGTCTGAACAACTGATTTAATGGCTTTAGACGGGCATACTAATGCGTCCCAATCTTGCGTTGGCGCGATTACTATTTGATTTATAATATCTCTGACTCGATCAGTTGCTACATTATGAACGAGCCCCGATAAACTGTAAAGAGTTGTCCCATAGTAATACCGTGTCCAACTAAATTTGACTATGTTAGGGTCGGGCCGGAAAATATTTCCATAATTTGATAATGTCTTGGCATCGTTCTGATTTACCCCAATACAATCAGACTCTTTAATTTTTGCCAACTCTGCGAATTTTTTAAAGTCATTCAAAGCGCTCTCGTTAGGACAAACACAGGGAAATTCATTCTGACTTTTATACCGAAAAAAAGCTTTAATGAATTCATTGCTGGCTATATTTATTCCTAAGGGTTTGGAGTTATCGTAGCTTTCGCCATCAAAATTAATAGCTGTTAACATGATAAATCAAAATCGAACGTTGGTTTCACTAAGAAAATGCCTTAAAAGTGATTATGGTGTAAGTATCTCTTACGCCATCAATGGGCTGTATTTTATCGCTTATAAATCGTCCGATATCTTCTTTATCATCCAGATAGCATTTAATTAAAAGATCAAATTGACCTGATGTAGAATGAATTTCAGATACCTTGTCGACACTTTCAATCACCTGTTCCGCTACATCGTAGACTTTGCCAAGTTCGCATTTAACTTGGACAAATAAAGTTTGCATAATAAAACTCCCTAAAAAAACGAATATAACATTTAAGGTTAGTTTATAGTTTCTCTAAGAAATTAAAAGAAACAAAATTTGGTATGTAGTTTTATTAGTTTTTTAGATCGCCCAAAAAAGCAGGAATGTGCCCTGACCAACTTTCCAACTGCTCTTCGCTAAAGGGGCTATTTGAGACGTTAGGTTTGGTTTTTGTTTTGATATTATCTAGGTTGCCTAATGAACCTGTATCATTAGAGTTTGCTGTATCTATCTGCATAATAGGTATTTTTTTTTGTGTTAAGGCCTCTATTGCCTCAATATATTTTTTGTCCTCTTTCCATCCTAACGAAAATGCCCGACCCAATTTACCAGCTCTTCCAGTTCGACCTATTCGGTGAACGTAATCTTCAGGATGCGTTGGGATATCAAAATTAAAAACATGGCTCAAATTATCGATATCAAGGCCTCTAGCAGCTACATCGCTGCACACGAGAAAGTCCACACTTTTCTCTTTAAATTTTCTCATCGTATCCATTCTTGATGATTGAGACATATCACCGTGAAGCGTTGCAGAATTAAGACCATGCTTTAAAAAAGATTTATTCAAAATATCTACATCTTTTTTTCTATTGCAGAATACCAACGCATTCTTAACTTCTTCGAGTTCAATCAATTTCCTCAACAAGTCTCTTTTTTTCTTCTGGAGGCCATTTAAATCTCTTTTAGATTTGTGTTCTATCAAAATAAGGTTTTGTGTAATGCTTTCTCCCAGTGTAGAGGGTTTTGAAACACTAATTTCTTTAGGGTTCATTAAGAATAGTTCAGCCAGCCTCCTTATTTCAGGTGGCATGGTCGCGGAAAATAATAGCGTCTGCCTAATTTTAGGAATTATAGATACTATTTTCTCTATATCAGGTATAAAACCCATATCTAGCATTCTATCAGCTTCATCTATTACTAAGATTTTTACATCACTTAATAACAAACCACCTCGATCAAAAAGATCTAAAAGTCGTCCTGGAGTTGCTATTAATACGTCTACACCTCTATCCAATATTTTAGTTTGCTCTAACATTGATGAGCCACCGATGATGAGAGCCTTGCTAAGCTTATTATATTTGCCATAGGTATCAAAATTATCTGCAACTTGGGCGGCGAGTTCTCTAGTCGGTTCCAAGATAAGTGTCCTTGGCATTCGAGCTCTTCCTCTACCACTGGCTAAAATGTCTATCATTGGTAGTGTAAAAGACGCGGTTTTACCCGTTCCTGTTTGGGCACAGCCCAAAATATCTCGTCCCATTAAAACATTAGGTATTGCTTTTTCCTGTATTGGAGTGGGGCTTGTATATCCAGCGTCGCTTATTGCTTGTAATACAGTTTCGCTAAGACCGAGGTTAGCAAATGTCATGTACTAACGCTCATGGTAAAAGGAATTTTTGCAATATTGAATTAAGTGTTTATAAATCATTGATTGCGGAATAGGCGAATTATTACTAAATGTCAATCCAACCGATTAATCTAAAAAAACATAGCGGTTTTGTATTTAAAAGTAATGCATAATAATTTAAATACAAGTCTCTTTGTATTGCGAGGTGTTCCATAATTTTTTATAATCTTTTAATTAATCTAGTTTAGACGTATACTTAACTTGCATTAGAAAAATTTGAGAATTTACTTTAGGAAGTTAACCATGGTCAGTAAAATTGTAGGTATAAATTGGTGTTCGCAGAAAATTTTTTTTACGGTTATTTTGGTAAGTGCTTTGTTATCTGGTTGTTCGTTCATTCCAGACTCATTAAACCCAGTTAAGTGGTATAGTAGTTCTGGGGATGTGGATTACTCGAAGAGTAACTCATCGAAGAATGACCAAGAAAATAGTAAACTATCTAGCCAAAAAAGTGTATTTCCAAAACTTTCATCTGTACCAAAGAGGCCAAAGAAGCTGGATAAGAGGGAAAGGGATACAATTAAGGAGGGGTTAGTTAAAGATAACGTGGAGGTGCCAAAATATTCAGATGAAGTGTTTCCGAGGCAGGATAGCGATAATATTGAAAAAAATAATATGCCGGGAAATCAGAATAATTTGAGTAAAAATGAGTTTAATAATGTTAAATCATCTAATTCTATCCGCATAAAAAGAAATGAAACTAACGATCAAAGCATAGATTCGGATACAAAAAGTCCAAATGCACCCGAACCTTCGTCACAAATTATAACTAAACCTAAAAAAAGTAAGTTACAGAATAATTTTAAGCTGGGTAATATGGGACGTATTCCATCTTATAATCCAAGTGCGCCTCGGGTGGAGCCTGTGCCGCGACTGCCTCTTGTACAGAATAATAGTATCATGATTATCTCAGGAAATGGCGTAAATGAATTGGGGAACTATACTTTAAATTCTTGGTCTCCTAGGTTAATTAGAGAAGGAAGACGTGGATCTATTCAAGTGGCAACGATCTTATTTGCTAATGGATCTTCGAAAATAAAACCAAGAGATCGGCGCATTTTACGACAAGTAATTGATCAATTTAGAAAAGTTGGGGGAAAATTAAGAATAATTGGCCATGCAAGTCGCAGAACTAAAACTAACGATCCCGTGCGGCACAAGATGTCAAATTTCTGGGTATCCACATCTAGGGCTGAGAAAATTGCTAATGAATTAATCAGGATGGGTGTTAATTCTAATAATCTTCTCATAAATGCTGTATCTGATCGAGAACCCCGATATCATGAGTATATGCCCTCAGGCGAGGCTGGCAATCGCAGAGCAGAGATTTTTATTGATTTCTGAGCTTTGATGATAAACAACAATATTCATTAAAGCGGGACTTCGCTCTCTCGGGAAAAAATATTAGAGTATTAAGTTTTATAGTTTTTGTTTTTCTTAAAATGAATGGTATGTGTTTGAATGAATCAGGAATTCCATAGGATAAAACGTCTACCACCATACGTTTTTAATGAAGTCAATGAAATGAAGGCCAATGCCCGAGCTTTGGGCAAAGATATTATAGATTTTGGGATGGGTAATCCTGATCAAGCGACTCCTCAACATATCGTTAATAAATTAATCGAGACTGTTAGCGATCCCAGAACTCATCGTTATTCGGCATCTCGGGGTATTCTAGGATTGAGAAAGGCATTTGCTAGATACTATAACCAACGGTTTAATGTTGAACTGGATGAAGAATCAGAGGTTATTGTAACTCTAGGATCGAAAGAAGGTCTTGCTAACTTAGCGTCCGCGATTACTAGCCCTGGTGATATTATTCTGGTTCCTAATCCCAGCTATCCAATTCATATGTTTGGTTTTATTATTGCTGGGGCTGCAGTCAGAAACGTCCCAGTGTTTCCAGATAATTCCTATTTGAAGTCACTTGAAATGGCCGTCACTCATAGTGTACCAAAGCCCACAGCCGTAATACTTAACTATCCAAATAATCCTACAGCAATAACAACAGATCTGGATTTTTATGGAGAGGTTGTAGATTTTTGTCGCTATCACGGTATATATATATTATCCGACCTAGCTTATTCGGAAGTATATTTTGGTGATAATCCCCCGCCCTCAATCTTAGAAATACCTAATGCTAAAGAAATTTGTGTGGAATTCACTTCAATGAGTAAAACTTATTCTATGCCGGGTTGGCGAATAGGATTTGCGGCGGGTAACAAAAAGCTCATTACAGCTTTAACTCGAATTAAATCTTATCTTGATTATGGGGCATTCACGCCCATTCAAGTTGCAGCTTCAGCTGCGTTGAATGGTCCTCAAGATTGCGTTAGAGATATGCGTAAATTGTATAAAGAAAGGCGGGATGTGTTGATAAGTAGTTTTAAATCCTCTGGCTGGGATATTCCAAGTCCCGCGGCAACTATGTTTGCTTGGGCTCCAATCCCTGAGCAATTTAAAGATTTAGGATCGGTTGAGTTTTCCAAGTTGTTACTGAGTGAAGCTCAAATAGCAGTATCACCCGGCGTTGCTTTCGGTGAGCACGGCGACGGTCATGTTAGAGTATCTCTCGTTGAGAATAAGCATAGAATACGTCAAGCTTCACGAAATTTGAAAAACTTCCTTAGTTCTGCGGGAGGAGTTTTAGATAATTTTGATAAAAAAAGAGTTAGTGTATCTTGAGTAATCCGCCCCTTAGAATTGGTGTCGCTGGGCTTGGAACCGTTGGGATTGGGGTCATTAGGGTTCTATCAGAGCAATCAAGTATGATTTCAGCACGCTGTAATAGAGAAGTTAAGGTTGTGGCGATTTCTGCTCAAGATCCAAATAAAAAACGTGGTTTGGATCTTTCAAATTATATCTGGTATTCGGATCCCCTTTCTATGGCCACTGATGAAAATATTGATGTGGTGGTAGAGGTAATAGGAGGTTCAAGCGGTATAGCTAAGGATCTTGTTGAAAGTGCTCTTAACAATAAAAAACATGTGATCACTGCGAATAAAGCTCTTATAGCGAGTGCCGGTTTGGATTTAGCTCGTTCGGCAGAGCATGTTGGTAAAACTATTGGATTTGAAGCTGCTGTCGCGGGGGGTGTGCCCATTGTGAAAGCAATTCGTGAAGGTCTGTCGGGAAGTAATATTCAGCAGCTATTTGGTATTTTGAACGGTACCTGTAACTATATTCTGAGCGAAATGAGGGAAACAGGTAGGGATTTTGATAAAGTTTTGGGAGAAGCTCAGGATTTAGGTTATGCTGAAGCGGATCCAACTTTTGACATTGATGGGGTAGATTCGGCCCATAAATTAGCGATTTTGACAAGCATCGCTTTTGGATGTGAAATAAATTTTGACTCTATACAAATCGAAGGTATTCGGCATATTTCACCGTTAGATATTCAATTTGCAAGTGATTTAGGCTATCGTATAAAACTGTTGGGTATGGCAAGAAAGACAGAAGCTGGAATCCAACAAAGAGTTCATCCATGTATGGTTCCCGTAAGTGCACCAATAGCGCACGTTGAGGGCGTATATAATGCAGTTGTTACTGAGGGAAGCTTTGTTGGACGAACTATGTACGAAGGTAGGGGTGCCGGAGAAGGCCCCACAGCATCAGCTGTTGTTGCGGATATTATTGATATTGCACTTTCTAGAAATACAAATTTATTTTTGGTTCCTACTGTTAAACTTGAGAGAATGCAAGTGGCTCCTGTGAGTTCTTACATTGGTTCTTATTATGCAAGATTTATGGTAACTGATAAGACAGGTGTATTTGCAACGATTGCAAATGCACTCAACGATAATGGTGTTTCAATGGAATCGGTCCTTCAAAGAGGGCGTTCCAAAAATGAAGCCGTACCAGTGGTCTTAACAACGCACGAAACTGATGAAGCGTCATTAATTAGAGCATTGGAGGCGATAGAAAGAAGCAAAGTTGTTTTTGAACCTCCCCGTTTTGTTAAAATTGAATCATTTTAAATACTTTAATTAAAAAAAGGGAATTAGAGAAATGGGCGAATATACATCGAATATGGATAGAAACTTGGCATTAGAGGCTGTAAGAGTTACCGAAGCAGCTGCAATAGCCGCTTCTCGTCTAATGGGTCGTGGAGATGAGAAGGCAGCTGACCAAGCGGCTGTTGATGCTATGAGAAATGCTCTAAATAGTCTCAGTATGAAAGGAACCGTTCGAATTGGAGAGGGAGAGCGCGATGAAGCTCCAATGTTATACATTGGAGAAGAGGTCGGAACAGGTGATGGTCCAAAAATAGATATTGCACTTGATCCATTGGAAGGGACTACAATAACAGCAAAAGGCGGGCCAAATGCATTAGCTGTTATTGCTATGGCTGAAGAGGGGGGGTTTCTAAATGCGCCCGATACGTATATGGATAAAATAGCTATTGGGCATGGCCTTCCTGAAAATACGGTAGACCTAGATGACACCGTTGAAAATAATCTTAAGAATTTGGCTAAGGCGAAAGATGTTGATGTTGGCGAGTTAGTTGCATGTGTTTTAGATCGACCACGACACGAAGAGATTATAGCAAAATGCAGAGAAGCTGGCGCAAGGATTATGTTAATTGGAGATGGAGATGTTAGTGGTGTTATTGCAACTTCAACTGAGGAAGCTGGAGTTGATATATATATGGGAACAGGTGGAGCCCCAGAGGGGGTTTTGGCAGCAGCAGCCTTGAGATGTATTGGCGGCCAAATGCAAGGTCGTTTAGTTTTTAGAAATGATGATGAAAAAGGTCGAGCCACGCGTTTGGGTATCAAGGACTTTGGTAAGAAGTATAATCTTAGAGATCTCGCAGGCGGTGAAACCATGTTTGCAGCTACTGGCGTAACAATGGGTACAATGCTACGTGGAGTAAGAAGATTTAGGGGTGGTGCCATGACACATTCATTGATTATGAGATCAAAATCTGGAACCGTTAGGTATATTGAAGCAAATCATAATTTTGAGCGTAAATCTGCATTTCAAATTACAACTGAATAATTTATGTTAAATACACCATTAGAAAATGCTTTTCTCGGTGTTGATAAATCTTTAAGTGGAAAATGCTGGGTCGAAAAGAATTATAATGAAAGAAATTCATTAGCGCTATCACAGAAATTTTCTCTTCCAGAGATTATCGGGAGGTTATTGGATAGTCGTGGAATAGGTCACGATGGTGTAAATAATTTTCTCGAGCCCAGACTAAGTTCAAGTTTGCCAAACCCCAGTCACTTAATCGATTTAAATGTCGGTGTAAAACGCATTATTGAAGCAATTAATCTGGGTGATAAAATAACTATTTTTGGAGATTATGATGTTGATGGAGCGACTTCTACAGCTTTATTAGTTCGATATTTTAATTTAATAGGCATTGATTGTGGTATTTACATACCCGATCGAATTAAAGAGGGCTATGGACCAAATATTAATGCATTTAAGCGACTAATAAATGACGGCACTAAATTATTAATAACGGTAGATTGCGGTACAACTGCATTTGAACCACTGTCATATGCTAAAGAAAATGGTCTCGACGTCATAGTCATTGATCATCATATTGCAGAAGTAAGGCTACCGGAAGCTTTGGCTATTATCAATCCAAACCGCTTGGACGAAACGAGCGAGCATACACAATTGGCCGCAGTCGGTGTCAGCTTTTTGCTAATAGTGGGCTTAAATAAAGCTTTACGGGACAATGGTTTTTTTTCTAACGAAACAAAGATTTCAGAGCCAAACCTTATGGAATTAATAGATATCGTAGCGTTGGGAACGGTGGCTGATATGGTTGCTCTGACGGGTGTTAATCGAGCATTAGTTGTTCAGGGTTTAAAAGTATTGGCAAAGCGTCAGAATGCTGGATTGGCGGCTCTCGCAGATGTCTCCAGAATTGATGAGGTGCCAACGAGTTACCATTTGGGGTTTCTTTTAGGTCCACGAGTTAATGCGGGAGGACGCGTTGGCGAGTCAAATTTGGGAGCGCTGCTATTATCTACTGACAGTAATGATAAAGCCAAGGAGATTGCTGAAAAGTTAAATCAATATAATCTCGAAAGGAAAGAAATTGAGGCGAATGTGCTGGATGAGGCATTAAAAATTGCAGAGGAGAGAGTTAAAGATCGTTCGGGTCACTCAATTGTTTTAGTTGCGGGGGAGAATTGGCATCCTGGCGTTATCGGTATTATTGCGAGTAGATTAAAAGAGAAATATTCTTTGCCAGCATGTGTGTTAACAAGTAAGGATGGTAAGATGACCGGTTCCGGACGGTCTGTAAGTGGTATTGATTTAGGTGCCTGTGTGATAGCTGCTCGGCAAGCTGGAATAATAGAAAATGGCGGTGGGCATGCAATGGCTGCAGGATTTACGCTAGCATCTAATAAACTAGAGATTTTTGAAGAGTTTTTGTCTGAAAGAATTAGTAAGCAAATTCAAAGTCAAAAGATAGTTCCAAAATTAAATATTGATGCTCTTTTAACTCTTGATGGGGCTACCGAGGAATTTGTTTCTCTTCTTCAGAAAATGGGACCTTTTGGTTCTGGTAATCCTGAGCCCCGGATTGCTTTTGAGGCTGTTCGTATTGTTAAAGCGAGTATAGTCGGAAATGATCATGTACGTTGTTTTTTAACAGGCATTAATTCTAAAAAAAGTTTATCGGCCATAGCCTTTCGATGCGTTGACAGTTCGCTAGGGAAGGCTTTATTGCAAAACAACGGAGTTCCAGTGCACGTAGCTGGAAAGTTACGTGAAAATAATTGGCAAGGTAGGACAACAGTGCAGTTTTTGATGGATGACGCATCTTTGGTATAAAGACCAAAAAATATGAAAATAAAATTCTTGGTAAACAAAAATGGACTTGATTTCAGTTATTGGTGAGTATAAACAAACTTCGTGTATTTAAAGATTTAACGACCCCTTCGTCTAGTCAGGTCTAGGACGCCAGATTTTCATTCTGGTAACACGGGTTCGAATCCCGTAGGGGTCACCACCTACCTTTTAACCTGTTGATTTTGTTAAATAAAAATAAAGTTTGCAACTTTTAGTCTTTGTTTTGTTATCCCGACAACATATCCATACCCAATTTAGCCATTTTTGCACGGCTGGCTTTTTCAATATATTTTTTGGCTTGAGTCGGATTTGTCCATCCCATGATAGACATTAACATATATTCGCCAACGCCAGCTTCGGCTAATCTTTTTGCGGCACATTTCCTTAAACCATGAGGTACGCACTTCTTTGGTAAACCAGCTTTATTCTTTTTTTCAACAAACCACTGCGAGAAACCTTTTGCGCTTTGGAATGGTATGCCATGCGAATTTGCACAATATACAAAATTTCCGCTAGGTGTTGCATTTATCTAATTTAGATAAGAAACTGGAACTCAGAATTGTTTAAAAATTCACAGTCAGGAAATTAGGGAGAAAAGTTCATGACAAAAGTTTGTATTGTAACAGGTGCATCCCAAGGTTTGGGAAGAGGCATAGCCAAGGTTCTTGCCGAAGAGGATTCTGCAACTGTCTACGCCACTGCTAGGTCAGAACAGGCATTAAATGAGTTAGCATCCTCTATCAAAGGTAATGGGACAATTCATCCATTTGTTCTGGATCAGAGCGATGACAGCGCAGTTGAGCAATTTGTGTCACAGGTTTCAGAGAAAGAAAAACAAATAGATGTACTAGTAAACAGCGCATATGGAGGGCTTACGGCTATTGCTCCCCATTTCGGCAAACCATTCTGGGAACGCCCTGTTTCTGTTTTTGACGCCTCAATCAATATTGGTCTTAGAAGCGCTTACGTGATGAGCGCATTCGTAGCTCCACATATGGTTAAGCAAAAATCTGGTTTGATGGTTCAAGTGTCAAGCCTTGGCGGATATACCTATGTTTTTGATGTTGGATACGGTGTAGGTAAGGCGGGGCTTGATCGGCTCAGCGCCGATATGGCAACAGAACTAAATTCTCACGGTGTCAACTCTGTGACACTGTATCCAGGAGCAGGTGTAACAGAAATAACTAATTTTCCTGGCGGAGAGACACCCACGTTTACTGGACGTGCGGTGGCGGCATTGGTGAGCAAGACTTCAGATGATGAATTAATGCAGCTTAATGGCAAGGTTATTATGACTATGGAGCTTGCACTCAAACACGGTTTTAAAGATGTCTCAGGTGAGCTTCCAGATGGACCATTTTCTAGTAGAGAAAATGCTGAAGGTGTTCGTGCCGCATTTAACAGCGGTGTGTTTCAATACAATGAAGACGCTACAATTCCAGATCCAAATGAAACAAATAACTTGGAGATCGCAAAACTTTTTCCGGGTGCTTGAGTAGTGGGGTGATTATTTGAAATTACCCTCTATGGAAATTCCAATCAAATCAGTGTTATTCAAACTGAGTAATAAATATCCATTATTGAGTTCTTTTTTAGTTTAACAAATATTTTTATTTCCAAAAAAGGTTAAAGATAAGATACCAATTTTTTACCAGAACTTCTTAAGATGAAAACGCTACACAGCTCCAGTAGTTTTTGGGCTTTACCTGTTCGCAAACTTTTTTACTATTATAACACCCCATCTTTTTGCCATTCATATCGTGGACCAAACACCATTGAACCCCTGCATTTGCAATTGAAGCTATACCAAAAATACTTAAGAATACTATAATAATTATTTTTTTCATTTTATTCTCCTAAGTTTAAACTACTTAAATTATTATCATAGTAATACAATTTTTTTTGACGTCATAAAGAAAAACCAAAGAAGTTTATTATTTTCGATACTTTTTAAATAATATCCTCTTTTTAAATATAGTAAGTTCCTTAGTTCTTGTGCGAGTGTGAGCAGTGGGTTTAATATTTATTGTAGTATTAAAAGGTTGGGGGGAAGTATCATGATAGATCTAATCATCGCAATCGTAAGTGTGATCTTCTAAGTCAATAGCCCCTCAAAAGTAATCTATTCAAAAGGGTCCGCCATCAATTCACCTTTTATTCTTTCTGAGGATAGATACCTTGGCATTTCGCTTGGCATGGTAACAACTAAGTGATCAAGCTGAGCTAATTCTAGGGACTCATAAATTGAATCTTCACTGTCAGCATACCAATGACAAAAAAAGAAATCATCCTTTCCCATCCAATGCTGAAGAACCTCTGCCTTATCTGTTTTAAATAGTGTAAAAAAGTCTGAGTCGGTCATTTGCTTAGTTTGCTCAATAACTTGATCACGAGAAGCATCACTTCCCCATGTGTGAGTACACATAAAATGTTTTTTCTGCATAATTACTCCGCAACACCATTACAATAGAATTGGTTAAATTTAGTTTGTATTGTATTGTATTGTATTGTATTGAAACAACCTTCTCAAGTCGATTTCTTGGCTGACCCTCTTCAAATCCTAGGTAGGTACTCGCGAGGGAACTAAAGAAATAAATGTGGTTCTTGGTTTTTAATTTCTCTTGCACAACCCCACAGGCACTGCACTTGGCTCCTTTACATCATCCAGACTTTGATACAACTTATCCACCGTTTTAGAAAAAAATTATTATAAAAATAAAGGGTCCAAATGGATAAAAAAAACACAACCCAGTGCTTGGTATCCTTCGCTTAGATTATAATTATCCAGCCGCCCCAGGAGATATCGATCATCCTGAATCATTTAATTATGAAGTCTGCTACCGAGTAATCCCAGGTTTGACTTTTGGCATGTGTCAAACAGGAAACTTGACGGAAGAGGTAAAGTCTCAGTGTATTGATGCGGTAAAATTTTTAGAGGATCAGAACGTTTGTGGTATCACGGGTGACTGCGGGTTTATGATCAATATTCAGGAATTAGTTAAGGAAAATACTTACTTACCAGTTTTTCTATCGTGCTTGATTCAGTTGCCTTCACTTATACTTACTTTGAATTTTGACGAAGAAATTGCAATATTTACTGCAAATAGCGATACCCTCCTTCCAATCGAGGCAGAATTGGACAGGGTGTGCAATCTTCCTGCCCATGATCACAGGCTTAAAATAGTTGGTTGCCAAGACGTGCCAGGCTTTGAGGCCGTGGCCGAAGGTAAAAAAGTCAATGTCGAGAAAGTAGAACCTGGAATTATTGAGTTAACTGAGAAGTTCATAGGGAAAAACCCCAATATTGGATGCATCCTCTTGGAGTGTACTGAGTTACCGGCTTATGCGAATGCATTACGAGATAGTACTGGACTGCCAGTCTATGATGCTATTTCAAATTGCGATGCCTTTATGAGTGGATTTTTTGAAGATAAAAGATTTGGTCGGCAGGGTTGGCAAACAACTTGGGACGGAAAGCAATCAGACTATCATTTCGGTGATAATTTGGGTGAGGAGCAAAAGGCCGCTTTAGAAAAAAAAGTGTAATCTAAGCGGTGTACTCAATATTAACTCCAATGGAGTTTAGTAATTTCTGCATTTCCAAATTACGGAAGAATTAAATGCGGTTCTTGAGAAATTTTTTTTTAATATAAAGCTCTAAAATTCTAATTTATCAATCCATTTTCGCATGACGTCTAGTCTTGTACCTTCGGAATATAAACCATAGGTAAAAGGCTAGGAGTATAAGTAGATACTGCAGCGTATTGGTCCATGCGTGGGGTTGGTAAAATAAAGTCTAAAAAAGTTTATCAAAAAACTAACCTTTAAAATCACTCGGATAACGAAAAACTAATTGAGGTGAATTTTGCTCTGCATTTAATCCATCCTGTTTTATTAAGGTCTCTTCAACCGCCTCAAAAGCACCAAGGCAGTGGGAATACAAGCAATCATCAAATACGATATAAGCACCATTTACAAAATATTTTTTTATTGATTCATAGCAATACGTAATGGATGAATGTATATCACAATCAATATGGACAAGTGCCACAGGGCCAATATCTCTTAGAGCTTTATCAGCCGTTTCTTCAAACCTACCTTCTATAAATCTCAGATTTGATAAATTACACTGGTGAATATACCGATTTAATTCATTAATATCTGTGTCTTTGTGCTCGCCCTCAAAATGGGCATCTATTGTGAGATCAGTCTCCGGCATACCGTTGAAGGTATCAAACCCGATTACCTCAACACCAGGCAGAAATTTATTGGCTATACTTGCTAAAAAAATAGCTGAGCCTCCCTTGTAGGAGCCAAATTCTACAATGTGCCCAAAAGAAATTTTTGGTAAATAGAATCTTAGTAACATATACAAGTTCATTATATTAGATTTATGAAGATATGTTCTTTTCCACGAAATATTTACAGCTTCGATAAAATCTTGGTCCGCATCGCACAATTGTTCGACGTTAGCCTTATCAATGCCGTAACCTCGAACGAAGCCATCAAAAGGATTTCTGCCCTTACGAAAAGTTGTTTCGAGTGAATTAAATTTACTAGGCAGCTGGATTTCCCAATCCATACTTATCATCCTTTCTAAACTTGAACGTGTTGATAGGAAAAAATGTACCCTTCTATTAAAATAACTTATCAACTTTAAGCCTACAACCTCATTAGCAAAATGAATCAAAATGGACCGACGTATCTATTGTAACATCAGATATAACTGAATTGAATAATATCACGCAGAGGCCTTCTATTTTATTTGCAAAGGATGTTGTAGTGCATCAACCCAAAGCATTAGCTTGGCTGGAACAAGCTCTACTTGTT
>CENZ01114698.1_pt1 | contig 14715 bp, 12 predicted proteins | sample 361341 | NCBI WGS metagenome assembly CENZ01 (sample SAMEA2619782, study PRJEB7988) | marine metagenome | biome: marine biome (ENVO:00000447); feature: deep chlorophyll maximum layer (ENVO:xxxxxxxx); material: "saline water (ENVO:00002010), including plankton (ENVO:xxxxxxxx)" | depth 50 m
AATGATATTATGGTGAGAACAGATTTCAATGATTGGAGTCGCTGTAATGCTCATATGGATGGCTATTTTATTGTTAGTGTAGATAATGACGAAACCGGCGAAAACTATAATATGCATCAAATTGATGATAAGTTTCACGACGAGTTTTATGTAGACCATCATATTTATGAAGTTCCTGCTGGAGAGTATAGTGTTAGCATTTCTTATCATAAAGGACCCAACTTCTGGGAAGGTCCTTCTACTTTGCTCACTATGGAAAGTGAACCTGACGAACCTGATGAGTGCGATGATGATATTATTGTTTCTGAATTACAACTATCTGCTAATGGAAATGACTTAAATCTATATGTAGAGTTCCAAGATAACAATGATTGTGGTGCACCTATTCAAATGCAATTAGCCCTTTACAAAAACGATCAGTATCAAGATTATTTTATTGCTAACAATAATTATTATGTTCAAGACATAGGAATGACTTACTTCAACATTAATCAAGATGATAACGATTTACTGCGTGATGTAGAAGATGGTGATTGGAAAGTAGAGTTCCGCTGGTGGATTACAGGAGAGGAAGAAACTTGTTGTGACCTGACTAACTTCGTTACCGTAGACGAGATTCCTGACACCGTTCCTTGTGATGCCGATATTGACAACTTACAAATAAGTGTAGTAGATAATTCCGTTTCGGTTATGTTTTACATCGCTCAGCACGAAGGCACAGACTGTAGTAATTGGGATATTGAAATAGAGTTATTGCCCGAAGATACAGGTATTGATTCTGTGATGCATGAACAGGGTGTCAGTGCCAGTAGTAACGTTTACTCCTATACTTTTGAAGAAGTTGGAAATGCCGTTTGGAAGGCTAATGTAGTTTTATATCAAAACGAAAATTGTGATCAATATTGTGATATCGCTGAAGAGGAAACTGATTGGATAACTGTATCTTATTCTGATGAACCGTGTGATGCTGAAATCCACAATCATTATCGTGGCCATGTAGCGGAAGATGCAGAACAGGATGCTATCTTAGTTGCTTTTAGAGTTGTTCCGAGCAATTGTGAAGATGAGATGGTGGAAATAGATATTGAACTATTCCAAAATGGATATGCTGCAAATTACAGTCATTGGGTTGAAATAAGCGGTGACGATGAATACACCGATGTTTCTCACACCTTTGATGGGGTTGCCGTAGGCAATTCGTGGACACCAAGAATTACTGCTTCTTTGAATGATGAGCAATTAGAACAGGTTTTATTTTGGGGCATTGATGTCGTAGAGCCAGAGCCTGAAATCTGTGAGATAAATCTATTTGATATTCAAATCGGCACCAACAGCACCCATGCTTCTGTAGCCTATGATTTAGACTGTGGTGAAGAAACCAACGATCTGGATGGCTATAACGTCACCGTGCAATTCTTAGTCTATGATGTTAACTCCAGTAATTCCAGCACACAACCTTTAATTTGGACTCAAACTGTGCACTACATTCAAGGATATGAGGACGATGTTAGATATATGACTCTAACTAACTTCACTCACGACAACCTTACTATGTATGATTTCTATTGGTATGCCACATGGACTGATGGTGATGGTGTGCAACAAGTTATGGAACGAAAATGGTTAGACCGAGAATTAAACCCATAGGTGATAAAATGAGAGACCCAGTATTAGTAACAAAAGAAGCCGTAGTCGTCGGTGCCAGCCTGTTAGTCGTAGGAAGCGTTCTAATGGCCCTTCCACTACCGAAAGCACAACGAGAGCACCCTGCATGGCCATACATAGGCACATTTATTGCAGGCTTCGCTACACATTGGATTTATGAAGTCATTGGTGCCAACAACTGGTATTGTGACAATTACGAGGAGTGATAGGTATGAGTAGAATAGATTGGGATATACGAGTTACATTTAACAACATTATGGTAGCCTTAGTTTCGCTTCCTTTGATTTTAGTGTTCATGGTATTATCTTATCAATTGATTACTACGGCTTTCGTTAATCCCGAAGTTAGAGAGGACATTGAAGCCTATATCGCTGTATTAGGTATCCTATCAGGTCCTGCTTACATGGCTATCTCTCGTTTCTTTGATAGATGGAATGCTGAGGAAGAAGAACATATTGAATCTATTCGTCGCCAACACAAAACCGAAAATGACCTTCGGAGAGCCAAAGGAAGGCTACAAGAGGATGAAGAACCTATTATTGTTGAACCCGAACCTGATGAAGATCCGTTGCAGACTAAACTATTCTAAAGATTCTCGGATAGATTGTTTCCATGCCATTTGCTCAGCAATCTGAGCAGCCAGTTCACGGTGTTCTTCATATTCCTCGTATTTAGCGTTCTGCATTTCTTGGCGTTCTTGAGTTTTCTCATGCCATAAACAAAAGTCGGCCTCAATAGGTAGGTCAGCCCATTCGTCATCATCTGCTTCAGGCCACTCATGTATTCTACCATGCCATTTAATGCCTGCATCTAAACGATACAATCGTTTACACATTTCAATAGGCTCTACATTCCATAAGCGTTCCATTTGGTAAATCTCACCAGTTTTTACGCTGTCAAAGATAGCCTTGACATCTAAATCATCAAGTTGTTCAGAATAACAGTTAAACCTGCATACATTTACTTTTGTGACTCCAGCCCCGGCAAGTATATCTTCTACTTCTAAAAGTAGATTCTCAGCAGGTAATTCATCAGCATCTAATTGACAAATCCATTGATACCGATCCAATAATCTAACTCGGGTATCTAATTCGTTACGCATAGTAGAATAATTACCATCAAAAGCATACTCACTGTGTTCCACAGTGGCCTCAACGAGATAATCTTTAACACTGTCAGGACTTTTAACATCACACATGACATAGATATTACGATCTAAATCCTGTAAACGTTTCACAGTAGTTTTTAGATACTCAACCTCATCGTAAACAATGATAGCCCATACGAGCACAGTATCACCTTACTCTTTGTTCAACACTTCATCAGCACGGTCGCTAAGCAACAACAATGCAGAAGCCCAAAGACCTACAAAGATACCGAGTGATTCATCACCCATACCAAAGTAGATGCCTATGCTTCCCAAGATTGATGCCAAGGATGCTACTACGCCAATTTTTCTCCAATTCATATTCATTCACCTCTGTTTTTAATGTATTCTGTAATACGCTCAATCAATTCAGCCTTACGACCCTTGGTTGGTAGTCCCAATTCGGTGAGGCGTTCTCGTAGACCGGCTACAGTAAGATCTTCAAGGTCATCAAGGGCGACATCAAGTTCTTCTTTGGCTTCTGCCACAGAATCCTCAACACTTTCCTTAACGGCTTCAACAGCCCCTTCAAGGTCGCCAGATTCCAATGCTTCTTCAGCAGCCTCGGCAGCATCTTCTACTGCATCTTCTACTTTAGATATAACATCTTCAACTGCACCATCAATTTGTTCTTCCAGTGAGTCTGGGATATCTACGCCAGTCAGTTCTTCAAGGTCATCAACTAAATCTCCTACCTTGTCTGAAATCTCACTAACGACATTCTTTCTGTTATTCTGCCACCAATTGGCGGCATATCCGGCGGCTGCACCTGCAAGGGCACAAATAGCGTTTGTTACTACGGGGTCCATGCAAGTCATTACTGAAATTACCTATATATAACTTTGCGCTTACATAGATATAGGTATTACCCTGATATCTAAAATATGGCCGAAGAATGGATTTACAATCAAGATGTTGGTGATTGGGAACGAATGGAAACTAACAAAGCCAAGAAATTAGGCTATCTCGGTGTCAGGCCCACGGATGCACCACCCTTAAAACCCAAACCTAAACCAGTTATTAAATCTACTATCGTTAAGCATCTTTCTGCCAGTGGTCTTAACTGTAAATGTGGTAAACCCATTGATAGTTGTAGCGATACTGCTGAAGATGATTATTGTAGTCTTTACTGCCATAGATTCTATACCGAGGGTCACAAAAAGATTCCTATGTCTGATTCCAAACATCATAAAAACCATCCGATGAAATACCCACCAATTTCACAAAGTTGTGATATGTGTGGCACTGATTTTGATTTGGGATATAATGATGCCAGCGGTCGTAATCGTTCTCGTTTCTGTAGTCGTGAATGTTACTTTGAATTAATTGGTTCACGTCGTCACGCTAAAAAGAAGTGGATTATTCTACGGATTTTAGATCAACGAGGTCCACTTACCTCTGGAGAATTAGGTAAAATTATGGATAAGTTTGATACTAAAGGTAATGCTCGGGTTATTGGTTCTACCATGCGTCCATGGATTGCTAAAGGTTGGGTAGACCGTTATGATGCTGGTCAGACTGATAAGTTTGGTAAGAAATTACAATTGTATGAATTAGTTTACGATGGCCCGATTGGTCAAATGATTCACCCCAACTATACTGCTAAGATATAAATAGGTGGTTACACTACTCCTGTATGCTGCCTTGGTCGGTGAGATGCTTCGCAACTCAGGGGAAAGACTGACCTTCCAGTGGGCTTGGACGCACCACTGGGGGCAGCACCCTATATTCATCCTAATTTAAAGTATTCTAATTTCTTCCAGAATGCTTCTCCTAAATCGTTTAAGCACGGAGAACAATAATGAAATGCCAAATATTCGGTGTATCCATTTTTACGAGTTCCTTTGATGAAACCCATAGGACTAATCTTGCTTTCCCAATGTGCTACCTGTCCACAAATCTCACAGGTTTTTCCTTTAGTTTGTTTCGGCATTAGAGTTCCCATATTACTATGGGCGTTACTACTATTTTTATTTATGCCCTTCTTGCATCATTCTTTACTAAGATCGTATCGCAGTTTCAACTTCTTAGGACCTGCACTCGGATAAGTGCTGAGACCATTTCTTCGCAAAAACATAACTTGGAAATCCCCAGTAGCAGTTCTCTTACTGGTGGGTAACCCCGGATTTAATCTGCGCTTCAATACCCAGTCGGTTTTACCACTGCGAACATCGTCAATGCCCATCTTAATTTTATTCATATCTTTATCCATGTGAATATCATAACGTTCCAACATATCTTCTAAGACTGTAAGTTTCATATTGGCACCGGCAGCACCTCTCCCAGAGGCTGCAGCCTCGGCTGCTACGCTGGCATTTCCTAAGAACTTAGTTGCTAATCTTAAATTGGTAATTTTAGGTGTCATCATTTCTTTTTTGACTAAATCTACAATTGCTTTTTTGTATTTTCCAATTAGATTTTTACCTTGTAGAGTAGAAGGGAAATTATTGAAATCAATTTGCCACCAAATGTCAGCATAATTAGGATCGGAGTTAGCGGCTTTAGCATCTGGTCCCAATTGAGTAGCCTTTCCTTGGATAGCATCATTCAAACCATAGATATATCCATACACTACCAGTGAGTTTTCGGATAAGGGCGTAAAGTTAGTTTCCCATTTTCCAATTGGATTTTTCTTTAGAATCGGATAATATCGCTTACCAGCAGGAGTGTCTACAGGCATTCTTTGATACCTCATCTTTCGGACAGTAGTGTGTAACTCTTTGGCAGCACGAGTGGCACTCATTCCTTTCCCCAGAGGGCGTGGTTGCATCAGCAACATCATTTGCTCTCGTAATTCTTTAGGTGGCAGGACGATACGATACTGCCCTCCTTTGAGTCTTTTAATTTTTATCCCATTATCTTGAAAGTATTTCTTCAGAGTTCGGGAAGTAGTTCCCACGGCTTTAGCCGCCGCACCCAAAGAGGAATTATTATCACGCATCATAGTGTATGCACGACGACATCTTCTTACAGTCACGGGACGCATATTATCACTACTCTCTACCATCTATTTATACTTCTCTACAAGTCAGGATTGATCTCAATCATAGGGTCACCATCTAAAGTGCCCTCTACTAAGAACTTAGAAGCAATTAACTCATCTACTTTTTGCATAGTTATAGTAGTGCCATTCTCTTTCAGTGTCTTGATTAGGTGCACCTTGGATTCATATTGTCCACCATCGGCCAGTCTTTCCACAGTGCTCATAAGATGCATTTGCTCTGCATTGATGTCGCTTAAGTCCATTCCCATAGGCACTAAGTTAGTTACCAAGGTTTCCAAACTATGTAAAAATAATTTCTTAGCCAATGTTAAATGCACAATTCCTACTTTATCATCGCCTCGCAAACGAGCAATACCTTTAGATAGGTTGATAAATTGTTGAAACTTACGATTCTCTTTGGCAGATCGGCGCAGGAACACAGTAGTAAAGTTCTTATGGGCTTTGATATCGTTATTATAAATATCTATGATATGTTGTTTACTCTTCAGTATATCAGGTTCAATACGACTTACATATCGTAAATACTCACGGAAAAAACTACGCCATATCTTTAACTTGTGCTTGGATTCAGGTGAATCTAAAGTGCCACTCATAGCATCTAAGATTTTAGATTCCACGAACTCGTCTGCACCCTTATCAGTTAAACTCATTTGACAATACATTAAACTCATACGACTAATCATCTGGTAAGTATATTCTTTGAACACATCTAACATAGCCAATTTAGCCTTGGGGTCTGGTGCCTCACCATCTTTAGGAGGTTCATATTCTTTATCAGGATTACCCCAAAAACTCATATTCAAGATAGCATCACGCTTAACGTCTACTTGACCTTTCTGCATGGTATAATATCCATTGGCTAACATATTCATTAGTTCACCAAAGACATCTGCACCCCATGTTTGAAACTCGGATACAGCCATACGCTCGTTATTCATTTTACCTATGAGTCCTAATTCTACGGAATTGAGATCCTCCCCGGACATAGCACCAAACAAACCGGGAATAGTGCACAGTTTACCTGTGGAAGCAATACCGCAAGGCACTAAAGGCTCAATAACATTCTCAATCAAGTGGTCTTTACCCTCACCCATACTGGTGATAACAGCCATGTGAATCATGTCTTGTTTCTTAAACGGACTCAAACAACTTAGCATGACAGCAGATTTAATTGGATTCTCAGCGTAAACGTGTCGCCAAAGAGTATCATCAGCCATCATAACTTCCATGGGATTAGTCCCATGTTTACGACAGAGTTTAACGAATGCTTCAAATTGATCTTCAGTTAATTGACTTTTCTTACCATCTACTAATGGTTGCACAGCATTGACTCGGAACACCTTTTCTTTGTTGTGGAGAATAAAATTACCACAGATGCGAACAGGTGCACCTTTAGCCATGGAATCAGTTAACAGCAACAGAATATCAGTTAAGTCGTTGCTACTAAAAGCATTCAAGTCAGAACTATCACCATTGTGTGCAATACACTGGATGGCATATTGCCCGTCAGAAACAGTAAACTCTATGGCAGACTCATCACTATTGGCTCGTTTACCACGATTCAGAGGACCATCTTCAATCTTGATGACGACTCCACTACCAACTTCATACTCGTGACTAATCTTAGTCTTGTAGACAGCAGCCACAGAAGAGTTCTGGTCAAGAAACTGGTTTACACAATTTTCAGCATAATTGAAAAGTGCTTCTGAAACCATATTTACACCAACCTATCATGATAACATCACCTATGTATAGATTCCGATAGTTCCGCCCGAGACGATCGAGTGGACGCAGGATACCGCCTCAATTACACAGCATTACACCCGAGAGGATGCACTTACCGCTTTTAACCTCAACCAGAAAGGAAGTGGAAAACCAATTGAGTAGTGGAACCATGTAGCCACAGGTGTGCTAAATATCTTCACAAACCTTGCTATCGCCCAAGAGGGGTCAAGTATAGGTCATTAGAGGACACACACCTGTGGCTGGAATCAAAAGCCTTACGGCCAAAGGGTTCTTACCAATTAGGTAGCCTTACTTACTCTTCAGCAGGTGGGGCTTGGTCTTCGTGGTAGTCTGGCAAGTCGTCACGGCTAACTGCGCCACGAGCGATTGCGTTGAATGATTTGTAGAAGCGACCGGGGTTCTTCTGTGATTCTTCCTTTTGCTTTAGGAAGTCACATAGGACTGGAAGGTTGTAGTTCTTCTTCTCACCATCTTCAGTAGTTTCAACAGTTACGATTTCATTGTTCTTAACGAAACGGTCCCAATCTTGGATTTCGTAGGATTGTAGGTAGATCTTCTCACGACGACCTGTGTCCATGTTAACCATACGAACCACGACTGAATCTGCACCGAGAGGGCTTGTTCCGTGGTTAAAAGAGAGGATAGCGTAGTTGCGGTAGATTTGACCGAACTCTGGCTTTAGGATGTCATAGGTTGCCCCACGACGACCGCCAGTTGCCTTTGCTGGTCGGCTCTCTTCCAATTCATTCATAAATGCTGCGATTTCATCTGCGTTGTTATTACTCATTTTTTTTCACCTTTGTTTTTCTTGGCGGTTCTTGCCGCACTAATCTATCGTGGTTGTCATCACCCTTATATACCTTAACAATATCATAAACAAACCATAGAAATACCAAAACTTAAATAGCGAGCCATGCTTAATAATAACTATGGTGAAATACTTATGGTTAGATCCAAGCACAGGTGATACCGCCGTTAGAGCCAACCAACCCGCAGGTTGGGTGCACGTCTATTATTATACTATAGAGAGCACCCTTATAGTATCTACTATTCCATCTATTCGTCAATACATAGAATCTCACCCCACTATGGGTGTTCCACCTTCAGGTATTATAGGTAATAAAATAAATCTAACTATCACGGCTTCAGAACCGATAATTCAATTTTGGGCTGGTCTTTTAGGAAACTGCCCACTGGTTAAGATGACTACTGGAATGGGCATGATGATTCTTACTTATGATCGCAATAAATATACTGCTAATGATAAAGAAGTCTTTGTTGATGACAATGCCAATATGCAAACCCCCCATGGTCCAGTATCAGCCCCCGGCGGTGGTGGCGGTGGTGGAGGTATGTCTGCTATGCCACCCGCAGGAGGCGGTGGAGGCGGAGGCGGCGGCGGAGGCGGCGGCGGAGGCGGCGGAAGCCCTGAACCCGCAGGAGGCGGAGGCCCACCATCAAGTCCATTACCATTCCCACCCGCAGGAGGCATTCCGGGATTAACACCTGAACAGGGCAACGACCAAGCAGGATTTGGACAACCATCTGGTGAAGGCGGTTCAGGTTCTGGAGAGGGTCAAGGCGAAGGCCAAGGCTCAGGTTCTGGAGAAGGTGGACAAGGAGAAGGCTCTTCAACCTCTGGGGAAAGTGGAGAGGGTGGCTCTGGTGGCAGTGGCGAAGGCCAAGGTCAAGGAGAATCCTCTGGAAGCGGTGAAGGACAAGGCTCTGGCGAAGGTTCAGGTTCTGGAGAAGGAGGTCAAGGTGAATCTGGCGGACAGGGCGAAGGCTCTGGAAGCGGTGAAGGTTCAGGCCAAGGCGAAGGAAGCGGTAGTGGAGAGGGTCAAGGCGAAGGCTCTGGAAGTGGCGAAAGCGGTGAAGGTGGAGAATCTGGTTCTGGAGAAGGTCAGGGCGAAGGCCAACCCTCTGGCGAAGGCGGAGAAACTGGTGGAGAGGGAGGACAACCCTCTGAAGGTCAAGCACCCGAAGATAACTCTGCTAACTCTATGGAAGATTTCACTGGCAATTTGCCACAAACTCAACAAGAAAAAGAACAAGAACAGGCTCGTGATGCTGCTCGGGACCAAGCCCAGAAAGATTACGATAAGCAATCTGATTCACGGTCACAAGAATGTAGTGACCTTTCCGATTTAGCAAAACAAGAAGCCCGAGATGGTAATTACGATGAGGCTATGGATGCCTTAGATGATTGTTGCCAGACTGGAAATCCGAATAACCCACTTGATAATGGTAGTATGGAATCTGCTAAAGAAGCAGTGCGTGATGCTATAAATGATTCTGAACTATCTAATGATCAGAAGCAGGCTGCCAGTGACCAAATAGATAATATGCAAAAAGGCAAAACAGCCAGTGAATCTCAACAATCTTCTACTCAAGCCAAGAATGACGCACACGAAGCCAACTCACAAGCCTCACAAGATAACGCTGATGGTGCTAACGATGCTATGGAAAATGCCATAGATAATCTTAATAATGCTATTGATACTGCCGAGAATCGTGAAGATTGGGCTTCCATTAAAGACGCTGCTGAAGCCGGTCGTCAGGCTGCTGAAGTTATGCAAGATGATGAGACTGCCGAGGCTATGACTGAAATCGCTCAGGCTGCAGACCAAGAACTTAACGAACAAAAATGGGGTATTTTAGATAAAGATACTGGCCAGTTCATTCAAGATGCAGGTCACCCCATGCAATTTGATTCCGAAGCCGAGGCTCAAGAAGTAATTAATGAAACCTTAAGTGACCAAAATGTAGAGGTCGCTCCATTAGGTAATCCTATTGATGAAGCCATGACTCAAGCCGATATGGGCGAATTAGACCAATCTCGTGAAGATATTAAAGAAGCCTTTGAAGAAGCCTATGAGGAAGAACTCCAACGTTTAGAAAACTTGCAGACTATTTGCACCGTAGTTAATCTTAATGGTAATTATGCTAAATCAGAATGGCCAGAATTATACGAATCCGTGGCTACATGGTTAGAATTAGGTGGTGACCCGAATGTCATGATGCAAATGATGTCAGGTCAAGAACCCGAGCATAAGCGCACTGATAGAGTTAAAGTTACAGATTATTTAGGACTCTACAAGAATCCCGTAGTTATTGATTATCCCGATCCTAATGATATGGATAACTGGCAACCTATTGGTGTGGGACAACAAACTTCTAAAGGAGAAACTGTCACCCCTTGGTTGTCTCCGAGTTTTGACGTGGGAAGCGTAGTTACTGTTTCTCAAGATTTCGGCACAGATTATGTAGTAGTTATTCCTCCACAAGATAGTAATACTTTAGTGGGTGCTTTGTTGCTTCCTAAACTTACTTTAGATTGTTATCAACCTGAACCTGAAAGTTCTGCTCAAGGTGAGTTCACTCCTGCCGATACTATTGATACTTCTATGAGTCCTGCAGAACGGGCCAAAGAAGAAGAACGTGAAAAGGCTAAACGACGCTCACTAAGTCAAACTCTCAGCACAGATCGTCACTTAGAAACTCGTGTAGATTTAATGTCTGGTGAAGTAAAACAGTTTACTGGGGCACAATTAGCCGACGGTGAGGCTGGATTTACTTTCGTTAAAACTCGTTTGATTAAGATGGGTAAATATATTTATCCTGTAGCCATCCCCGGTGTTATTGATTATTGTGACGAAAAAGGAATTGCTTACAACATATTAGAATCTGGTGCTTCTGGATTCCCGATAAAAATTGAAGTAAACCAAAGTCTCAGACCTCTTCTGGAACAAATGGGCCAACCATTAAAGTTAAGTAGTGGAACAACTAAGGATATGGTGGTGATCTCATACAGGTAATGACTAATCAAAATATGCCTCCTTGGAAAAGGGAGTTCAGTAGGTTTAGCGACCGTTCTCTGCGTGAGATGAAGAAATACGCTGATAATACTAACGAAGAGCGTGAATGGATGTGTTACGTTTACGATGATAATGGTATTTATGAGTTAGGTGGAGTATCTTATGGTGAAGAGTCTGCTATCAAGGTTTCTCCTCAAAGTAAAGGTGCTCAAGACGCTTTAATGCGTGGTTTAAACGACCAGAAATGGACTATTCATGGCCATCCACTAAAAGATGGTAAGATTTACACAGGTCGTCAGTATTTCTCTTCTACTGATATCTGCCGTGAGTATGTAGATTCCCGAGATAACAATAAATATATTGTGCAATTCTTGGTTTACCCGCATCAACAAATCCAAAAAGGACCTAATGGCAAGCCTACAGGTAAGAAAGTCATTCACAATCGTGTTCGCACTTTGGTATTCCCAGACACTCAAACTATTGTTTCTGCTATGCGTGATTCCAACCCCGGCGTTGACCCTTATGGCATTACTCCTGAGTCTGGTCAGAATAAACAAGTTCCTGATGGAAATGGGGGATTAACTCTACGCAACGATTCTGGAGTAGATTGGTTTAAGTTCCAAGAAGCCTTGGGACGCTATGGTATGATGGGAATTATGGATTTAGAAGGTCCTTCCTTGGGTGCTGAGGGAATTAGCAGTAGCCAACTAAATGTATTCAATGGACTGGGTGCACTGGGTATTTTCGCCGTTCTGGGTGGTTTGTGGTATGCCAATTCCAACAAACAAAAGATTATTGAGGTTATTGATGACTTCAAGAGTTTTCCAGAACATTAGGTGATTACAAGTGACACTAACTCTTGATATGATCGGAGACTACATTTCTGGTGGTGCTACAGGTTGGGTTTTTGAACACAGCCGAGAACCAGATAAAGTTATTAAGATTATGAAAGCCTTCCCACGAGTTGGTAGCCAAGTTTTAGATGCTTTTGAGTATAATGATTATTTATCAGAACGCTACAAGGTTCGTTACAATCCCAATCATCGTGATTACGACCACGACTGGTCAGTGAGTATGTTATGGCGACCCATGTCTGCTAAAATGCAAGTATATTTATTTGATGAACTCATGAGTTACCAGCGGTCTGGAACGCAGATCCCTACTGGATTGATTAAAATCTTTGATTCCCTAAAACAATCACTACCCTTGCAGTTTGCTAAAGATATTCATGAAGAGATTATGACTCAAGATATGGATTTAGCCGAGGCATGGGGCGATAATTTCTTAAGTATCAAAGGCCCGGGCCATCGTATGAGTTATTTAGTATCTATGGAACGCTTAAACGTTCCTGAAAGGTTTGGTCGCAGTCGTCTTCGCCCTCGTGTAGAAGTCTTTAAAGAAGTTTCTGGATTTTTATGGGATAATCTTAATTTAGTTACCCGAGATACGGCTGCCGCAGGAAACTACGGTTTTCGTGCCAACAAAGAATTAGTTATTTTCGATCCTATCGTGTCTCCACTGCCCTTAGTTAAAGAATGGATGGCTTCCGATGTTTATGACCGACTAAGATATAATTATTTTAGTTACCTCTTTACCGAAGAGCCATTTCCTATTGACAGTTCTTTTGAGGCCCGTGGTGTAGACCGGAAGATTCGGGCTATTGAAAAACAATTAGCCAACAATACTTTTACTACTGTAGAGCGTGATGCTGAAACCTTTAATGTGGAAGGATTCCCGGGTTCTGAAACTGAACAAGTAGCACTGACAGACTGGTCTGTTAGAGATTTAATGTATTCTAATGCTGTGACTGGGAACTTCTTGGAAGACCAAGCCAAGTTTAATTATGGTCTCAATGCTGAATCTATGTATCATCGTGATTCTACATACGAAGTTTATTTACGAATGCCTAATGGCAAGGAAGAGATTTTATCACGTCAAAATAATTTTAATTTGGCTTTAGCACAAATGTGTGGCTTAATTTTAGGAAGAAAAGTTGTTTACGAGATTGGTATCTATGGTCCACGATTAGCCGATCCGTATTACAGTAAAGATTTATTAGTGCGACATAAATATGGTGAGTTTACAGGTAATGACCCTGATGCCGTGCGTATGGCACGGGATAACTGTCTGCAACCGAAAGGTTTTGATTCTGGATTCCAAGAAGAGTTTGAGGCTCCTGCTCCAAAACAGACTAAAGTTAAGTTTCCTCGTGCCAAAGCAGATAAAATTGTTACCAAAGTAGAAAACCACCTTCGTCCCATGGTAGATAAAATGATGGCTTGTGGGTCTTACCGTCGTGGTGCACAGATGATTGGAGACATTGATTTCGTTATTATTCCTAAAGAGGGATACACTCTTCCTAATATGTTACCAGCCAACGAAGGAGTCAATTGGGTAGGCGAAAATAAAGCCCAAGTAATTATAGATGGCGAAAAAGTAGACTTTAAGGTCACCACCCCGGCGGCTTGGGGTGCTACCATCTTGTATTTCACAGGACCTGCTGATTTTAACATTAAATATAGATGGATGGCGAAACGCAAGGGTCTAAAACTAAGTGAGTATGGATTGTTTGATCGTAATACTGACCAATACTTAGCCGGTGCTACTGAAGCAGATATATTTACGGCCTTGGGTAGACCCTACAAAGACCCAGCCCAAAGACAAGGCTTCTCTAAATCTAAAAAGAAAACTACTAAAAAGGCTGAAGATAAAAGAGAGTGTTGTGAATGTCAGACCCAAGAAGGTTTGACTACCATTCAGGCAGGAACTTATTGTTATGATTGTTTGCCTATTAATTTAGGTGCTGAAGATAGGTTGGACTATATGGATTATCTCAATGATTTACGAACTTATCCCGAACTTAAGAACCTCACGGATGAGCAACTGCTGGCAAGAGGTATTGATTGTTTAGCCCTCCAAATGGCCAATCAAGAATCTTTGAGTGCAGAAGATAAATCTATTGACTACCATCGTGATGATACAGGTAAACTCAATATGGGTGTTAAATGTTATCAGTGTTTGCGTTCAGGTGCTGAAAAAGACCAACGTGGTTATGCTGGTTTGAAAGATTATGGAGTCACCCGAGACTCAGAAGATCCTGAATATGGTGCATGGTGGTTATGTAATGATTGTGTGAGACTTATGGAACAGAAGTGGTTAGATATATTTGGTCGCCGTGCTTCCTTTGATGCCGAAGATAATTATGAGGCTACCTATGGCAAGGAACAAGCCAAGATTCGTCGTAAACTTAAAAAACAAATTAAAGCCAAGGCTACTCATGGCACGAAAGCAGGACAATGGTCTGCTCGTAAATCACAATTATTAAAACAAAAATA
>CENZ01069534.1_pt1 | contig 14691 bp, 14 predicted proteins | sample 361341 | NCBI WGS metagenome assembly CENZ01 (sample SAMEA2619782, study PRJEB7988) | marine metagenome | biome: marine biome (ENVO:00000447); feature: deep chlorophyll maximum layer (ENVO:xxxxxxxx); material: "saline water (ENVO:00002010), including plankton (ENVO:xxxxxxxx)" | depth 50 m
TGGATTGGTGATTTGTTTTCACAAAATAATAATCCTAGGAGCATTCAAAGACATTTATCATCAGCAAAGGGATTCTTTCGTTTTTTAAAAAAAAATAATCTAATTGCTGCCTCACCATTTGAATTGGTAACAGCTCCAAAGTCTGCGAGCAATTTGCCTGAAGTATTAACACCAGAAGATGTTGAGCAGCTTTTAAATTTTAAACCAAGTAGCCTTATTGAAATTCGTGATCTAGCAATTGTTGAAATGATGTATTCGTCAGGCTTGAGGGTTTCGGAAACAGTCAATATAAACGTTAGTGATTTTGAGGAGGGTATGAGTTTTCTGAGAGTGCTTGGTAAAGGATCTAAAACGAGATTAGTGCCTATTGGAAGATTTGCTATTTCCGCAATTAATAATTGGTTAGGTGAAAGAGACAAAATAGTTTCCAACACGGATGCTTTATTCTTAAATTCAAAAGGCACCAGATTAACCGTTAGAAGTGTTCAATTAAGACTAAAAAAAATGGCTTTAAAACAAGGTCTACCTCCTATTCATCCGCATATGCTTAGACATAGCTTTGCAACACATATGCTTGAATCAAGTGGTGATTTAAGAACAATACAAGAACTCTTAGGACATAGCTCATTATCAACAACTCAAATATATACAAAGCTTGATTATCAACATTTGGCAAAAATTTATGATCAAGCTCATCCACGTGCAAAAAAATGAAAGAAATTAAATTAATTACATTTGATCTTGATGACACCCTTTGGGATAACGTCCCAACTATTACAAGAGCTGAGATTGATACAAGAAAATGGATTGAAAATAAAGTCGGAAAAATTGAGTGGGGTGACTTTAGTGACTTCCTTGAACTTAGGGAAATCCTAATAAAAGAAGATCCAATTATTGAATGGGATATAAGTAAGCTTCGAAAAGAGATTTTTAGAAAAAAATTAGCTCACATAGAACCATTAAGTTTAAGAAACAAGCTTGTAGAAGAAGCTTTTTCTATCTTTATTAATAAAAGACATGAGATTGAGTTATTTGATGGAGTTGAAGACGCATTAAAGATTTTATCTAAAAAATATATTCTAGGTGTTCTTACTAACGGTAATGCTGATGTATATAAGTTTAAATTCGGTAAGTATTTTAACTTTGCAATTAGTTCGTTAGAGGCTAAGAATAGCAAGCCTAATCGAGCTCATTTTGATGTGGCTATGCAGAAAACTAAAGACATAGCATATGATCAAATCCTTCACATTGGAGATCATCAAATTAATGACATTCTATTCGCATACAATCTTGGTATAGACACTTTGTGGTTTAATAATAATAATGCCGAGTGGGTTCAAGATTTTGAAAAACCTGCAGAGTTTAATTCATGGAATTTATTACCTGAAATAATAAAAAATAAATATGAGTGAAAAAGATTTATCAAAGGCCTTAAGAAATATCATTGAGAAAGAGCTTAAGAGTTTGAGCAAGTTATTGCCCAAAGATGTTATATCAAATATTGAAAAGAAAATATCTCCACAAATTGAAGAGATTATTGAACAAAGCGGTTATGTTAAAAAGTCAAAGTACGATAATCTTGAAAGAATAATTGATGATTTAGAGGAAAGGGTTAAGGATTTAGAAAAAGATTAAAGTTGGCTTAGGTATGTATCTATTCTTTCTGCATTCATAATAAAACTAGATTTAAGATTCTGTGAAGCTTCTTTAACTTCACTCATGTTAACTGCATCCCCCACTTGAATAACTCCAATCATAGCCATCATTACGTGAGGATCGCATTGGTATACATACACACCTTCGGTATCCAAGGTAACGCTAATATCACTATTTAGAGCGCCAGCCCATGGTTTAGCTCCTGTCGGCACCATCCCATCAATAGTTACAGAATTATGCGACATATCGGTAGCTTTAAAGTGTACTGTATCTCCCTTAGAAACTTTTATTACCGCTGGTTCAAATATCATCTGCCCACCCTCACCAGTGTTAAGCATTTTTACAATATGTTCGTTTCCTTCAGAAAGTTCTACTTTTTGAACCTCAACAGGAGCGGTTGCTACAACCTGACTTGCTTGAGATGAGCTTCCGCAGTCTTGTCCCTCTAGACAAACTTGAACTGGAACTAACAATCTATTTTTTACTGCCTCATCATATTTTTTTCCATTAAAAAGCAATAAGAAGCACAGAGGAAGTATTAGTAAAAATATTTTATTTCTCATAAGTTATTAGGAATTAGGTCTTTGAAGATCAACAACAAAATCAACAATGTTGAGCATTTCCTCATAAGATCTTTTAGTTTCAATAATATATTTGCCATCTACAACAATCATTGGAGTAGAAGATATCTTTAATTGTTTGGAATGTTTTGCATCACGATTTATTTTTTGTTTAATTGTAAATGAATTTAAGTATTGTTCTGTCATCTCAGGTGCAACACCAAAATTTTTCAAAAAATCTTTAATTCTCTTTGGCGTTTGAAGAAAGTTTCCCTCTTTATGAATTGTTACAAAAACTGCAGAATGAGTCGATGGATCTAATTTTAGTGCATCAATAGTGTAATAAAGTGCGGCATGTAATTGATGAACTGGGCTCCATGGTACAGGCATTTTTGAAAATTTAATATCAGATCCTTGTTTGGAAGCCCAATCATTAATTGCAGGTTCAAATGAATAACACCCGCCGCATCCATACCAGAATGATTCAGTTACCTCGACTATGCCATCTTTTTTAACAGGCAAAGGATTGTCCACAATTCTATAGTCTAAGCCTAGTCGATACTCCGCATTAATAGATATTGAAAATATCGCTATGAAAAGAATTACAAAATTATTATTTATATGTTTTTTCATTGATATACCCCATGCATATAATTAGCCAAAGCTTCTATTTCATAATCCGTCAAATTCTCAGCAATTGATTGCATGATTAAAGAAGACTCTCCAGCGTTTCTTTCTTTTGATCTATAAGCTTTTAGTGAAGATGTTAAATAACCAATTTGTTGGCCTCCAACGGATGGATATCCAGCAAGACTATTGCCTTGGCCATAAACGCCATGACAGGATGTGCAAGCAGGTATTTGTTCTTTCATATTACCAAATCTATACAATTGAGTGCCTAAAGCAAGCAGTTCTTCATCATTTTTTGCTTGACCACCACTAATATTATACTTTGAATAAAAAGCTGCGATATCTAATAAATCTTCATCATTTAACGTTTGAAGGTAAGGGGTGACAGCCATCATTAAAACATTCATTCTTTCTCCATCTCTAAAGTATTTTAGTTGTTCATATAAATACTTTTGATTTTGGCCGGCAAGCTTAGGCCAGTCAGTGCTAATACTATTACCATCAGCACCATGACATGCAGCACATGATTCAACTAGTTGCGATCCTTTATCAGCATCACCAGAAGAAAAAGTTTTAGGCATCTCCATTTTCTTTGACTTATCTTCAGCAGCATCGCTTAGGCTAGAAAAGCCGACAAAGATAAATAATATTAAAAGATATTTCATTAATGATATAAGTGTGTCTTATGGGCAGTATTATATATAAATGCTCCTTTAAGTTACATAAATATTTACTTTAAAAATTAGATATTAATCTAATTTATTAGAAATTTTTTAACAGCTTCTTTTACTTGATCTTGATAACATTCAACCTCTGGGCCCATATGACCACAGTCACCATCAATGCTTAAAATATTGAAGCCAACTTTATTTGCTAGATCATTATTTGGTTGTGGTAAAACCATTAAGTCTGATGAAAATATTATTGAGAATATATCAATTTTTTTAAGTTTTATTATCTGTTCTTTAGATAATTCTCCATTTTCTCTAATATCATGAGAAATTAAGGCATTATTTTGGCTTTCTCGATTAATAAGGTAGTCTTTGGTATTACCTCTTTTTTGAAGTCTTTGAAACCAATCATCAAATTCTTGGGCTCCAAACTCTCTTTCGACATACTCAGGTGTCCATAACATCAGCCCATCTAATGCTGTTATTATTTCAGTTGCCTTTTGTATTTCTTCTTTACTCTTAAAGTTAGACTCTAAAGCATTTTTTCTTGCAGCATAAAGAAGCTTGTCATAATTAGTATGCCAAGGAGCACCTTCAATGGGTAAAAATTTAGAGGCGAAATTTGGATATTGCATCATCCACTCATAAGTTACGTGACCTCCCATTGAAACACCAACTACTGCATGAACATTCTCAATATTAAATGCTTCAGATAAAAGTCTATATTGCGATCTAACAATATCTTTTATAGTGAACTCAGGAAAATCTTCTCCATCCTCTAATAAAGTATTGGAAGGAGAAGAAGAAATTCCATTTCCAAATAATTCTAATGCTATAACAAAATAATCATCTGTATCAACAATTCCCTCAGGACCAATATAGTTATATTTGTATAAGCTCTCTGTGGTGCCATTGTGCCAAGTTGGAAAAATTATTATATTAGAAAGGTCTGCATTCATTTCTCCCCAAACTCTGTAACCAATTTTGCAGTTTTTAATTAGTTTATTATTTTCTAATGAGCATGTTCCTAAATTTTTAATATATAGGTTACCCCTTTCAGAATTAGTATCTATTTCGAGTGCTTCTATATTGATGGCATTAAAGCTTAAACAAAGAAAAACTATGTATATTAAATGATGCATAAATTTTATTTAGTGATTGTTGTTTATTATTATAAACTTATCAATCTATTAAATAATAATGATGAAAAATATCTTCAAAAATACCGAATTTTTATTTGGCATTACCAGTTATACAAAATTGCCAGATGATGTTGGCGCTGAGGTTCTTCTTGCTGGTAGATCTAATGCTGGAAAATCAAGTGCTCTTAATGTCCTAACTGATAATCCAAAGCTAGCTAGAATAAGCAAAACACCAGGAAGAACCACAGAAATAAACTTTTTTAAAGTTAATGATAATCTTGTATTACTTGATCTTCCAGGCTACGGATATGCAAAGTCTAGTAAAGCAAAGAAAAAAGACTGGGGGCCCTTATTGGGAGAATACTTCCAAAAAAGAAGAGCATTATCAGCAGTAGTAATATTTATGGATATTCGCCATCCCCTCAAAGAAAGCGATTGGGAAATGATTCATTTATGTAGGAACTATAATGTTCCTTTTATTCCAGCCCTTGCTAAAAGTGATAAATTATCAAACAACAATATAGCCAAGGCGGTTTCTATTATTAGAGAGAAAATTCCCGAAGCAAATCCTATTGCTATTTCTTCAAAGGATAAAGTTGGTTTTGAAAAGCTATCAAAGGCTATAATAGAGTTCTGCTAATGCTTGAATATCAAAAACAAGACTGTGATCTTACTCTTCAAGAAGGACTGGAATGTTACTATAAAGCCTTCCCTGAAACTACTGAGATATTTGAAGATAATAAAGATTCTGGAACTCTCTTAAGGGATCATGATTGCACTCATGTCATATTTGGGCTTAATACATCAATTGAACAAGAATCAATTCTTGATACTTGGGTTGTTTGGGGGAGTAAATGGAAATTGAAGTATATATGGGGATATCAGAGTCTTCCTCAGATAAAACAATTATATAAAGACCTATATAAAGAATTTGGGGTTTTGGGTTTTCTAAAAATATTTTGGAAACTTGGAGGAATCAAAAGAAAAATTATGTTTAGGGCTTTTAAGATGAAGAAGAAATGGCCCTTCAAAATGCCTGAAGAGTATCTCTCAATGAAAATTTCAAATCTAAGAGAAATGCATGGCATTAAAATTCTTCTCCCTGAAGAATTGCAATATACGCCAATAGAAAGATAGGGTGAAAGCAAATATTGCTAATATGATTAGTTAATGAAAAAGGTTCTCTTCCTTCTCTTTATATCTGTAGCTATTCCAGCTTGTTTATATTTCGCTCTTGATAGAGAGAATATTGATATTAATAAATTTAGATTAAATTCTGGTTATCAAGAAGTTGATTTAAGTGAAGGTATTACCTCTTTCAAAGATATTGGAGATAAAAACAACAAAGTTATTGTTCTAGTTCATGGTGCTACTTTTGGGTCACTTGCATATGAAGAATATGTAAATGTCTTTCTTGAAAATAACTATAGAGTAATAACCTATGACCAATATGGCAGGGGTTTTTCCGATAGAGTTCATAGTAACGTAAGTATTGAACTTATGGAAAAACAACTTAAAGAGCTAATTGAGCATTGTGAAGTTGAGGACGTAATATTATATGGTGTGTCTTTTGGTGCTGCAGTTGTAGCTAAATATGCTGCAAATAATCCAGAAAAAATTAGTTTTATAGGCTACCAAGTTCCGCTTATTAACTCTGCAAATGTTCCTCTATTGTCAGTAGTAAAAATTCCTTTATACGGCGACTTATTAACTAGAGGTTTTTTGGTTCCTGGTGTTTTAAAAAGAATACAAGAATATGAGAATTTAATGAGTAAAAGATTATTAGACCATTACGTTGGACAATTTCAGGTCAAAGGAACTGAAGATTTTTATAAAAAGTTCTTTTTAGGAAATGCTATGGGTAATAGGCTTAACGATCATAATATTATTGGAAGTAATTCTATTCCAAGCTATTTTGTCTATGCAGAAGATGATATAGAAATAGATTCGCAACTAGTTGAAGAAGCTATTAAAAACTACAATAATCCAATAGTTAAAAAGTATTCTGGTGGTCATTTTTTCTCTTCTGGTATAGAAAGAAAGGTAGCTCAGGAATTCATTGATATTATAGACAGTAATTAAAATAATTTAGTGAGCCTCATTCCAATTGGATCCAATTGCCGCCTCAGCTATAAGAGGAATATTTAGCTCCACAGTTTGCTCCATAGTCTCTTTCATTTTTTCCATTACTTTATCTGCATGATCTATTGGACACTCAAATACTAATTCGTCGTGAACCTGCATTATCATTTGCACTTCTGGCATTTCTTTCAAAATAAGATCATCAATATCCAACATAGCTTTTTTAATAATATCTGCTGCAGATCCTTGAAGAGGAGCATTAATTGCGGCTCTTTCAGCTGCTTGCCGCCTCAAGCCATTTGCAGCATTAATCTCATTTAAATATAGACGTCTTCCCATAATAGTTTCAACATATTTATCTTCTTTGGCCTGAGCTTTTATGTTGTCCATATAATCTCGTACTCCTGTATATCTATTAAAGTAGGTATCTAAATATACTTGTGCTTCTGCTCTTGGAATGCCTAACTGTCTGGTAAGGCCAAAAGCAGACATGCCATACATTAATCCAAAATTAATTGCTTTGGCACTTCTTCTTTGATCTTGACTTACATCATTTATTGAAACATCAAATACCTCTGCAGCAGTCGATGAATGAACATCGATATTGTTATTGAAGGCATGAGTAAGATTTTTATCTTTAGATAGATGAGCCATTATTCTGAGTTCAATCTGAGAATAATCTGCAGATATCATAGTTTTGCCCTCTTCTGGAACAAAAGCCTCCCTTATTCTCCTTCCTTCTGCAGTTTTGATTGGAATATTCTGAAGATTAGGCTCTGTTGATGATAGCCTTCCTGTTGAAGTAACAGCTTGTTGATAGGAAGTGTGTATTCTTTCTGTTTTTGGATTTTCTATATTTATCAAGCTATCGGTATAAGTTGATTTTAATTTAGCTAATGTTCTGTATTGCAAAATAATCTTTGGAAGCTCATATTCTTCTGAAAGTCTTTTAAGAGTATCTTCATTCGTTGAGGGCTGACCCTTTGGTGTTTTTTTAAGAACAGGCAGACCTTGTTTTTCATACAAGATTTCAAGCAATTGTTTTGGAGAATCAAGATTAAATTCTTCTCCAGCAATCTTATAAGCTTGAGATGAAAGATCATCTATCTTTTCGCCAAGTTCTTTTGAGTGATTGGCTAATTTTTTCTTGTCTATTTTTGCACCATTTTGCTCTACTCTAGAAAGAACATGAACTAATGGATACTCAAGATCCTGCAATAATTTTTCTTGAGTTGGTTTCTCTTTAAGCATTGGTGCTAATACGTTATATAACCTTAAAGTTATATCAGCATCTTCTGCGGCATAGTCCGAAGCTATGTCTAATTTAACTTCAGCAAAGCTTATCTGTTTTGATGCCGTTCCTGTAACATCAGTGTATTTGGTTGTTGTGTAGTTCAAGTAATAATCAGCAAGTCTATCCATCCCGTGACGGGTAGCTGTGCTGTTTAATACGTATGACATGAGCATAGTATCAGCCAAGAATTTTGTTAACTTGATGCCATGTCTAGCAAGAATAGGTATATCAAACTTCAAGTTCTGTCCTATTGCTTTGTTTTGATTTTCTTCTATTGCTGGGCCAAGGGTATCTACGACATAAGCCAAACTCAATTGTTTAGGACAGCCATCATAAGAATGAGCAATTGGTATATAACATCCTTCGTTTTCAGAAACAGACAGGGAAATACCTATAAGGTTAGCTGATACTGTATTTACAGAATCGGTTTCAGTATCTATAGCAAAGGCTTTTGATTTATTTATTTTATTAACCCAACTTTTCAAACTTTTATCATCCAGCACTGTCTCATAATTTGAGTCTTTCTTTGGAGCTTCTTTTTCTTTATTTTTATCGGCAGCCTTAAATTCAAGATCTGCAAAAAGATTATCCAGTCCCTCTTCATCTGGGTTAAATACAAGAAGGTCTTGAAACTTTAAACCTATATCAACATCATTTTTTAAAGATACCAATTCGATATTCCTATCTAAATCATCAAGAGAATTTCTAAGATTATCTCCAACCACGCCTTTTATTGATTCTGCATTTTGTTTTATTGTTTTCAAATCACCATATTCAGACAACCATTTAGCTGCAGTTTTTTGTCCTACTTTTGGTACGCCAGGTATATTGTCAGAAGTGTCGCCAACCAAAGCGAGCATATCTCTAATTTGGTTTGGTTTTACACCAAATTTTTCAAATACGCCTTCTTCATTAAAAATTTTGTGCTTCATAGTATCCATCATTGTTGTATGTGGATCTTCAACAAGCTGCATCAAATCTTTATCTAAAGATGATATGACACATTTATAATTTGCATCTTTTGCCATGTTTGCAATGGTTGCAATAACATCATCAGCTTCAACCCCTTCTATCTCTATTAATGGAAATCCAATGGCGCGGCAAATTGATTTAACTGGAACAAGTTGATCTCTTAATTCATCTGGCATAGGAGGTCTATTGGCTTTATATTCTGAATAAATATCACTTCTAAAAGTTTTTCCCTTCGCATCGAAAACAACAATTATCGAAGAGCCCTCGCTATCTTTTTTTAAATTCATCAGCATATTTGTTACACCTTTTACTGCACCAGTCGGCTGACCAGAGGATGTGCTGAGGGGAGGCATGGCATGGTAAGCTCTATAAAGATAAGAGGAGCCATCTATTACAAAAATTCTATCTTTCATGATTAAGTTTTATATGCTGTATTATGACTCTTGTTTTTCTATAATGGAAAAAATTAAATAAAAATGTACAAAAATTTAAATTTTATTAAAGATATCTTTCACAATCATTTTGAGTTGTCTGTTGCAGCATCATCAACATCTATTGTGCTTATAGCAATTGCTATGGATCGGATTTTTTTTCTTCAGGCATGTCCTCTTTGCATACTAACAAGATATGTATTTGTTTTATTGGCGTTATCTGCTCTTACTTCAATGATAATAAAGAACAAAGTGCTTTGTCGTCTTTTAATAATAGTTTCTTCTAGCTTAGGGCTATTGGTTACATCAAGGCAAATTTATATACAGAGCATGTCTTTAGAAGATATATCTCAGCTGTCAGGGTGTAGCATGCCCTTTCACACTCAAGTTGAGTACTTTGGATTAATAGAAGCTATTAATAAAACGCTAGCAGGAGGGCCGAGCTGCGCAGAAGATGGATGGAGGTTTTTATTTAATTTTGCAGAATGGGGTTTTATTTTTTTTGTAATCTATTTAGTTAGCACAATTTTAAAGCTAAGAAAAAGTTAAAATCCTTGTTTTCTGTAGTAAAACTACACATATATTTTTCTTTAAAGCCTGTTAATATAGGTTTTTTTGTTTTATTGACTTTTTTTGTCTAATAAATTTTAATTCACTACATAGTATTTCTTATAAGAACTAACAATACATATATTATAGGTACATAATTATCTCCTCTACATATATAATTATTCCCCCCAAGTACCTATAATATTTGTTAGTTTAACTATGAATAATCAATCGCAATTTTCACAAGCTAAGGAGTTATCGACTGAAGAGTTGATACAAGCTGCTGTTGATAACAATGAAGGGGTTATTGCCAGCAATGGTGCTTTTTCAACAAGCACTGGAGAAAGAACAGGCAGAAGTCCGAATGATAGATTTATTGTTAAAGAATCTGAAACAGCAGATTTAATAGATTGGGGCGAAGTCAACAAGCCATTTGATGAAGAAAAATTTAATTTGTTGTGGGCTAAAGTAAATTCTTATATTTCCAAAAATAGCAGTTATGCATCTAAGGTTCATGTTGGATCCCATGATGATCATTACCTTCCTGTCCAAGTTACAACTGAAACTGCTTGGCATTCTCTTTTTGCAAGACTTATTTTTGTTTGTACTGATACATATAATCCAAGTAATAAGAAAGAATGGGAAATTATTAGTGCTGCAAACTTTAAATGTGAGCCTGAGACAGATGGAACAAATTCTGAAAGCTGCGTAATTATAAATTTTGCACAAAGAAAGGTGATTATTGCAGGAATGAAGTACGCCGGTGAGCTTAAGAAATCTATGTTCTCAGTTCAAAATTTTTTACTTCCTGAAAAAGGAGTTTTGCCTATGCACTGCTCTGCAAATGTTAATGCAAAAGGTGATGTTGCTCTATTCTTTGGTCTTTCAGGAACAGGAAAAACTACCTTATCTGCTGATCCACAATGTTCATTGATTGGAGATGATGAACACGGATGGAGTCCTGGCGCAGTATTTAATTTTGAAGGTGGTTGTTATGCTAAAACTATCGATCTTACAGAAGAAAATGAACCTGTTATATACAAAGCTATTAAACATGGAAGTGTCATAGAAAATGTATTTCTTAATGATTTGAAAGAGCCTGATTATTCAAATACTTCTCTTTCACAAAATGGAAGATGTTGCTATCCAAGATCTCATATCGATGCAGCTGTTGAAGGCAATGCTGCTGGTGAACCAAAGACAGTTATTTTCTTAACATGCGATCTTACTGGTTTAATCCCACCCGTATCTATACTTTCTAAAGAAAGTGCTGCATATCATTTTTTAAGTGGCTATACCGCTAAAGTTGGCTCCACTGAAATGGGTTCAGGATCTGATATTGAATCTACTTTCTCAACATGTTTTGGTGCACCCTTTTTCCCAAGACCGGCTGGAGTATATGCAGATTTGCTTATGAAAAGAGTTGAAGATTTTGGTGCGAAAGTTTTTCTAGTTAATACTGGTTGGACCGGAGGTCCTTATGGAGTTGGATCTAGGTTCAAAATTCCGACCACAAGAAGAATTGTTAATGCTATTCAAGATGGTGAGTTAGATGATACAAATACCCAAACTATTCCAGGATTAAATTTGAATGTTCCTATTGAAGTTGAGGGTGTTGATTCAGATTTACTTAATCCTATAAACACATGGGAAGATAAAGAACAATACAAAAAATATCTAAACGAATTAATTACAAAATTCCAAACAAACTTCAAAAAATTTAATGTTAAGCCTGAAATCGTAAAAGCTGGTCCAGGGTTTAATGACGAATGAATCTTTAAAAAATAGACTTAACGAACTAAAAGACAAGGGCTTCTTTGACGAGCTTATTATAAAAAGAGGAATTGAAAAAGAATTCTTCAGGGTTGATTCCAACGGTTTTATTTCTAAAAATTCTCATCCTAAATCTTTAGGCTCTGCATTAAAAAATAAATACATCACCACTGATTTTGCCGAAGCTCAAGTTGAGCTAGTTACACCAACCTTTGAAGATATTGATGAGCTGTATGATTTTCTTCACTCACTCCACGTATTCGTCGCAAAAAACATAGATAAAGATGAAATGTTATGGCCTCTTTCAATGCCGCCAAGAATTGAAGACGAATCTCAAATCAACTTAGGTTATTACCATCAATCAGGCATAGGCTTATTGAAACATGTTTATAGAAGAGGGTTAAAAGTTAGATATGGTGCCACTATGCAGTGTGTATCCGGCATGCATTATAATTTTTCTATAAAGCGAAACTCTTTTCCTGCATTAATAAACTCATCTGACCAAAAAGATATTAATGATGCATATTTAGGCTTGATAAGGAACTTTAAAAGAGTTTATTGGTATGTATTGGCTGAGTTTGGCCAAACAAATGTTGTTGATAAATCATTTGTAAATAATAGAAGTCATAATCTTGAAAAACTAAATGAAGATGATATGTATCTTAAAGAGGCGACTTCATTAAGAATGAGTGAAATAGGTTATCAAAGCAAAGCACAAAAAGGTCTTGATATTAAATACAATTCATTAAGTAGTTTCTTGGAAAAGATAAAATCTGCCATCACAGCTCCCTATGAAGAGTTCAAAAATAAGAATCTACTGGATTCTAATGGAGAATATCATCAAATTTCTGATGGCATAATACAAATTGAAAATGAATATTATGATTCAATAAGGCCAAAAAGATCTGCATCTAATGATATGAGGCCATATGAGTTGTTGAAAAATTTTGGTATTGAATATCTTGAAATAAGAGGAGTGGATATCTCACCGACTGATATAACTGGTATGTCTAAACATCATATTAGGTTCCTTGATCTTATTCTTATATATTGCTTACTGTCACCTAGCCCAAAAATTACGCCTGAAGAGAAGAAGGTTATAGATTCAAATGATTATATTTCGATCTATAGCGGAAGGAATAACGAAGCTGATGTTGTTATAGACGGCAATAAGACAAATATTGAACTAGCTAAGCAAAAAATCTTAGGCGAATTAAAATATATTGCTGATTTTATGGGTGAAAGTGATTTATTTCATCAGGCGATTAATCATGTAACAGAATTGCCGAAAGGTGAACTTCCACAAAAGCCATTCCACGAATATGGAATAGAGCTAGCTAAAAAAAATCTTGCTATATTAAAATCATCTAAAGAAAAAAATATTGATAGTATTAAGAAAGAGGTAGCACTATCATTAGAAGAGTTGGAAAATATGCCTAAAAATTCAATTGAAGAAATGAATGAATTTGTTAAAAGCTATAATTTAGACCTTTAGGGGGAGCTATGAAAACTTTACAATGTGTTGAACTGGGAATGCCTGATAAATTACAAGTTAATGAAGTACCAGATCCTGAGGTGCTTCCTGAGCATGTCTTAATTGAAAATAAAGCAGCGAGTGTTAATTTTCCTGATGTTCTTATGATTCAGGGTTTATATCAATTTCAACCTGAACTACCTTTCACGCCCGGTGGTGAATCTGCTGGAATAGTTTCTGCTATTGGCGAAGGGGTAGAAAATATCTCAGTTGGGGATAGAGTGTTTGCAATGACAGGCATGGGAGCATTTTCAGAAAAAATTGTTGCACACCATAGCTCTGTTGTGAAAATCCCTGAAAATATGGAATTTGAAACAGCAGCAGCCCTTCCAATGACTTATGGAACCTCTTTATATGCTCTTAAACAAAGAGCTGAACTTAAAGAAGGAGAAACTCTTTTAGTTCTAGGTGCAGCTGGTGGCGTTGGTCTTGCAACAGTAGAACTTGGAAAAGCAATGGGTGCAAAAGTAATAGCAGCTGCGTCAACTCAAGAGAAAATAGATTTATGTATACAACATGGTGCTGATGAGGGTTTTATATATCCCACTGGAAAACTTGATAGGGATCAGCAAAAAGAACTTTCTTCTAAGATTAAAGAGCTAACAGGAGGTATAGGAGCAAATGTTGTTTATGATCCCGTTGGAGATTCATATTCTGAGCCTTGCATTAGAGCTACAGCTTGGGACGGAAGATATTTAGTTATTGGTTTCGCTGCAGGAGAAATTCCTAAGATACCAATTAACCTTGCTCTTTTAAAAGGAATGAAAATAGTTGGTGTATTTTGGGGCGCCTGGGTTGGTATGTTTCCTCAAGAAAATAAGAAAAATTTCGAAGAGCTTTTTCAACTTCATTCTGATGGAAGAATTAATCCTGAAGTTTCTGATTCATTTAGTTTAGATGATGGTGCGCAAGCAATAGCACATTTAAAAGATAGAAAAGCTAAAGGCAAGGTAATTATTAAAATATAAAAAATTTTAGTCTTGTGTTACAGATTGATAAGTTAAGGATAATCTTGAAATATCGAACGGCGGCCTAAACACTCCTGCAAATTCTCCTTTAGGATTTAATAAAATAATATTATTAACATGATTATCTAAGTGAGAATGATCCATTGAATCACCTCCAGGCATTACATTGTTAACAGAAAGTTGAGTTGCAAGGCTGATAAGCATTGGTCTGATATTTGAGACTCCTATAAAAGCTTCGTCAAAACCTTTTGCATATTTATTAATGTCTTCTGGACTATCTCTTTCAGGATCAATAGAAACTAAAACCCACTGCTTATCTTCTAGGGGATACTCTTTTTCTCGTAAAACTTTTATTAGTTTTGAAATTTGATACATTGTTGTGGGGCATTCATCAGGACATCTTGTAAATCCAAAATACATCAAGGTCCA
>CENZ01030267.1_pt1 | contig 14654 bp, 26 predicted proteins | sample 361341 | NCBI WGS metagenome assembly CENZ01 (sample SAMEA2619782, study PRJEB7988) | marine metagenome | biome: marine biome (ENVO:00000447); feature: deep chlorophyll maximum layer (ENVO:xxxxxxxx); material: "saline water (ENVO:00002010), including plankton (ENVO:xxxxxxxx)" | depth 50 m
TGTTACGTTGATTTGTAAGTTAAGTAATATAAGGAGTTATAAGGGTGATTTACGAGTTCGAATCTCGTCTCTCGCTCAGTAGTAAGTCCCTATTTTAAGGGACTTACACATACTTACCTTGCTTGTCACTTGACCATTTTAGAGCGTTTTTCACCGAGGAGCGGGATTCCGTCAAGCCCAAATATGTTACGTTTTTAGGTCCTTTCAAACGTAACACCCTTTTTTTCTACATGATTTAGTTAAAGTAAAACTTGATTATTGACAAAGTTATTTTTTGTTTTATATTAATTTAAATATAAGATATAACCTAATAAGGATAACCTTAGGTTTGTTTTCTTAAGGTTTAAAAAAAAGAAAAAAATAACTAAAAAGAAAAAAACTAGAACCCTAAAATTTTTCCACACTTATTTAAAAACGAATCTATCTGTTTAAGATTTGGAGTTAGATTGTAGGATGCAAAAGCATCTTTAGTAGTGTTTTTTATATCTCTATCTAATTTTAAATTTAATCTTCTATGGTACTTTAGTAATTTATGTTTTACTATTTTTAATTCGATATAAGCGTTAGCATACTCAACATCGTTTTGTGGTTTTTTACAACATAATGGTTTTGGTTTATTATGTTTAGAACAAAGAAAATTTAACTTTTTATAGAAATTAAAAATTTTTTTATAATCTAATTCACTATCCATTAATCTATATTTGTAATTATTTCTCTATATCGGTCTACTTTATTGCTAATGTAATGCCTTGTTTGCTTAGTTTTTTTGTGACCTGTAATCAATGCAATAACAGCATCTGGAACATTAGAGGAACTTAAAAGTGTATGATAAGTGTGTCTTAAAGAATGAAAATCTGGTTTCATAGATTTTTCTGGATGTTTATATTTTATTTTTTTTAATATAGTTCTAAAGCGTTTAAGAGATTCGTTTTTTGCAGAAGGTGTTTTCATGCAATTACAAATCGCTTCGATACCGTATTCTACTAATTTTTTATGTAATGGTATGTCTACCCATGTTTCAAACTTTGATGTTTTACTAGGGGTTACAAAAATAGCATTATCTTTGATGTCTGATGGTTCTAAAAACATTGCATCTCCAACGCGTAATCCAGTATATAGCAAAAGACTCCAAAAGAATTTATCGTTTTGATTATCCGTTTTTTCAATTGCTTTTTTAACAATGTCGTATGGTATTGCAGTTCTTGGGTTTTTAGCTTTTTTGCTTGGAGCGGGTATCTCTTTCACAAAATTATGAGATATGTAACCCTCTTTAACAATGAAATCAAATATTTGATTTAAGATAACATAATCATTTAAAACAGTTTTATTAGCGACCGTTTCAAGTCGTAAAGTCATTTCTTCCATTATCATGTCTTTGGTAATATCTTTTACTAAAATATCTTTTATTCCATAATCTCGTTCAAAAAAAACATGCAATCTATTTATCAAAGATTTAGGTGCTTTTAATTTTGTAGGTTCGCGTTTTCCGTTTGTAGTTTTACTCTCATCATTTGTTGCTTGTGTTATTTTATGTTCAGCGTACAAATTTTTAATATACAGTTCTGATATTTTTTTGAAAGTTATATTTTTAGGAGCAATACCAACTTTTTTTAAAGCGATTTCATTGTCCCAATGGTCTGCAATCCGTTGTGCTATTTTTTTATTTTTAGAACCTGTTGATTTTTGTATTCGCTTATACCCAGTCCCATTTGTATACCACCAAAATGGAGAATCTGGTCGTTTATGAATACTACCCATCTTCTATTCCAAATCTTGTTTTTATTATTAAAGTTGCAGTCGTTCCATGAACAGTAAGTTGTGCAGACAACATAGTATTTACTGTTGACCCATCTTTATGTATGTATGAAATTATAAAAGAAAGAGGAATAGGTTTGCCTGTAAAGATATTAAATCCTAGTGAGCATAAATGTTTAATACAATTTTCAGCAGTACGAAAACTTACCATAGATGTATTGGAAACTAATTTCTCAACAGGATGTTTTTTTAATCCGTGATAATTACCTATGTCCCATATTTTTTCTAACTCAGATGAAGAATATCCTAAATATTTAGCACATTCTTTTTTCCCTGTAACGCTCTCAATAGACTTAAGAAGTTTAAGTCCTTTTAAAGGACCTTCTACTTTTACATGGACCTTGCAGGTTGAGTGCCATATTCCTGTCCCAAAATCATTATAATCATCTTTAACAGGTTGGCTTTCTATCTGTTTGAGTTTTTCTGTTAGCCTACCATTTTCTCGTGCTAACTCAATAATTTCATTCATTGTAGGTTCTCCCTTTAGAGTTGTTATATCAAAATTAGGTCTATCATTCAACTCACTTTTAAGCTCTCCCACAAGACTTTCAAGGTATTTTGGAACACGTTTGTTCATTCTCCAGTTTGTTATACTTTGTCTGGATATTTTGAAATAATCGGCTATTTCACGGTCCCATTTCCAATTTTTTAGTTTTTTAATTTCATCTATTAGATATGTGTTGTCACTCACTATTTATCTCCGTTACTTGTACATATATATTGCTTTTACATTCACAAACTACCGAGTAATGTAAATAAATGTTGCTTAGTACATTTATATTGCTTATTTTTGATATATGACAAGTATCTTATGTTTATCGTTATCGCAAAGGAAATATAAATGTTAAAAAGTGAAATTGCAAATAAAGAATTTATCCAATCAAGTTTTCAAGACAAGGAATTTTTGTCAATTAAAGAAATTGCTGATGCAATAGGTGTGACTAGACAAACCATACTAACGTGGGTCAACATTGGAAAGATACCCGCTAATAAAGTAGCGAGGACATATTTTATTAGCCGTACAGATTTTCAAAGATTTTTAAATGATAGTAAGGTAAGCGTAGTACAACTATAACACAAAGGGGTGTGGTATGTCAAAGACTCATTATACAGAAGAGTATAAAAAATTATATAAAGATATTTTCCATAAGCTACAACCAGTTTTAAAAGACCCGGATGCTTTGATTGAGATTGTTGGCTCAAGTGTTTTTATACTTGACATACTGCAATTAATGGTACCGTGGGATGATATCAAAACAAGATTTAAAAAGATTTATGATGAAGAAGAATCAGAGAGAATGCTTGACCTTTTAGCAAACAGTATCACTAAGATTTATAATTTGCAAGATATACTAGATGATACATGGGACAAGTTTGGAATTGATAACACAAAAAAGATTTGTGTTGTAGAAGCTTTAATGCAAAAAACATTTGAAGATGAAAAAAATGCTTAGTCGCCCTATATATAAGGTATCCCAACAATTATATTTTTTGTCATTTTTCTTGTTGGGGCAGTTATTCATTACTGAACTCAGCCTTATTCGATTCCCACAAGCGGGGCGACTAAAATTTGGAGGTTTCTATGGCAGATAAACCACACCTGTCTCCCTCTACAATTAACCAGTATTTGAGGTGTTCTTCTCAAGTGTTGTTCAAAAAGACGGTTGGACCTAAACCTCCCGGTATGGCATTGCTTTACGGAAAATCTACTGATGAGGCTATCAATGTAGATATGGAGCAAAAGATTACAACTAAAAAAGATTTAGGGTCCGATGAATTAAAAGATGCTTTTGTGGACTCATGGGATAAGAATAAAACTGATACTGAGTTCCATACAAATGATAAACCGGATGAATTAAGAGAAATAGGTATCAAAGCAATTGGTAGATGGACCGATGAGATTGCTCCAACAATCCAACCAAAGTCTGTACAAGAGCAATTACCAATTCAGTTTCCCGGATTTGAGTATGACATATTACAATATAGTGATGTCATTACAGTAGATAATAAAATTATAGATAATAAGACTGCGGGCAGAAGCGTTACCACTAACAAAGAAAGTGGTCTTTTGCTTGTCCCGCCAGAACACAGGCTTCAGCTTACGATGTATGGTTTAGGATATGAGGCGGTTCATGGAGAAGAGCCATCCTCGCTTGGTTTAGATTATTCAATCAAGACCAAAGAACCTAAGATGCAACGTGCAGAATGGACACCTAATAAGAATGACAAGCAACTTGCTTTCAATCTAATTGTAGGTGTCGCAGAAGGCTTAGACAAAGGTGTTTTCATACCCAACCGTAATTCAATGATATGTAATAGAAGAATGTGCGGATGGTGGAGAGAATGCGAGGCTAAGTATGGAGGTACAGTTAAAAAATAACAATGAGGAGTAATAGCAATGGACACATTAATGAAAAAACAACAAAACGGTCATAAAAAAGATAGTACAGATTCAATTAAGACGGTTAATATTAGAGGAAATCAGTACGTAACAGTAGCAGAAAGATTACGACTTTTACATTTGAATTCTGATGTTAATAATCCGCCAAGTATCAATACAGAAATTATTAGTGTTGAGAGTGGTGTATTTATAGTCAAGGCAACACTCATACCGGACACAAGTAAGCCGGAGAGTTTCTTTACAGGACATGCGGTTGAAGATGAAAATAAAGGTCAAATCAATAGAACAAGCGCATTAGAAAATTGTGAAACAAGTGCTATTGGTAGAGCATTAGGTAATGCCGGTTTAGGAACTGTTGAGGGTATTGCAAGTGCTGATGAGGTAGCGAATGCAATCTATCAGCAAGACAATATTAAATCCTCTAATGGCGCAAAGCATAAAGCTAGTGATTTGCAAAAGATGATGAATGATGTCAAGGTTGATTCAAAAATATCTAAAGAGTCTAATGCAGATTGGGAAAAGACTATGACCAAAGATGAAATACTTACGATTATTGAGAAAAGGTTAAGACCGAGGTTTGAAACTTTGGAAAAGTATGACCTATTTAGAATCAAACAAAACATGGATGAAGCATTAGGTACATACAAAAAAGCAGAACTTGCACGCTTTGCAGAGAAATTGAAAGAGGAAATAAATAAAGGCAAAAAAGAATAATAGATTCGACCTCCAATACGTTGGGACGGCTCGCTTAGATAAAACTTGGCGAGCCAACCAACAAAGATATTCAAACTCACAACGTGAATATCCAAACGGTATTGGTTTACAAAGGTCGGTAGAAATTAAACACAATTTATTTGACGATAAGAAATTAGATGAATTAAATGAGAAAGAATTTACTATGCTATTGCGGAAGATAGCGCGCGAATACAGAGTTATGAGATTTAGAATGCGGGAAGAAGTTGGGAACATTTAACGAAGTATCAACAAAGCTTTGGGTAAGCAAAGATTTTCGGACCTTGCCCGACAAATCCAAATTAATATTTTTATTTTTTTTAACAGGCTCAGTGCGACAACTACCGGGAATTTATAATGTAGGAGTTGGCTCCTGCATGGACCATCTTCGCATATCTAGAGCGGAATTTATGAAAGCTTTTGATAGTCTTATCAAAAGGGAAATGGCTTGTGCTGATTGGGATAACAATGTTGTTTATCTACCCAATTGGCATTTATATAATCGCAAGCCGGCAAACAAAAATATAATTAAATCTTGGTATAATATTTTAGAAAGTGTTACGGAGTGCGAATTAAAAGAACGATATCTGGATGACCTAAAAACATTTTTGAGTGACAAAATAAACTCTACCTCGCGGAAGTTAGATGCGATTAAAGAGCGAGTTTCAAAAGAAATGCTCGCTCTTAGCATTGATTATCACACAAAGGTCAAAAAAATCTTTCCCCATTTAAAACATCTTACAGAAAAAAGTTTTGAAAGCACTAGCATTAAAGGTGCGAATGAATTAGACAAGCTTACTGGTCTGGGATATCAAATTTCTGATATTCAAAAAACTTTATCGTATGTACTAGATATGTATGATGAAGATGCTACTTTTAATTGGCTTTCTAATCTACAAAGTCTAGCATCGATACGTAGGGTTTCTAAATCAAATGGAAATATCAAGTACGAAAATATTTTAAATAGCATGCAACAATCTAAAGCTACTAAAAAGACAGAGTCGAGTCGCGTTGTTTTGAGTGAATACAAAATGGACGCTAGTGGTTTTTATCTTGGGTATTGTCAAGCATGTGGAGGTGGTGAAAGTTATGATAAACAAGAATTATTTAATCAAGAGAGTCGTTGTTGTCGAAGCCTAATCTTACCGAAGAAGAACAACGTAGTAAATTCTACAAACTCTGTTCAAGTGGTTATGGCAGACTCTTTAACAAGGTAATTACGAAAGGGCAATGGTACAGAGAAGTTGCAGTTTTTTTTCGTGAATGCGGAATGCACAAAGATGCGAATGAAATGGAGTTTGAAGCAGAGTTGTGGGAAAGAGAGAACGGGACCAAAGATAATATGGAGGATTTACCATTTTGACACATCCAAATAAAATAAAAGGAAATCGTTTTGAAAATGAGGTAGTAGCAACGGCTAAAAAATTTGGTTTAGAAGCGGTGCGAAGTTGGGGAAGTAACGGTAAAAGTTTAGGACAGCATGAAGAGTGTGACGTTATGATTGAGAAAATTACTGTACAAGCGAAAATACGTAAGTCGCTTCCAAAATGGATTGAACCGTCTGAGCATATTGACTGGCAAGTTATAAGAGCTGATAGATGTCGCGCTTATGTTGTGATGCCTCTTGATAGTGCTTGCCAGATGTTGAAAGAAAACAAAGATGCGAAAAAGTAACAACGAAAGAATTTTAGATTTTTTAAGACAGAGGCTTGAAATGGGCAATAAAAAATTTAAACGTGAAATGCCCATTGGAAACTACAATGGTGTAAAAGAGACAAAAGAAGAAATCATAGATAGTTTAGCGTATATGATTTCAGATTTATTGGACTTAGAAGATAGGGAGGAAGCAATGCGACTTTCAAAAGAGGATATAGAAACAAATCGAAAGTTACTAGAACACGGAATCACTCTGGCAAAAGCGACAGGGGACAAAGACCTTGTGCAAAAGGGACAACAGTTTTTAGACAGGTTTAATGTTAGTGCGAACCCATCTGAAACGGTGGCTACTATGGTGGCTGGTCAACAAAACGTAGAAACTGAGGTCCGCGAAGCGTATGATTCTTTAGTGCCGGACTATGATAGAGTAGGAGAGGTGTATGGACCTCCAACATGCAAAGACAATAAATGAATAGATTAGAAAATCTATTGTATTGTCCTACATGTGGACACAACACTGATAAGGTTTATCAGTGCGCAGAACATGACGGTTGGAAAGAGTTGTTCTTGTCTAATCAAAAGTTAATTGAATCGCGTGAAACCATAGACAATTATTTAGACAAGCTACAAAAACTTATACAATTTTATGGAAATCAAGAGAACTATAAACCAAACGAGTCAGATGACATGTTGGTCATCCATGATAGAGGACAATTAGCACGTAAAATAAAAAAGGAGATTACAGATGGCGTATGAATATAAAGAGAGCAGAGGAAGTTTATTTAAAGTAGAAGAAAAAACGCACCCGGAGGGACCGGATTATACAGGCAAGATAAACGTAGGTAATACAATTTTTGATTTAGCGGGTTGGAAAACTACCGCGAAATCTGGCAAAACATATCTATCTGTTAAGATTAGTCCGGAGTACGATAAGCAAAATGCAAAAAAAAGTAACAACAATGAGGTGGACTTACCCTTTTAATGCAACTAAAAATTAATCAGGAACAATTCAGGAGTCTTTTGACGCAAGCGCGAAAAGAGTCAGGGAGTGTTGCCCTGAAAGATTTCGATTTAAATTTAATCGAAGGTCTACAAGGCGAAAATGAACTTGCATTAATTTTAGAAACAATAGAAGTTAAAACAGATTTTGAAACACATCGAACAGGAAACATTGCAATTGAATATGAGTCGCGCGGTAAACCTTCGGGTATTTCTACCACAAAAGCAAAATATTGGTGTTTCAATCTAAAACAAATGGATGTTATGATTTTAATCGAAACAGAAAAATTAAAGGTGATAGCGCGAAAGTATTATCACAACGAATCTAGAAATGTAAAAGGCGGGGACGACAATAGTAGTTCTTTATTATTAGTTCCTGTAAAGGATTTGATTTGATGGCGCATCATTCTCTACCACGCGAGTCGTTATTGCTATTACTCATCCCGCGTGATTGGTGTGCCATTATTCTTCGACATGGCTTTAGATACCTCAAAATACACCCCCAATACCCAAATTCTAAGGTCATGTCATAATGTTTGTAAGTAAAAAAAAACACGAGAAGATATTAAAAGAAAAGAAAGTTTTGCATCACAGACAGATTGCGAATGCTTTGCTAATTATACGAAATAGTATGAATAATATATTGGTGGTGTTGGAAAAGTACGAGAGGAAAGAGTATGGTAGCAGACGCGCGCTAAATGAAATCAGAAAGATTGTTCAGCGCGCACTTACTATCACGAATAACTATTTCAAGATTGAGGACTAATCTTATTAAGCTTTGTCCTCTGGTGGTATGCCATGCCATACAGTTTTATACTTTTTAAGTTTATCCCAATCCTCTAATACCGGACTAGGAAACCTAAACTGTTCTAATAGGCTTGTCATCATCTCCGGCTCTTTATCTTTAACAGGTCCTATTGGTTTTTCAAGTAGTTTACCATCTTTGTCCATTTTATAAGCTACATATGTTGCTTTTAAAGCCTCTCTTACATTAACAATAAAGGTACTTTTGTAACTATCAGCACGTGCATCATCGCCCTTTGCTAATTTTTCTGACTCTTTTATGAATGTACTACAACAAAGTCGCAAAGGAACAACGTAGTCTCTGTTGCATGTATCACAAACATCTCCACCATCTTCAAATTTAGGCGGTAACATTCCTAAGTGTAACAGTTTATCATCTTTAGTGAAAAGATTCTTTTTGGTTAACTCAACAGAAATAATATGTCCATTGTTTCCAAATGCCCATTCATTATCTTTAAAAGTTTCTGTTGATTTGCAAAAATCGCATGTAAATGTTGTACTCATAATAATCTCCTACTTTTATTTTCTAAAGTTCTAGCCGGTAGTTGTGATATCAAACTCCGTTGCCTAGATGCAGTGATACATTCTTGATTGTAAAAATCTTCATCAAATGTACATTTGCATGAATTTCTTATACAATCATCATCATGTGTTGCAATTATCTCTTCTTCCCAACATAAATCACTGGGGTTTAAGATTATTTCGTTCTCTCCTCTCGCGTTGATATAAAAAAGAACATCTTCTTTACGAATTTCTCCTTTTTTTAACATCCAACTTTTTTGGATTGCGCGAAATCTTGTTGCAAACCACGATGCTAGCTTTTTGTTTGTTGACCAAGAAACATTTAAGATATTAGGATTATACTTTTGAAAAGATGAACCTCTATATACAGTAATGTATTCCGGTAGTTTATGAAACTCAGCTTTGTCCTCATCTAGATATTGTATTGGAATAGATGAAAAAAACTCTAAAATATCCTTTTGACTAAAGACCTCTGATGGATTTTCAAGAGTAATATATTCATCAATAACTTTTTTGACATTATTTATGTTCATATAAATACTCCTTTTAACCAAGTCGCAAGCCATTTGTTAAGACGACTGCATTGCCCACAATATATCTTCGTAATGCAAAGCCGGACTCTAAAGCTATTTTGGTCGCTTCAAGGTTTGGCTCTAAATCATATAGCCCACCCTCTTCGTTCACAATAAGTTGTCCACCTTTGTATGGTCCCTTTTGCAATCTGATAATTTGTATGAGAGTATCTTTGATTGAGTCTTTATCTTTTGATACGACTCTTTGTACTCTATCATACAATTTCTCATCGGTTTTTTTCTTGATATATTTGACAATCGTTTCGCAACTACATTCCTGTTTCATTACATACTCCTTTGACAATTTATTAATATTATACATTATTTACCACCGTTTCATCATCTAGCTGACACCAACAATCAGATTCGCATTCATGTATTGGTGTCGATTCGATTTTGGTGACCGCCTCTTTCCATACATCATCTTCTCCAACATCATCTTCGAACGTGAGTACGTTTATGATGTGTGCTTGACCAAGAAATGATTTGCCGGAGGTGGTGACCAAATCCATGTGTTCGATACGCGTATTATCAATAGATTTTATCATGTCTATTTTAATATCACGTTTTCTTGCTATTAGTTTTGCTCTTTCTTTTACTGTCATTTTATGCCTCCGCTTTCGTTGTTTCTATGTTGTTCATCATTTCGCTTGATACCATATCAGCTTTTCTACTTTTAACATTATCCATCAGTTTGTCCATTCGCTTATCGTAAGAATGTTCTTTATGCATGCTTTCGATAATTCTGAGCGCGGTCATTCTGATGTACTTGAGTATCTCTATGTCGCTCAAACCCATTTCATCAAAGACTCCATTTTTGTGGTCGTCTAAGACTTTCGTCAAAAGTGATGGTATCTTTTGAACAGAAAGACATTCGTGATGCACAAGTTTGTGTTCATTCAAGTCTAATAACGCGTTTGGGTCCTTTGGATTAACAAAGCCACTGCATATTGGACATTTATCATTTACCTCGCATTCGTATTTGATTATTGTGCCTGTATTTTCGTTAGTTGGTTTGCTCATTACTGAACCTCCTATCTTGGTTGTTGATTTCGCGTTTGATATATCCGAGAATAATCAAACCTATTTCTCTAAGTGATAGCATGAGTATTGCGCTAAATGCAAACATTGCAAGTAGCATAACACCAATGATTATAAATAGAATCCAAAATTCGATTTGTAACATCATGTAACCTCCTTGGTTAGTATTCGCTTGGAAAAAAGATATGGATTGCTTGACCGCTTGTGAAATCAAGCATTGCCCATATCTTGCCAAATGGTTTGTAAGTGAATTGGATAAGACCGTCTCCTTCCGGGTGGAATACGCTCGTATCTTTGTCCCATGCATCAAACAATGCTTTGAGTATCATATTCACATGAAATTCAAAGCTATCGCTATTTGTCTGTTCTTTGATACCAACAGACAATCGTACAATTAGGTCTGACACGTTGAGTCTTTTGGTTTCTTTAGCAAGTTGTGTGATGTCTGTAAAGAGTCCATCTTGTACTGCTTGGTCTGCGGTGTATGTAAATACTGTTGTCATGTTATTTCCTTTCGTTTGGTTGTTAGTAAGAGTAAGAGATATCTTCGCCTGTATGTTCGATTTCTATGTCGATATCTCCGCTACCCCATTGAAGCACTTTTTCCATTGCACTATTTCGCATTCTTCTATGGATATCTTCTTTTTCAGCACTATCCATGTTGTCATACCTATCTTGTGAAATCCACTCTTCTTCTCCATTAACACTCATTTCAATAGAAAAAACACACTTAACTAGTTTTTTCTTTTTGGTTTCTTGTTTTTCCATGCTTGTCTCCTTTTGTTTTTAATAAACTATTTCTTCTCCATTATGATGTACATTTATTTCGAATTTGTATGCATTATGATTAGATGTATCATATTCTAGTTCATTTTCCCATTCACACATAAAATCCTCTTTATCTCTTTCACTCATCTTATCCCATTCCTCTTCAGTGATACCTGTATCGAAATTTTGTTCTACACTTTCCAAGTACAGGTATTTATCTACAATTACTGTTTTTTTGCTCTTGCTTTTTGTATTGTCTGTTTTACTCATTTCTAGTCTCCTATTATTTATGTTTATCTAGTATGTTACTTATGACCTTGCTAGGGTCCTCTGTATTGCCGACCAAGTAATCAATGCCGACAAATTTTAGTGGGTCGTAGCCCGGAAAATCTTGTTTATAATCCGGTCCGTCTTTTATTTTCATGCTCATGCTTGGGTGCGAGCGACCTAAACTCCAAGCTAATTTCACCTCTGAAAGATTCATCTTTGGTAGTTCTTTGTTCAACAGAACATTTTGATAAGCTTTCGCCATGAACATTAGTATTCTAAAAAGTCCGCTATGTGCTAAACTCATAATTCTATTTTCATCAAAACGCTCTTCTGCGCTTTTTACTTTTACTTTTCGCACACTGCCACCGGGTAAAAAGTTTGCTATATCTTCATTATTTTTAAATAGATGTACTCCCACAGATGGTTGTATGTAATAAATCTCAGTTGCATGACCACGTTTCTCTAATTCTTGAGCGACTACTGTTGCAAGTGCGGTAGCCGGAATACTTACATACTCTATTGTTTTAACTCCCGCATTAGCGCCAATAGATACACCCAGTCTTACTTTCTGTCTTTTCGCGCCCCGGTGCATCATTGACCAATGCTCCGGCACCCCGGATAAAACTCTATCGATATCTATCTCATCACCAACATCACTGATTCTACGCTTTCGCTTTGCATGATTGATACCTACGCCATGAAAGCATTGCGGATTATCAGCAACTAGTTCTTTTTTCGCTTTTTGATACATGCTATTGTAGTAGTCACTAATAAGACCGTACTCTAGATTATGTCGTAACTTTTTATAGGATATCGTAGATGCCCAACTATCCGGCATTTTATTATTTAAGAGATAACTGTACAGGTTCCTATAATGCTTTTTCGTTGCATCCTCATGTTTTTGCCAGTCAGCACATTCTTTTTCTAACGTTTCTACTAATTCATGGAGCGACTCAAACTCTATCATGCTCACTAATACATCACGTTTATTTGTTTTTTGACTGCGATTTTTTATTATCTTTTTATGTAACAACATATATACCTCCTGTATTGTTTATGATTGTTGTAACGCTTTTTTCTTTTCTTCTTGAGTATAGTCGATAAGTACGTTTTTCATCACTTTATCTAAGCTATAACTCTCGCCCTGCATAAGTTGTGCGCCCTGTATAAAAGCACGTGTACTTACGACCTTGTCTAGGTTGTATTTCTGTACATTCGCACGTAGGTCTGTCAGTGCGGTGAACAATTGCGGTAGTTTAGACGTTACTTTTTTCTCAAAGTCAGTATCGTAGTCGATAAATGATTTACCGGCTACAAACCTGTCTTTGAATGCTGAGTCTAGCATTTCTCTGACATAGGTCGCACCTTGACCTGTACCGTAACCATTACCCCACGTGTTTGATGCACAAATGATATGAGCATTCTTATGTCTAATCGCATATGGTTTATCTACTCTATTTGGAACTGATACTTTACCATTAGCTAGCGCACTATTTAACGTGGTCATAACATTCGCATCTGCATTATCTACCTCGTCAAACAGGAATACTCCGCCATTTTCATAGATATTGATGAAGTCAGTAGATAAGAATTGACCCTTGATATTCATGCGACCAAGTACATGTGCCTCGCTCATCCCGGCGGAGCATGATATACTAGCGAATGGTAGGTCCATCGCATTTGATATTTGACTCGCCATGAATGTTTTACCAGTACCAGCTGGACCACATAACCATACTTGTTTTAAGGTGCGAAGTTCTCTAAACACTTTTTTATACATTGGATGCACATGCTCGCCCTCGATAGTATGGACCTTGCCTTGCTTTTCTATTTTGATTATATGATAATCCGGGGCGCTACCACTACTTTTATCATTCTCTATGCTCTCTACTCTATGGTGCAAGTGCATTTGACCGGCTAATAATCCACTATCTCTAGCTTGAGAGCGTTTCATTTCATCCTGTACGCCCTCTAATAGCTTGGTTGGTGCAATAACTCCAGTTGTAGTCACTAATTCCCAGTCGTCTTTAGCTATTGGTCCGCTTGGGTCGAATAGTTCAGCTAGACCCTTCGCCATTTCTTTGGTCATTCCATGTAGGTCCTCCATGTGCTTTTCTTTACTCTTACTAGGACTCTCTGATTTTGTTTTAGGACCTTGAGATGGAGTCTCCTCCGGGGCGCTACCTTTTAGCATGGACTCTAGAGTCTTTTTTGGCTCACTGGTGCTTTGTATCTTGTCAGCTATCTTATCGACCAGTTCGCTTTTAGACATTCTAGACATAGCCTTAGCTTCGCCCGGAAAGTGCTTTGTGAACAAGGGACCGGATAGACCCTCCTTGCCACGTAGCGGTACCTTTGTGAGTTCGCTTTTTATTACATGCGATGGAATACGTTGTTCTTTAATCGCCATTTTATACACCTCCTGTATTTGTTATGTTTCCTATGATATATGCTATACCACTAGCTATCGACATAAAGATGAGATAGTAGATGGTATACTTTTTTAATAGCGCGTCATTTTTTTTCATTCGCGCTTTGATATAGTGTTTATCGCCTAGCATTCTTACACCTCCATTTCACGTTGCATAGCATCAGTGCTAATTACGACTGTATCCGCGCCAGTTGGTCTGGCTTGAGTCTGGTGCTTAGACGTGGTTGGTGAATATTTATCTTTATTCTCATACCATGTTTGCTCTATTGGATTGTATATGTACATTGGAAAATGCTTGCCGTATGAATAGACTACATATACTCCATTGGTCCACTGTGCGAACATATTGTTCGCTTTGAACTCTTTTTTCATAGTTGTATATCTATATGATTTACTGTTACTTGTTTTATATACATGATTCATGCTTGTCTCCTCTTGATTTGATTAATGAATAAATACAGTGCGAACGCTATCATATTGGATAGAATAGCGAATGCGATTATTAAGTAGATACCTACCATGCTTATTACCTCCTGTTGTAGTGTATTGTTTTATGAATAGTCCAGCACTATATATTGTAGCTTGTCTAGTTCTTGGTTGCTGATACCCTCAAGCGTAGCTTGCAAGTCCATATTCATATCTA
>CENZ01022142.1_pt1 | contig 14619 bp, 9 predicted proteins | sample 361341 | NCBI WGS metagenome assembly CENZ01 (sample SAMEA2619782, study PRJEB7988) | marine metagenome | biome: marine biome (ENVO:00000447); feature: deep chlorophyll maximum layer (ENVO:xxxxxxxx); material: "saline water (ENVO:00002010), including plankton (ENVO:xxxxxxxx)" | depth 50 m
GTAAAACCGTAGAAACAACAAGAGAAGCCAAGGCTTCGACAGGGACAGCCACATGAAAACACCGACAGCATTGATAACGGCCATCGGTCTGGCAGTGACAGCACAGCTAGCCTTTGCCGAGATTGAAATCGATCCTGATGCAACCATTCATGACTCACCAACTACATTAATGGGGGTTAATCACATCGGGCTGTCGGTGAAAGACCTGGATAAGACCCTCGCCTTTTATCAGCAGGCGTCTGGCTTCAAGCTCGTGCATCGCGAAGCGGTTAGCAATAGCGCAGCCGCTGACCAGCTGTTTGGTATCGAAGGCGTTGCCTATGAAATTGCGGTGCTGGAAGCGCCGAATATGCTGTTTGAGTTTATCGAGTTTGAGCACAATGCCGACGCAGCAATCACCAAGATGCCGGTGTTTGGACCGGGCATGACCCATACCTGTTTTCAGACACCCTCCAGCAATTCAGGCTATGACATTTTCCGCGATGCAGGCGCTGAGATACTGTCCTATACCGATGGCCCTATCGACCTCGGCGGCTATGGCGTGACCTATGCCTACGGCTATGACCCGGAAGGCAATATGTTCGAGATGGAACAGCTGGATGCTGGCCCGATGGCTGAGGTTGAGCAAAAAGTACGCTGGATAGACGAAGGGCACAGCATGTGGATGACCCAGGTTGCCCTGGTTACGCACGATATCGAAAGACTCACCAACTGGTATGCCGAGATGATGGCGTTCAAACCCTATCGCATTGGTGACTACGAAGGCCATCCGCGCATGGCGGAGGTGGCGGGCGAGCCTTACTTATCCTTGCTGGCCTCATGGTTTCGCATGGATCGGCGCGCCAAGACCCTGGAGTTCTGGCAGTATCGGGATCCAATCACGCCGGTGAACCAGGGCAAACGTGGCGTGACTGACTTCGGTTATTCCTATTCCATTGAGGTCGGCGACATTCAAGCTGAGTATTCACGCATGGCGGATCTGGGTGTCGAGTTTGTCAGCGCACCGGCGGACATGGGTGACTATCATCAGGTCTATGCCCACGATGTGGATGGCAATGTGTTTGCTCTGCGGCAGTGGAAAGATCCTGATTCACCGTTCTCGGTGCCGAATCTGGAGCAGTGAGTGATTGCAGCCAGTGTGCTGCGCCCCACGCAATTTCCACAGCGCAATGTGCGCTTGAGAACTCTGCGTGATTCGATCCCTGCTTGCTCACTTATGCATTTGCTTTCAGGGCTAATCCTCGCTGGCCTCTAATTTCCTGTATAGCGAACGGGTGCTGATACCGAGTATTTCTGCCACCCGTTCCTTGTCGCCATCATGCGCCCCGCCTGATATTGCCCTCTTTACAGGTGAATATGCGCGCCGGACACTTTCCACCGCCGGAAGACAACAACATCATCTATCTAAAAATTCCGGTGGATGTGCTCGGCAAGGGCAAATAGGCTGGTATCATTCTTGGATAGGCGTGGCTGGTCATTCCAAAGACTGCAAAGCTAAACCAGGTCAATCAACAATTAGAAAGGTAACAAGGAACACCCATGAAACTCATGCAAGTAAACGAAACCCTGTCCGTCTCGGGACAAATTAACGAGCAAGATCTGGAAGCACTTGCAGCGGAAGGTATCCAGCTTGTTGTATGCAACCGACCCGACGGGGAATCTGCTGAACAACCCGAATTCTCGGCGTTGCAACAAGCAGCGGAGCGGCTCGGGCTGGAAATTATCGATATGCCTTTCAAGAGTGGTGAGATGCAGCAGGAACATATCGCTGCCTTCACAGACATCATCAAATCAGACAAAAAAGTGCATGCCTATTGCCGCACTGGCAACCGCTCCTTCTGCCTGTATGCCGCGGTGCATGCCAGCACGGGGGCACCTGAAGCTGAGATTATGGCAAAGGCCAAGGAAGTAGGCTTCGACGTGACAGCGGTGGTGAGCCCCTACTATTCGGAGAGCAAGGTGAACAGTCAAGACAATGTAGTGGATCTCAAGACCAGCGCGAAACCCTCATACAATGTCGCCATCGTGGGTGCAGGCTCAGGTGGTATTGCGGCCGCAGCGAGCATACTAAAGCGCAACAGTAAGTTACGGGTTGCGGTTATCGACCCGGCAACTGAGCACTTTTACCAACCGGGTTGGACCATGGTGGGCGGCGGCGTCTTTGACGCTGCGACCACACGACGCTCTATGCAGTCCCTGATTCCACGCGGGGTGACCTGGCTGCAGCAGTCGGTGGTAGGGTTTGCGCCAAAAGATAATGAGATTGAACTCGATAACGGAGACCGAGTGCATTACTCACAGCTCATCGTCGCCCCCGGCCTGTCCCTGGACTGGGCCGGTGTCAAAGGGCTGGCAGAGTCACTAGGAAAAAATGGGGTCACCTCTAATTATTCATACCAGCATGCGCCCTACACCTGGGAGCTCGTGCATAAGACCAAACAGGGCAAGGCAATCTTTACTCAGCCGCCCATGCCAATCAAATGTGCAGGAGCACCGCAGAAGGCGCTCTATCTTTCCTGTGACCATTGGCGCAGAGCCAGAGTTTTGAAAGACATTGATGTCAATTTCTTTAACGCCGGCGGCGTCCTTTTTGGTGTGCCGGACTACGTGCCTGCACTGCAGTCCTATATCGACAAATACGAAGCCAAGGTCCACTACAGCCACAATCTGCAGGAAATTGACGGCGAGAATAAAGTTGCTCACTTCAAGAAGGCAGGTGGAGAAGGTGAAGACGAGATAATTTCTCAGGAGTTCGACATGATTCACGTCTGTCCTCCACAGCGCGCGCCGAAATTCGTCGCCGACAGCGAGCTTGCAGACGCAGGTGGCTGGCTGGAAGTCGATCAGTTCTCCCTACAACACAAGCGCTTCGACAATGTCTGGGGTCTGGGCGATGTCATGAATACCCCCAACGCCAAGACCATGGCCGCAGTTCGCAAACAGGTGCCAGTGGTTGCCCAGAATCTGGTGGACAGTCTCGCTGGCCGCGACATCCACTGCGCCTATGATGGCTATGGTTCCTGCCCGCTGACCGTGGAGCGGGGCAAGATTGTGCTGGCTGAGTTTGGCTACGGTGGCAAGATCATCCCCACTTTCCCAACCTGGATGCTGCAGGGCAAGAAACCAACCCGTCGAGCCTGGGCACTGAAAAAAGATATCCTTCCCGGTATATACTGGGGGGCAATGCTTAAGGGCCGCGAATGGCTTGCGAGTTCAGAAGAGTTGGAAAAGGCCAGGGCGTGAAATGACTCAACACACGGCATCATGGCCTGTTGCCGGTTGGGCAAAACACTACAATAGCCAGGTACTGATGAACGATCTGGTTGCTGCGGTCATCGTGGCAATCATGCTCATACCCCAGTCCCTGGCCTACGCCATGCTGGCCGGTCTGCCTCCAGAAGTCGGGCTGTATGCCAGTATCTTTCCCCTTATCGCCTATGCCCTGCTGGGCACCAGCAGCACGCTGTCGGTGGGACCTGTTGCCATCACCTCCCTGATGACGGCGGCGGCGCTAGCTGAAGTCGCAGAAAAGGGCAGCGGCAACTATCTCAGCGGCGCAATTACCCTGGCGGCATTGTCAGGCCTCATGCTGCTGGCGTTCGGCGTCTTGCGACTCGGGTTTCTCGCCAACTTTCTTTCCCATACCGTGGTGTCCGCCTTCATAACCGCGTCGGCGATAATCATCGCCCTGAGCCAGGTTCGACACCTGCTCGGCGTGGAAGCTGGAGGCGACAATGTTTTTGAGTTGCTGCACGGCATCAGTCTTAACGCCAGCGATACAAATTTCTTTACCCTGTCTATAGGCGCAGGCGTGCTGTTATTCCTGTTTGCCGTGCGCGCCCGCGGCGCCCGAGTCTTGAGCAGGTTGGGACTATCCGCACATAGCGCACAGCTCGTTGCCAAGGCAGCACCGGTGGCAGGTGTGCTGGTTACCATTCTGTTTGTCGTCGGATTCGGTCTAGCCGACAGAAACGTCGAAATTGTAGGTGCCATTCCCAGCGGGCTGCCAGCGTTTGCCATGCCAGTGTTTTCTATGGAACTGGCACGGACCCTGTTAATCCCCGCGGCGCTGATTTCAATTATTGGCTACGTCGAGTCTATCTCCGTTGGCAGAACCCTGGGTGCCCGCAAACGAGAACGGGTGAACAGCAATAGGGAACTGATTGGGCTGGGTGCGGCCAACCTCGCTTCGGCATTTTCTGGTGCGCTGCCGGTTACCGGCGGATTCTCTCGCTCCGTGGTCAACTTCGATGCCGGAGCTGTGACACAGGCTGCCAGCATCTACACGGCTATACTCATTGCGCTGGTATCGGTATTTCTGACACCGCTGCTTTATTACCTGCCCAAAGCAGCGCTGGCCGCCACCATCATCGTTGCCGTGTTATCACTGATCGATCTCTCAATAATCAGGAAGACCTGGCGCTTCTCACGAGGCGACTGGCTGGCGGTGATGATTACCATGCTAGTCACCCTGGGATTCGGCGTAGAGACAGGCGTAAGCTGCGGCGTACTGACGTCACTTGGGCTTCACCTGTATCGCACTTCCCAGCCCCACATCGCTGAAGTAGGCCTGGTTGACGGCACCGAGCACTTCCGTAATGTTCGGCGCTACAAGGTACATACGGTGCCTGAGATATTGACCCTGCGCGTGGATGAGAGTCTGTTCTTCGCCAATGCCAGCTACCTGGAAGACCAGGTTTTCAAACAGATCTATAATCACGACGCAATTACCCACGTCGTTTTGATGTGCAGCGCAGTAAACGAAATCGATTACAGTGCCCTGGAGGTGCTTGAAGAGCTAAACCGTCAGCTGCGTGAACAGGGCCTGCTGCTGCATTTATCCGAGGTAAAAGGCCCGGTGCTGGACAAACTGCGCGGCACCGAATTTATGGAACATCTCACTGGCTGCATCTACCTGTCCCAGCATCAGGCTTACACTGATCTGTGCAAACGCTATCGATATAAAGCCTGACTCGCACGAGGCTTTTTCTCACTATCTAGCCCGCAAGTTAAAAAAGCTAGGCACTGCTGATTCGAAAATGGAAAAGACTCACATCGCTTCAGGTAAGCGGAACGCAAACACATACCCACCCAGGGGATCTTCTTCGTACGCTGGCAATGGCTGATAGCCATTGCCGCGAGTAGAGTTAAAAACCGGCACCACGACGATCAGTGTCTGCTTGCCGCCTGGGGACAGATACGTCATCGGTGTACCTTGAGCTGTAAACGGTAGCGGATGGTTCCATACCTCTCTGCCATCACTGAGCGCAGTCGCCCGCACCGTATTGTCGAAGGCGCCGGCACTGAAGATTAGCCCTCCCGCTGTCGTCACAGTACCGCCAGTCTGCGGTGTGCCAACGGTGAGGGGAAGCCCGGTAGGAATGCCGAGGGGGCCCGTATGCTTCGCCGTCCCGATCGGTTTCTCCCACAGCAGCTGCCGGGTCTCCAGGTCGACTACACCAAGAATACCGTAGGGTGGTTGCATACAGGGCACATGCAGTGGCGACATGAAGCGATTGGAGGTATGGGCATAGGGTGTGCCCTGCATACTGCCAGTCACGCCTTCCGGCAGGTCGGCCCGCGCGATGAGCTGGAGCTGGTTCGCCATAAACAGTGGGTTAACGATCATCAGGTTGTTAACTTCATCGACACTGACACTGCCCCAGTTAAAACCGCCTGTCGCCCCCGGGTTCTGCAGTATCATGTCTGTGCCCGGAACAGTGAAATGCCCATCGTAGCGCATCTTCTTATACTCGATGCGACACCAGAGTTGATCCAAAGGGGTCACGCCCCACATTTTGGTTTCGTCCAGCTCCATTCTAAAAGTAGGCAGGTCCATGGAGAAAGGCTGCGTTCCCGCCACGTAATCTTCAGGCACGCCTCCATCCTGCGGCACCGGCAGCTCCTGTATCTCGAATAGCGGCTCCCCGGTTTCCCGATTGAGAACGAACACCTCGCCACGCTTGGTGGGCATCAACACCGCCTTCACTTTATTGCCATCGTCATCAGGCAGGTCGATCAAGGTAGGCTGGGAAGGCACGTCATAATCCCAGATATCATGGTGAACCGTCTGATAGGACCAGCGTGGCGCACCGGTCTCGCCGTCGATTGCGACCACCGAGCTGGCATACTGCTCGCTGACTTCCAGGCGGTGCGCACCATAGTAGTCAGGCGTCTCATTGCCGGTAGGCGCATAAATGAGACCAAGCTCTTCATCGGCGCTAAACAGGCTCCAGACGTTGGGCGTCCCGCGGGTGTAAACCTCGCCGCGCAAAGGTTCGGTATAGACACCGGGTCTTCCCATGTCCCAGGCCCAGGCAAACTCTCCACTGAGCGCGTTAAAGGCACGAATCACGCCAGAGGGTGGACCTACCGCGCGGTTATCGATAACCCAGCCGCCCACCACCGCGTTACCACGCACGATACCAGGCGGTGAGGTCTGAAAATTTGAGATGCGCGGATCATTTCCCATTCCAGTGGTGAGATCTACTTCGCCCTGATCACCAAACTGGCTGCAGCGCTCACCGCTAAGCGCATCCAGGGCGATGAGGCGCGAGTCGGTAGTATTGGTGAGGATGCGCGCAGGACATTCCCCGCGATAGTCCGGCGGCGCCTCATAATAGGAAACGCCGCGACATCCCGTGGTGAAATAGCGCGCCTGTGACAGGTGCGCCTGATCAATCAAGGGGTCAAACTGCCAGCGCAGTTCGCCAGCCTCGGCGTCCAGAGCCACGACCCGGTTGCCACCGGTACAAAAGTAAAGCAGCTCGCCTACCTGCAGCGGTGTGGCCTTAAAGGCGCCGCCTGCGCCGGTGCGATAGGTCCAGGCCAACTCGAGGTCGCCGGCATTTTCTACATTGATCTGACTGACCGGTGAGTAGCGTGTCCCACCCAGGGTATTGCCATAGCTGGGCCAGTCCGTTGCGGTGTTGACCGTATTCACGCCGCTGCGGGCAGGCATGGGACTGACCTCATAGCCAGTGCCTGCTTCAAATACGAGAAGGAAAATCACGGCAAAGACTGGCACCACGAGTTTGGCTGCGGTCTCTGCAAACAGCGGTGGCGGCCTGCCCTGGTGCAGCGATCTGCGCATCCAGGGTGTGATAAACAGCAGACCTAACGCGGCGAGAGGTAGAATGCGCGGTGCCAGCGCCCAGAGATTGCTGCCTGACTCATACAGTGCCCACAGCGCGGTGAACACCAGCAGGCCGCCATAGATTTTTGATGCCAGCGGATCCCCCTGCCAAAGCAACATGGCACACACCAGCAGTACCAGGCCGCATAGCAAATAATAGAACGAGCCTCCCAGAAACAGAAGCTGCAGGCCACCGAGAGCCATTGGCACACCGATGGCGCCCAGAAGTATTGGTAAGAGTCTTGGGTTTTTTACCGCTTGATTAGTCATTTGGTAAGACCTTCTTGTTGTTATTGGCAGAGATAACTAGACGCTGGCGCGATCAGGGCAGCGGCATTTCATTACTTTCCTGGGCTCTTGCGCGCTGAAACGCTGCACGCGGTTCATCACTGCGGACCTGTTCCAACCAGAACACCCCGTCATAGGGATAGCTGTTGCCGCGCGTGCCGATGAAATCCAGGTCGCCGTCGTTATCCAGATCCCGGGCCATGAACTTGTCAAACATGCCACGAACTCGTCGCGAGATATCATGGCGAGCCCACTCACCTCGAACTGCTGTCGCGCCAGGATTTTCAAACCAGCCAATTCGACCGAGAGGGCTGTTTACATTGGCACTGGCGTCGTCACCGGTTCGGTCACCGCGGCTGTAGCTGCCTGCAACCAGATCGATGTCGCCGTCGCCATCGATATCTGCCGTGGCATAGCCGGTGTGACTGTCTGGCGCGAAAGTACCGATGTAATGAGCATTCCACGCATCCCCTTTGCGTGCGGGCTGCTCAATCCAAACCATACCCCTGGGCGCGGTGCCGATAATGTCGAGACGACCATCGCCAGATAGATCTACATACTCAAGATTGAAACCGGCCATGCGTGCACCGTAAATGCCAACGGCATGTTCGATGAAGTTCAATGTGCCGTCACCTGGATTCTCAAAAATAATCAGGCGGGATTCGCCGCGGGTTCCTACTACGATATCCAGGTCGCCATCGCTATCGATATCCACAGATTCTGCATTCTGCGGAATACTGTAGTTGCCCAGCACCTGCACCTGCCAACTGTCACCGTCCAGGGGATCACCCTGCAGGGTATGCAGTTCCACTGGCGTTGAGCGGGCGTAGTCTTCGGGACCAGGGGTTTGCGCGCCTTTGTTCGGCGCCGTCAGTTCCGGCACACCATCGCCGTTGAAGTCGGCTGCAAACACTCGTATGTAGGAGCCCTTGTCACGGGTCTGCGGCAGTATCAGGCGCGGCCAGGTTTCACTGCGGGCATTGGGGCCCGGGTTCTGAAGATAAATCAGGTGGGAGCGCTCTGCGGCCGCCACTACATCTAACCAACCATCGCCATTAAGATCGGTAATCACCGCATCTTCCGGTGCCGGAACATCTTCTGCTTCCGCAATCGTAATATTTACCCAGCTATCTGGATCGCTTGATCCAAAATGGACTCTCACATGCCCTGCCACCGGCGGCACAAAATCTTCCAGAAACGAACCGGAATCATACTCGGCATCTGACTCGTGCACGGATACGATGTCCTCGAAACCATCTTTATCGATATCCCCCATCACGAACCCATCACTACCGCTGAAGTTGACGCCAGCGGTGACCGGGTCATCGATGATGTGTTCACGCCAGCTAATGTAGTCGCCGGACACTGTTCGCGCTGTAGTTGGAGTGTCACCAACCGGCGTCTGGGAAACAGCTTGCCCGCTTGCTGAAGCCATCGTGAGTGCCAGCAGTAGCCTGGTGCCGATAGCGGCTTGAATCGTTGTAGTCATTTTTCTCTCCCTGTCACGCCTGATGGTAGCAATGATTCACTAAGTAGTGAATTTCGCCACCCGCTCTATTTCCTGGGCGCTACAGACCGCAGAAAACCTGGGCTTGGCTGCTGGTATGGAAATTGCTGAGCTAATTGGCAAGAGGCCACCGGACCCGCAAGTGGAAACTGACTGCGCACCCCGATTGATCAAGTTACTACCGGGTAACAAGATATGCAGCAACACACCATTTCTTTTTTCTTTGCAGTACTCATCGACATTTGCATCACCTCTACCATGGATGCCAATGGCTATGGCGCGTTTAGCGCCATCATTCTCATTCCGCTGTCAGCAGTTTTCATCTGGCTGGGCAAACACAGTCGCGCCGAGCTGGGCGTTGTCGTGGGCAAGAAATCCCAGTATGGGTTCTCTGTCCTGATTCCAATCCTCGGCGTCAGCCTGATTGCCGGTGCGGCGCTGTTGACTGGTCACACCGACACGACTGAGACCGACTGGAATCGCACCTGGTTTAATGTGTCACTCGCATCGAGCGTCGGCATACTAGTGGTGTTGCTGACTGAGGAGGGATTTTTCAGAGGACTGCTCTGGTCGCTGACAATGCGCACTGGCCACAGCGAAAAGTTTGCGCTGTGGGCAACTACCGCGGCGTTCGTCGCCTGGCATCTTTCCGCGGTATTCCTGACCGAGGAATACGCGCCACCCGCTGTGCAGGTTCCCATCTATCTGGTTAGCGCCACCCTGCTGGGTTTGATCTGGGGATTGATGCGACAACTCAGCGGCAGTGTCTGGCCAGCCTCGATCTACCACGCCATCTGGAATGGACTGGTGTATGAGCTTTACGGTTTCGGTGAGCGTGTTGGCGACCTTGGTATCAGTGCCACCTGGCTATATGGACCTGAGCTAGGTCTTGCTGGCCTGGTTGTCAATGGGGCCGTGTTTTACTACCTCTATGAGCAGAGCAAAAAAGTCGGCGCTGTCACTCAGGTCGATGAATCTCGCACCGAGGAGATTGAGTTGAATACCGCTACATCGCAATAGCAGTGGGAAAGATACCCTCGCCCAGCACAAAACGGGAACCCACCGCTCCGACCACAGCCGTGCGCCGGTTCAGGCTCAAGCCGGCGCGCAGGCGCATAAGCGGCTCGATGCCGGTGCAGTGCCCAGCCATCAGGTTCTGGACACCTATTTCTTTCAGGTTTTCCGCGGTCCAGTTTAAAGTCTCGTCGCTGGCTGCAAACAGGTGCAGCCCACCCATGAGCGCGTGAATGGCTTCATCCTGGATTTGCTCCTGAATCTGGCTGAGGGCATTCACCACACCGGAATGACCACAGCCCAACAGCACAATCGGTCCTTGGTCGGTACGAATAACCAGCGCCTGGCTCTCGGGCAGGTGATCTCTCACCCACTCTCCATCGAGAGAAACTTCCAGGGCCGTGCCATAGTTGGTTTCAGGATGAAGTCGCTCAACCGGTCCTGATACCCAGACCGCAGGAAAAATTTCCGTGGCCTGTTCATGCACCAGGAATTCCACCCCCATGGCTTCAATTCGGCTGCGTTCATCAATCATCTGGTTCGCCGCGATGGCTGACTGCGACACTACCCGGCGTGGCGCGAAAAACCCAGCAGCAACATGCACCCTGCGAATAGCATCAGGATTGATCTCGCGGAGATTCTCGATGATGGGGATCAAGCCCGTCGTATGATCGAAGTGGAAGTGACTCAGCACCACATCGGTAACACAGGACAGGTCTACATTGAGCACCTCAGCGTTGCGAATCACGGTGTCCGGATAGCGACCCGTGTCGAACAGAATGCACTGCCCATCAACCTGAACCAAGGCCGACAATCCCCATTCACCCACCGCCGCGCCGTTGGCAAGATTGGAAGAAAGGATGGTGACACTGGCTTCTGTGGCAGTATCACCTGCCGCAGCATTAGCGTGGGACCAAGTCGTGCAGGTCAGGCCTGTTACCAGACTCAAGAGCGCCAGGAAGTTTTTAATCGTTGCTCTTCTAATCATTACTCTTCTAATCGAAAAATTCATTATCATTTCCAATTCTACCTCTCCAGCTGCACTCAGGCTGACCAAGAATTCAAATATACCTTAAAAGCTGAAGAATCCTTAATCGCAATCTCTCAAGGTTTCAAAGCAAGTCGGCTAGCAAGAGTGTCCGTATTTCAATGCTCTGCACCAGATTGGCAACGGTTTTGATTGCTGCTTTGCTGCTGGCCATGGCGGCCCGAGATCGCAGCTGACAATCTCTCTATCCCGCGCAATAGCCCGCTCTTTAGACTCCCCTAAAGACTCTCCTAAGCTGGACAAATAAAGGGCCAGCGCATACCTTGTACTGAAACGTAACCCGTATACAAAACCAGAAAGAACAAGAAACATCGCAAGGGAGAACCGCATGCGCTTTCGTAATATCCTGCCTGCCCTCGTCATAGCCGCGAACAGCTTTCTATTTTCAACCCAGCTTGCAGCGCAAGCCTTGCCGATACCCGACTATAGTGTGGTCACTGACGAACGTCTGATTAACCCGGAAGATCAGAACTGGTTGTCCTATCGCGGCACACTGGATGGCTGGGGTTATAGCAAGCTGGATGAAATCGATACCGACAATGTTACCGAGCTAGAGCCAGTCTGGAGTTTTTCCACCGGCATGCTGGGCGGCCATGAAGCGCCTCCGGTCGTCAACGATGGCGTGATGTTCGTCACCACGCCGGGCAATCTGGTTTATGCAATCGACGCGGCGAGTGGCGATATGCTGTGGCGCTATCAGCACGATCTGCCGGAAACCTACATTGCCTTCCATCGCACCAACCGTGGCATCGCCCTTTATGGCGATAAAGTCTATACCGCCACTCTGGATGCCAGGGTCGTCGCACTGGACGCAGCCACCGGTAGGAAAGCCTGGGATACAACTGTCCAGGACAACAACTTCGGCTACTACATCACCATGGCGCCGCTCGCCATTGACGGCAAGATCCTGGTGGGCACGTCTGGCGGTGAACTGGGCATTCGCGGTTTCATCGTGGCACTGGACGCAGAAACTGGCGAGGAAGTCTGGCGCACCTATACCGTGCCCTCGCCGGGTGAGCCCGGCAATGAAACCTGGCCCGGTGAATCCTGGCGGACCGGCGGTGCCGCTGTGTGGGTGCCAGGACATTATGATCCGGAACTCGGTCTGGCTTATTTCGGCACGGGAAATCCCGGCCCCTGGATCGGCGACCAGCGCCCGGGTGACAACCTCTATACAAACTCAGTGCTGGCGCTGGATATCGAAACTGGCGCAATTCGTGACCACCATCAATACCACTGGAATGGATCCTGGGACTGGGACGAAGTGTCCACGCCAATCTTGATGCCGGTGGAACGCAACGGCCGCCTGATCGATGCTCTGGTGCACCCGGGCCGCAATGGCTATCTCTGGACGCTGGAGCGAACAGCTGATCAGATTAATTTCGTCGATGCCGAACCCTATGTTTATCAAAACGCCTTCGCCAGCATCGATCCCGAAACCGGCAGACCGACTTATGATCCTGCCCACAAACCCACTACCGGCAGCACGACATCATTCTGCCCTTCGCTCTGGGGGGGGAAGGACTGGCCGCCTGCAGCCTACAACCCGGAAACCGGACTGGTATACATACCCGCCAATGACAATCACTGCGGCGTGATTGAGGGCCGGGAAGTAACTTACATGCCAGGCAGTTCCTATATGGGCGCTCGCACCCAGATGACCGTGCGGGAAGGCGCCACCCATATAGGCGAGATTCAGGCCTGGGATATGAATACCGGGGAAGAGGTCTGGACCCAGACGTTTGCATCGCATAACTGGGGCGGAATTCTCACCACCAGCGGCAACCTGATTTTTAGTGGCGGCACTACTGACCGCATGTTCCGCGCCCATGACGCCACCACAGGTGATCTGTTATGGGAATTCAAAACCAACTCAGGAATCATCGGCGTGCCCTCCACCTATTCGGTGAATGGCAAGCAGTATGTTGCGGTGCAGTCAGGCTGGGGAGTCGATGCAGCAGGAATGACTGCGCGTCTGGACATGCAGCGCGGTACCCGCACCTTTGTACCGCAGGGTGGTGTGATCTGGGTATTCGCGTTACCCGACTAGATCTTGCGATCGATGCGATAAGGCGCTGTATCAACTGGCGGTGAGTCCCCCGCAGCCATCGCCGCCAGGGTTGCCCCGGTAACTGCCGCCATGGTCAGGCCCAGATGACCGTGGCCAAAACCGAAGTAGACGTTATTGAACCACGGCGAGCGGCTAATCACCGGCAGTGAATCGGGCAGGCTCGGACGATACCCCATCCACGGCGATTGTCCTTCTCCCTCCAGTCCCGGCAGCAAGGTTCTGGCATGGACTGCCATGTCGAACGCTCTGCGATAATCTGGTGCCGCGCTTAATCCCGCAAACTCTACCGTTCCAGCCAGCCGCAAGCCCTCGGTCATCATGGTCGCGGCAAATGCCTGGGGCGGGAACAAAACCGGGCGCCGCAAGGAAATCCCGGGCTGCGGCATAAGCAGGTGATAGCCGCGTTCGGTATCCAGCAGCATGGAGCTACCCAGTAGCCTTGCCAACTCTTTTGAGTAAGCACCCGCAGTAATAAACAACTCATCTGTCGCGCGATAGCCACAGGCCTCGAGTCGAGTCACCCGATTCCCCATCCGATCAAAGTGGGTTACCCGGGTTTGAATAAACTCGCCACCTTGCTGCGAGAAGAGTCTGAACAGCGCCTGCGATAGCCGCAGGGGCGACACCGTATGCCCGGCATCCGGATTGAGTATCGCACCTGCCAGGCCAGGTGCCAGGCAAGGTTCGACATCATTTAGCTCGCTTCCTTCTATAATTTCGCTATTGGCACCCAGGCGCTCGCGATAGGCGTTGTCCCTCTTTGCCTTTTCAAACTGGTCCTTGCGACCATAGACATAAAGCGAGCCCTGCTGCTGAATCAGGTCTAGCGCGGCTGCCTGTCTGGCCAAGGGCAGCAGATAATCAAGTCCCCTTGAGGTGAGGGCATGGATAGCCGCAGCCGAGCGTTGCGATCTCTCGGCTGAACTGTTGGCAAGAAAGCGCATCAGCCAGGGCGTAAAAGGCAGGAGGTAGCCTGGCCTTAGTTTCACCGGCGCCTGTGACTGCAGCAGCATCTCGGGAATTTCCTTCCAGATACCAGGCATGGATTCCGGGTGGACGGAACCCACGGAGATAATGCCAGCGTTACCGGAACTAGTCCCTGCACCGGGGGGCAGAGGGTCAATGAGTGTTACCTGGCGCCCTGAATTTTGTAGATACAAGGCAGTGCACAGGCCAACGATCCCTGCTCCTACTACTGTCGCCCGAGTCATAATTGTTTTGCCAGTACACTCATGGCAATAGCATAACCCAGGAGGGATTATTACCGTTAGCGCGGGCAGCAGTGATAGGCGTGACAGCGCCAAACTCATGGTTTATTGTACTGAGAATAAAAGGAGCGCCATCATGAAAAGCTTCCAGGAAAATCACTTCGCATCGTTCGGTACGCGAAGTCTCACCAGCACCCTGATCTACTGCGGCCTGCTCACCCTCGCCTCTGTTTCCCATGCACAGGAGTGGACTTACTGGGGCGGCAATAAAGCCTTTAACCGCTATTCCCCTGCCGACCATATCGACGCCGGCAATGTGCAGCAACTCGAAATAGTCTGGCAGCGCTC
>CENZ01077974.1_pt1 | contig 14588 bp, 17 predicted proteins | sample 361341 | NCBI WGS metagenome assembly CENZ01 (sample SAMEA2619782, study PRJEB7988) | marine metagenome | biome: marine biome (ENVO:00000447); feature: deep chlorophyll maximum layer (ENVO:xxxxxxxx); material: "saline water (ENVO:00002010), including plankton (ENVO:xxxxxxxx)" | depth 50 m
GGTATCCGTCTTGCGCTGGGTGTCGCGTGGATTGTAATTGTGCCTGCAGAATTTCTGGGCATCACATCAGGTCTGGGTTACACCATTCAAGACTCACGCGAGAACTTGATGTATGCCGACCTTGCGGTCACGATTCTTGCTATCGGCATCATCGGCTTTTTGATGGACGGAGTCTGCCAGGCCCTTATCAAGCGCTTCAGTTGGCACCGTAACTGATTTCATTCAGAAGAACCGATGATCGAAAACGCCCAAGAATCTGAAAGTTTTGTGAAGACCTGGCTGATCGATCGTATCGCGTATCCGGCGGTGGGTTTTGCGATTCTCATTGGCCTATGGGCAATAGGTGGTTGGTTCCTGGAAGCTAATCCAGCCACGAGCAGTTTTGTGAAGTTCGGGTTGGTCCCGACGCTGCAGGCGGTGCCGGGGCTGGTTGAGTCGGGCTACGTTGCCGAGCATGTGATCGCGAGCGGTTATCGTCTTCTAATCGGACTTTTTCTTGCTATTCTGATTGGGGTGCCAATCGGGATAGCAATCGGCCTCAGTAGGATCGCTGAGCAGGTGACCAATGAGCCGTTCCAGCTGTTGCGGATGGTGAGCCCGCTGTCGTGGATGCCGGTCGTGGTGTTTGTGTTTCCAAAATGGGATCAGGCGATCATCTTCCTCATCGCCGTAGCCGCCATATGGCCGGTGATCTATGCGACCGCGGCGGGACTGAAAAAGGTTGACCCGGCATGGTTCAAAGTCTCAAGAAACCTTGGAGCCAACTTTTACAAAATGCTGGCGCAGGTCATTTTTCCAGCGATTGCTTTTGATATCTTTACTGGCATTCGTCTTGCGCTGGGTGTCGCCTGGGTGGTGCTCGTGCCTGCAGAGTTGCTTGGGGTGAGTTCTGGCTTGGGGTATGCGATCAAGGACGCGCGCGAAACAATGGCCTATGACCACCTTACAGCGATGGTGGTCGTGATCGGCATCATCGGTTTCACTTTAGACACGATCGTTGGGGTTCTGGTCAAAAAGTATAGCTGGCAAAAAGATGTATAACCCGAGCCTAAAGAAGCAAAGCCAGATGGTGTCATTGAAATGAAATCGAGAAGCAAGAGATGAGGGGCGATCATGTCTTAGTGCTCGTGATGGCGGCTTTGGTGATCTGAACCCTTCTCGGCTTTCCAGGCCGTGGATTAGTGGTTTCCGAACCGGCGGTGGGTGTGGTCACCAGCAGTCCCAAAGACCATTCAGGCCATGATCACAGCGGACACAGTCATGAACCCCTTGGAAGTTTCGCAGAACGATCAGATCCCCACAGTTACCCTGACTGTCCTAAAAGATCCGATGTCAGGCTGGAATGCAAAAGTGGTTGTTGAGCATTTTCGTTTTGCTCCCGAAAACGCGAGTCAGGATCACGTCGCAGGAGACGGGCACGGGCATCTGTACGTCGATGGCGTAAAAATCAACAGGCTTTACGGTGACTGGTACCACCTTGAAAAACTTACTGCTGGAAGCCATACCGTCATGGCCTCTCTCAGCAGCAACGATCATCGTGATCTGACCCATAACGGACAGGTCATCGCGCACAGCGTCAGCATTCAGGTCGACTGAGACAGACTACTTCCACTTTTGGGAGATCTCTGATCTCCCCACACTCTAGAAGAATTGCCGGCGCGGCATATCCCGGCGCCGGCATTACGGAAGCACTATGGTGCCTCCGAATACGACTGGTCAGTATCGACCGCCGCCACCCCCGTGACGAGGCCTTTCTTCCCGGGGCCGTGCTTCGTTGACCCGAAGCGCTCGACCGCTCACTTCGCGGCCATTGAGTTCGTCGATCGCTTTGTTTGCGGCATCATTGCTCGACATCTCAACAAAACCGAATCCCTTCGACCGGTTGGTCTCGCGATCGATAATCAGTTTGGCACTGCTGACGTCACCGAACTCGGCGAAAAGTGCACGGAGGTCTTCCTCGGTAATGCCGTAGGAAAGATTGCCAACATAAATATTCATAAAAAGTCTCTTGTCATTTCATCGGGAGTTACTTTTGGCACCGCCACTACTGATTTCGTAGCGGGCAAAGGCAGGTAATGAATGGAATAAAACGGGAGTCGGAAGAACTGGGTGACGTCTTTGTGGGCGTTGTGCAGGTCGACAGGCAACCGCCTGTGCCATTCGGTTAGCGGGCCAAGGGCCCCGAGACCGAGACAGTAACCGAGTAAAAACCATAAATCAATTAATATTTTTATCGATTTTTTCCCGTTTTTCATAGATTCACGCCTGATTCGACCGCTTTGGCGATAATTGAGCATCAAAGCAAGGAAAGACCAATGACGCGTGTGACAGATGAAAGTACCTTCCGGCGCCGGCGTTTTATCGCGGGCGCGCTGGGATTGGGGGCAATCGGCGCTTTTTCGGGGCTGCGTTATGGCGGCGGAGTGTCTGTTGCCGAAGAGACGCAGCCGCAGCAGGTCGCCAGCGCGGACAGCAGTATGCTTGTCTTACAAGAATCAGGTGAGCGGCTCACCACCAAGTACGCGGCGACGCATTACAACAATGCCTATGAGTTCGGCTGGGACAAGACTGATCCTTACCAGAAGTCGGGGGCGTTCGAGCTAAAACCCTGGCAGGTGACATTCGACGGACTGTGCGCGCAGCCTGGCACCTTCGATCTGGATGATCTGATGGGGATGCCGTTCAGTCATCTGGAAGAACGGATCTATGATTTCCGCTGCGTCGAAGCTTGGTCGATGGTGATTCCTTACAACGGCCGTCCTTTGGGCGACATTCTCAAGGTCGTCGAGCCGCTTGGGTCAGCGCGTTACGTTTCCTTCACCAGCGTCCTGCGTCCCGAGCAGATGCCGGGCCAGGCTTCGGCCTTCAGCACATTGGACTGGCCTTATGTAGAGGCGTTGACGATCGAAGAAGCCATGCATCCGCTGACCTTCGCCACGTTCGGCGTGTATGGCGATCAAGTCCTGCCGCAAAACGGCATGCCGTTTCGGATCACGGTGCCCTGGAAGTACGGATTCAAGTCGCCCAAGTTCGTCGTACGCGTGACGTTTACCGAAACCCGCCCAGACGCCACTTGGCATATTGAGAATCCGCGCGAATACGGCTGGTACAGTAACGTCTATCCTGACATCTCACACCCTCGCTGGAGTCAGGCCACCGAAAGACGGATCTGGAACGAGGGCGACATCGAGCGGATTCCCTCACGCCTCTACAACGGTTATGCCGAAGAGGTGGCACACCTTTATCCCGGTGACCGCCAGCAGTACCGTTGATCCGTGCACTGGTGCATCTGGCGCTGGCCGCGCCGCTTTGTGTTCTGGGCCTCGCCTGGCAGCGTCACGCGCTGGGCGTTGATCCGCAGAAAGCCCTGATTCTCGAAAGCGGAATCTGGACGTTCAATTTACTGATGCTGGTGTTGCTGCTGCCGATCGGGGCACGTTGGGCCGGGTGGCCGCAATTGCTGCGATACCGTCGCGCTGCGGGGCTTTGGGTCTTCACTTATGCAACCGCTCACTTCATTTTCTTTTTGTCTTTTTATCTCGGCTGGGATTTTGCCCGTCTCGCCGAAGAGATCGCCGAACGTCCTTATGTGTTGCTCGGGTTTGCGGCCTGGCTGGTGCTGATGCTGCTCGCTGCCACCTCAACCCGTCAGGCGATGCGGTGGCTGGGACGCAACTGGAAGCGCCTGCATGCAGGAGTGTATTTCGCGCTAGCGTTTGCCGTCGTGCATTACCTTCTCATGATCCGCAGCGAGTGGGCGTGGCCCGTCAGTTACGCCGCGATTGCACTGGTGCTGCTCACATTACGGCTGCGCCGGATGCGCCTCCCACAGAACTGACTTCAGGTGAGGCGATCACGCGCCCGTTCGGCTGATTCAGGATCCAGAAAACCCCGCAGGGTGGCTTCGGTTTCAATTGCCATTGCGCTCTCGAGGTCGGTGCCGGCCGATTCGCGAAGCGCCTGCTTGAGGTCGCGCACTGGTCCTTGCGGCAAGGCGGCAATGTTGGCGGCAAGCGCGTGTGCCTGTGCCGTCATGTCATCGGCCGCGACGATCTGCCAGTCGAATCCGAGCATCGGCACGTCCTGGGCGCTGTAACGTTCTCCCAGCAAAATCATGCGCCGGGCTTTTGCGGTGCCGATCTGCTGAGGCAGAAGACGGGTCACACCGCCGGTGACAAAGATCCCCAGTGAGACTTCAGGAAAGAAAAACCGGGCGTTGTCGGCCATCACGACAAAATCGCAGTTGATAACCCACTCCAGCCCGCCGCCAACAGCCCACCCATGAATGCCCCCCACGACCATCTTGCGGTTAAGACAAAGCGCTCGGGTCACGTCCTGGATTTTTTCAATGTACGCCCGGGTTTGGGCTGGGGTACCGACCTGGCTTTCAAATTCCTTGAGGTCATCCCCCGCACAAAATGCGCGCCCGGCTCCCGTCAGCACGATAACGTGGACCGCGGGATCAGCGTTGGCCTGACGGAGCGCGACAAGCAGATCCGACAGCAGTTCGGGGTTGATGGCGTTAAGGCGGTCGGGGCGGTTCAGCGTAACGGTGGCGACGGCATCGCTCACCTCATAGAGCACGGTATCGGTCATTGGCGGTAGTCCTTGATCAGCCGGCGGGTTTTGCCCTCGGTACGCTCAAGAGTACCCGAAGGCAGCAGCGTGAGTGCCACACCCAGGCGAAGCGTGTCAGCAAGACGCTGACGAATCGTCTCATACAGATCGTCGTTGGGCGCTTGGTCGTGCAAGAGTTCCACCTCAAGCGGCAGTCGGTCGTAGGGTGGGGGATGGGCAAGGCGAATGCGGTATTCGCCATTGAGCTCGGGGCAGGCATTCACGGCGGCGGCCACCACCGAGGGAAAGGCATTCACCCCACGGACCACGATCATCTCGTCAGTGCGACCAATGACCCGAAAACGCGACGCTCCGCGTCCGCAGGCACAGCGGTCGGTTGCGGTCAGCTGGATGAGGTCTCCTGTGCGAAAGCGCAGCAGCGGCTGGCACTCCCGATCAAGATGGGTCAGCACCAGTTCGCCTTGGCTGCCCGCTTCCCATGGCACTACAGTCTCTTCGCCCGGCACCACGAGTTCCGCTAGTGCGACATCAGTCGCCATAAAGTGCAGATCGTTCTGTTCAGTGCATTGGCCGGCAAAGTTGCACAGAAAATCACTGACCCCGTAGTTGGAGTTCATGGCCCGCATGCCCCATGTCTCATAAAGGCGCGCACGAAACGCGGGATCATCCAGACCCGGCTCGCCGCCCATAAAGGCTTTGCGAAGCCCCAGGGATTTGGGCTCGAACTCAGGAAAGTGTTCCCGCAGCACTTCAGCCAGCCGTGACGGGTAAGAGGGGGTACACGAGATGGCATTAATGCCGAGCTCCCGAATCGTGCGGATCAAAAGTTCGGTTCCGCCCGTGCCAAAGGGCACCACCATTGCCCCTGTTTCTTCAAGGCCGAGGTGATCCGTCACTCCGCCCATCCACAACTGGTAGTTGAGGCAGTGGACCACGGTATCTTCGGGCCCGAGTCCCGCTGCCGACTGGGCCCGGCCCGCGATCTCGGCCTGCAGTTTGGCGTCATGCGCTGAGAGCGCGAGGTTCATCGCCTGCCCGGTGGTGCCCGAGGTGCGATGCAGCCGCGTCACGCTCTCGGGCGAAGCCGCCAGGTAACTGCCGAAGGGGGGATGTCTCGCCTGATCTTTGCGCAGGTCTTCTTTGTCCGTAAACGGCAACTCGGCAATGCCTTCGAGCGCAGCTGGCAGGCGCAGTGGTGCGTCGCGATGGTGGCGCTGATAAAAAGCAGATGCAGCAAGACGCTCGCGCTGGATCTGCCATCTTGCTTCTCTTTGGGCCGCCAGGTCTTGCGGCAGGGTAAACTCAGCTCCGGGCGTGCAGGGCATCTGGCTTAGCAGGTGTCAGTGTTTATCGAGCCAGAAGCCGTCAGGGTCTTCTGCAAAGCGGCCAAGGTACGGCCCATGACCCCGGTAGCCCATCAGGTTTTGTACCGTGCGGGAAAATTCTTCGGCGCGCTCGCGAGGCACCGTCAAATAATGGTTGACCTCCTGGCGCAGCCAGCCGAGCGCATAGGTCGTGATGATACCGACCCGTGGCTTTGTGGAATGGTTGGCACCGCCACCATGCCAAGTCGAGCCCAGATAAAAAAGGGCGCTGCCCTTTGGCATTACCGCCTGCACGGAGGCGCCATGCTCACCGTCCGTGTAATCGGCTCGGTGACTGCCCGGCACCACATGGGTGGCACCGTTCTCATTGGTGAAGTCCGTCAGCGACCACATGACACCCACCTGCCATTCAACGCCGTCAATGCGCATTGGATAGATGACATCATCCTGGTGCAGTATCTGGGCATCCTCCCCGGGGAGGATTTCAATGCCGGTACTGCTGCCGATACGGTAGTTGGTGCAGTGGGGCAGAAGCACGGCGTCCAATACAGAGAGGACGTGCGGGTTGGCAATGAGGTCCGCCGCGCGCATCGAGTAAGCAAGTGTGCTGGCAAGGCGGTGCGTGGCATAACCGTTGAAGTCGTCTTCAAACTGCCGGCCGATCGAATCAAAGTGCGGCTGCAGTTCATCCGCCACCTCGGTCACCAGCCCGGCAGGCGCAAGATCGGTCACGAGGATAATGCCGTCTTCACAAAGTGCTTTGGCCTGTGCTGCCAGGGAGTCGGATGGGGAAAAGGTCTGAATGCTCAAGAGAGTTAAAGTGGCTTCGCAACTGACGTTATCATGCTCGAATTCGCTGCACCCTGATTTCAGTTAATAACTCTACCCCGGCTTTAACAATGATGGCTACTACCCTGCACCTGGCGGCGCATTTCCTGTTGCCGGGCCTTGTGGCATGGCTGTGTTTTCGATCACGCTGGCGCGTTGCCTGGCTGATCATGCTGGCAACGATGGCGGTTGATCTTGATCATCTTCTGGCAGATCCCATCTTCGATCCACAGCGCTGCAGCATCGGTTTTCACCCGCTGCACAGTTATCCGGCAATTGCCCTTTATGCCGCCGCACTCGCCGTGAAGCCACTGCGCATGGTGGCCGCCGGTTTTTTGATTCATATGCTGGTTGATGGCAGTGACTGCATCAGGATGTCATTGGGCCTCTAGGCGAAGGGCAAACCGGCCCAGATGATCCTTTTTCACCGGAAAATATAAGAAAAACGTGCGAAAGTTCCAAGAGCCATAAAGCCGCTCTTATTAACAGTAAAAAAAGTGAATATCGCCTGCAGGGCCTCGGTGCTATTCTGCGCGCGCCTGGATAGCTTTTCTCCTTATGGTATCCAGACTCCGCCCTGCGCTGGTATCTCCTCCCCCCAATAAGATCCAGCGCGGGGCATTTAATTGCCTGTGCCGCCCCAAGCGGGCGACTATCTCTTAGAGCCCCCTTGCCAGCGGTGACCTCCAGCCCCGGCCTCGCTTTCGACGTCTTGCCCCGTGGACCGATTCGAGCGGCTTGTTGAGCCGCCACAGCAGCCTCGCCTCTCTTTGAAAGAGTGCCTGTTCTTCGGGATTCAGCCCCAGCTTCGGGTGGTCTGGGGGCAGGCTGTTGGCACATCCCTCGTCGGCAATGCGCATGATTTCCTTGATAGGTCTTGTCTTCATGGATGGGTTGATCGATGCCGGAGCAGGCGAAGTATGCGGGACCGCCAGGCTCACCATGTGAACCTCCCCCAAAGCCAGAATCACCCCTATGACATAGTTGGCCGGCCTGCGCCCGTGCGTGGATAATGCAGGGGCCATGAGGGTATTGGAGAAACCCCAGACATGAACACCGATCTGCTGCTCGTACTGGTGATTGTGCTCGCCGTTGCCAATCTGGCGCTTGTCGTGCGCCTGATGGCACGCGCGTCATCAAACAACGCCGAACGGGCGGTGCGCGCTGAGCTGCGCGATGGGCGCGAAGAAGCTGCCAAGCGCAGTCATGAACTTCGGGAGGAGGTTTCAGGCAGCCTCGACAAAACTGCCCAGACGCTCTCCACCACCGTTGGCCAGTTGGGCAATGTTCAGAAACAGCAGCTCGAGAGCGTCACCACACAGGTACAGGCACTGGTCGAGACCAACCAGCAGCGCCTTGAAGGGCTGCGCGCCACCATCAGCGAGCAACTCGGCGAGATGCGCGAGGCCAACGAGAAAAAGCTCGAGGAGATGCGCCGCACGGTCGACGAAAAACTGCAGGGCACGCTCGAAAAACGCCTTGGGGAATCCTTTCAGCAGGTCCGCGAACAACTCGACGCGGTGCATAAGGGTCTCGGCCAGATGCAAAGCCTCGCCACCGGCGTGGGCGACCTTAAAAATGTCCTGACCAACGTCAAGGCCCGTGGCACCTGGGCGGAGTATCAACTCGAAGCCATCCTTGAGCAGGTGCTGACGCCCGAACAGTTCGATCGCAACGTGGCGACCCGCGAAAACTCCAGCGAGCGGGTTGAGTTTGCTATCCGCCTGCCCGGCAGAAGCGATGATCCCAACGACTGTGTCTGGTTGCCGATCGACTCAAAATTTCCCCAGGAGGATTACATCCGCCTGACCGAGGCTGCCAAAAGCGCCGATACCGAAGCCGTCGCCCAGTCCACCCGCGAACTCATGCGTTCGGTAACGCAGTCCGCCAAAACCATCGCCGATAAGTACCTCAACCCACCGCATACCACAGACTTTGCGGTGCTCTACCTGCCGACGGAGGGACTCTACGCCGAGGTGTTGCGCCAGCCGGGCATGGTGAGTCAGTTACAGCAGGATTACCGGGTCGTGGTGAGTGGCCCGACCACCATTGCGGCGCTCCTTAACAGTTTGCGCCTTGGGTTTAGATCGCTGGCGATCGAGCAGCAGGCCAGCGAGGTCTGGCAGGTGCTGGCGGCAGTCAAAACGGAGTTTGGCAAGTTTGGTGAAGTCCTCGACAAGGTCAAGAAGCAGCTTGCCACGGCCAGCAACACCATCGACCAGACGCAGACCCGCACTCGGGCCATGGCCCGCCAACTGCGCAAGGTCGAGCAGTTGCCCTCGGGTGAGAGCGATGAACTGCTCGAGTTCCTCCCCGAGGATGAATACGAAGACTGAGCCCCATGCGCTTTAAAGGAAAATCGGCCCTTGTCTGCGGTGCCGGCGGCGGCATCGGGCTCGCCACGGCCCGCGGGTTGCTGAGTGCCGGGCTCAATGTTGCGCTCGCCGATATCAAAGATGAGCCCAAAGGGCTTGCCGACGGCCCCGGCCGCGCGAGCTACTACCAGGGAGATCTCAGCAACGAAAACTTTGTCCGTTCGGTGGTGGAGCAAACGGCTTCCTCCCAGAGCGGCATCGATTATCTGGTGAACACCACCGGCGTACTGTGGTTCGGGCGCGATGCTTCCGTGACCGAGATGGATATGGACCTTTGGGACCAGGTGTTTGCGGTCAATCTTAAATCCTTTGCCTTGAGTGCACGCCACGTGGTGCCGCATATGCAGGCCGGCAATGGCGGGGCAATGGTGCATATCGCGTCCATTGATGCACTGCGTGGTGATAGCAAGCCCCAGGATGCCTATGGCGCGGCCAAGGCTGGCGTCATCCGGCTTTCCAAATCGCTGGCGATCCAGTTTGCTGCTGACGGCATCCGCTCCAACAGCATTCTGCCGGGGCCGGTGCGCTCACCGATGCAGTCGCGCTGGGAAACCAACCCAGAGTCCTTGAGCGCATTAAGCGCGCATGTGCCGCTCGGCAGGGTTGGCGAACCTGAAGACATCTCAGCGGCCTGCCTCTTTTTGCTCTCGGAAGATGCTGCCTTTATCACCGGCACCGAACTCGTGGTGGACGGCGGCTGCACCGCGTTGCCCTGACCCGACGCGTGGATACTGAAATCACGGATGAATTCCAGCAGGTGCTGGATCTCTTAAGCGTCGCGACCCCGCCGGTTGTCTTTGTCACAGGCTCTGCCGGCACCGGCAAATCCACCCTGATCGATGTGCTGCGCTACGAGCTCGACAAGAACCTCGTCGTGGTCGCGCCCACCGGGGTGGCGGCCCTTAATGTGCAGGGCCAGACGATCCATTCGCTTTTTCAACTGCCCCCCGGACCCCAGCCTCGTGCCAAGCGCATCGCCGGGGCGGCCAAGGACGTCGTCGAAAAAATGGAAGTCCTCGTGATCGACGAAGTCTCGATGGTCAGGGCAGATCTTCTTGATGCCATCGATGACTCTCTTCGCCTGAATACCGGCAGGGCAGGCGCCCCCTTTGGCGGCAAGACCTTAGTGCTGGTCGGCGACATGCATCAGTTGCCGCCGGTGGTGGCGGGCGCCGAGGAGCAGCGCCTCTTTGAAGAAGCCTATGAGTCGCCGTACTTTTTCAGCGCGATGTCTTTGCGCGAACTGCCGATGGTCACCGTAACGCTGACCCGGTCTTTCCGTCAGGCCGATGCTGAGTTCATCCGCCTGCTCGATCACATCCGCGCGGGCACCGATCTTGACGACACCGTTGAGCAGCTGAACCGCGTGGTCGAAGAAGAAATGATCCCTGAGGAAACGCGCCTGGTGCTGACATCGGTGAACGCCCGGGCGCGTCAGTTTAATGAACAGCAGTTGGCGCAACTGCCGGGTGAGGCGTGGACCTTTGATGCCGAGGTCAACGGCGACTGGCTCGATAACGAATCGCAACTGCCGTCGCCTGCAGAGCTTCGGCTCAAGGTTGATGCGCAGGTCATGTTCACCAAGAACGGTGAGGAGTGGGTTAACGGCTCGCTTGGCCGGGTCATGCAGCTTGAGGAAGACTTCATTGAGATTGAACTTTTGGGTGATGAAGATTTGGGCCAGCATGTTTTTGTCGAGCGCGAATCCTGGGAGCGCTACCGCTATCAGTGGGATGAAAAACGCCGCCGCGTTGAGACTGAGTCTGTCGGCAGTTACACACAGTTTCCATTCATCCTGGCCTGGGCCGTGACGGTGCACAAGGCCCAGGGACTGACCCTCGAGCATGTGCGCATCGACCTTGGCCGGGGCATGTTTGCGCCGGGCCAGGCCTATGTCGCCTTAAGCCGCTGCCGCACCCTCGACGGCATTTCATTCAACCGCCCCTTGAGCGCAGGCGATATCAAGTGTGATCCGGTGATCCAGTCCTTTTACCAGTCGATCGACGAAAGCGGGGCGGGCGACTCCGCCTGAGCGCGAGCAGTAAAATCAGATCCATTACCCGCAGCGGTTTGTGGCAATCCGGCCGCCAATGAGGAGAAAGTCCATGGCCTCCCCGATTCCTTCCATTGCCCTTGAGCCGTATCCGCGTTATTCCGAGGAGGAAATGCGCTCGCGCGCCGAGGCGCTGTACGACACCCTCAATACGCGCCGCACCGTCCGCGATTTTTCTGATGCGCCAGTGCCGCGCGAGATCATTGAATCCTGTATCAAAACAGCCAGCACCGCGCCCAGCGGTGCCAACCAGCAGCCCTGGCATTTTGCAGTGGTGGGTGATCCAAAGATTAAGCGGCAGATTCGCGAGGCTGCCGAGGCCGAAGAGCGCGCCTTTTATGAACACCGCGCCTCAGATGAGTGGCTAGCTGCGCTCTCGCATCTTGGTACCGATGCCGAAAAGCCCTTTCTGGAGACAGCGCCTTATCTGATTGTGGTGTTTGCTCTGGTCAACCGTACCGATGAAAAAGGCGAGCGCACCAAGCACTACTATCCTTATGAGTCCACAGGCTTGGCAACGGGGTTTTTGATCAATGCGCTACATAACGTGGGTCTTGCGTCCTTGACCCACACGCCCAACCCCATGAAGTTTCTCAACGAGGTGTTGGGCCGTCCTTCCAACGAACGGCCTTTTCTTATTCTGGTGACGGGCTATCCCGCAGAGGGCGTGACGGTGCCGGACATCGAGCGCCGAAGCCTCGAAGAGATCTGCACCTTCTACTGAGTTTTCTTGCCCTAAAAAGTTATTCGCCGAAGAGTTCCTTGGCTGCGGCGAGACTGTTCGGCCGATAGCGCCACAGCCAGTGGTTGTAATCGGGCGTGATGAGTTCGCAGAGGGCGTCTTTGTCTTCAGCCTGCTCAAGCAATGCCCGGATGCCCGCGGCAGTATCGACGACCTCCTGCACCCACCGCTTGCCGTTCATCAGCTGATACGACTTCATACCCGAAGGCGTGAGGTAATCGACAAAGGCCTGCGGCCAGCCCCCGCTTTCCTGGCGGATGGCCATGGCGTAGGTCGCCACCTGAAAGGCATGATCATCAACGATACCGGGGCGCGGCTTGCCCGAGCTCTTTAACTCGCGCACCGCATCGGGGTAGCGCAGATCAATAAACCCGATCACGGGAACTTCTATTCCCTGAAGGCTGAGACGAATTGGGTGCTGATAGGCTGCGGGTGTGTCCCAGCCGCTGACGATGGGATAACACTCATCGAGACACCGGCTGACTACCCCGCGCTCGCGCTTGATATCTGAAGGGCGGTACTTCTCGTCGGTGTTCTCAATCAGATCATCATAATGCGCCGTTGCCATCTCGCGAGCGCCTGCCTGATCCAGCGTAGCGCCTGCTTCCAGCATCTGGCCGATGGTGTGATCAAGCGCTGAGCCCCGATGCATGGCGGGGGAGCCCGCTTCACGGACCTTGAAAACGAGATACAAAACACCCAGCGCGGGATCCGATCGAAACTGCAGCATCGACGTCGCGGAAAGATGCTCGACCCCAAAGCGGGCGAAAGGATCGGTCATACCCGAAGATCTCCCCGAGCAGCGATTGACCCTTTATTCATAGTGTTTTCAGCGCTGGATGGGCTTGTATTTGATGCGATGCGGCTGGTCTGCTTCGTCGCCAAGGCGGCGCTTGCGGTCAGCCTCGTACTCGGCGAAGTTGCCCGCAAACCAGGTGACCTGGCTGTCACCCTCGAAGGCCAGAATATGCGTCGCGATCCGGTCAAGAAACCAGCGATCGTGAGAGATGACTACCGCACAACCCGGAAAATCCGTCAGCGCGGTTTCAAGCGCGCGCAGCGTTTCCACATCCAGGTCATTCGTCGGTTCATCGAGAAGCAGCACGTTGCCACCCTGGCGCAACACCTTGGCAAGATGCACACGGTTGCGTTCACCGCCCGACAAAGACCCGATATGTTTTTGCTGATCTGGTCCCTTAAAGTTGAAGCGGCCCACATACGCCCGCGACGATGTTTGGTACTTGCCGACTTCAAGCATATCGAGGCCGTCGGCAATTTCTTCCCAAACAGTTTTGCTGTCGTCCAGTGAATCACGGCTTTGATCCACATAAGCGATGTCGATCGTATCGCCGTGATCAATCTCACCGCTGTCGGGTGTTTCAACTCCCGTCAGCATTTTGAAGAGCGTGGTCTTGCCCGCGCCGTTCGGTCCGATGATGCCCACAATGCCACCCGGCGGCAAAGAAAAAGAAAGATCATCAATCAGCAGTTTGTCACCAAAGGCCTTGTGCAGGTTTTTGACTTCGATCACTTTGTCGCCAAGACGCGGCCCCGGCGGAATGTAGATCTCGTTGGTTTCGCTGCGTGACTGAAACTCCTGATCGACCAGATCGTTAAAGCGTGCGATACGCGCCTTGCTTTTTGCCTGGCGTCCCTTGGGATTGGCGCGCACCCATTCGAGTTCGGAGGCGATGCTCTTGCGTCGTGCCGAGGCGCTCTTTTCTTCCTGCCCGAGTCTTACGTCTTTTTGCTCAAGCCAGGAGGAGTAGTTGCCCTCCCAGGGGATGCCGTGGCCGCGGTCGAGCTCGAGGATCCAGCCGGCCACGTTATCCAGAAAATACCGGTCGTGGGTCACGGCGATAACCGTGCCCGGATACTGCTCGAGATAACGCTCCAGCCAGGCGACAGATTCGGCATCCAGATGGTTGGTCGGCTCGTCCAACAGCAGCATTTCAGGCTCTGAGAGCAGCAAACGGCAGAGCGCGACCCGCCGGCGCTCACCGCCGGAAAGAACCTCCACCCGGGCCTCCCAGGGCGGCAGGCGCAGGGCATCTGCGGCAATCTCGAGTTTGCGTTCGACCTCCCAGGCCCCGATAGCGTCGATCCTGGTCTGCAGCTCCCCCTGCTCTTCGATGAGCGCTGTCATCTCGACATCGGTGAGCTCTTCGCCAAAGCGCGCGCTCACGCGCTCGAATTCATCCAGCAGGGCTTTGGCTTCGCCGAGGCCCTGTTCCACATTGGCGCGCACATCGCTGTCGTCATCAAGCTGTGGTTCCTGGGGCAGGTATCCGACTTTCAGGTTCTTCTGCGGGATCGCTTCGCCTTCGATCTCGGTATCGATGCCGGCCATGATCCGGAGCAAAGTGGACTTGCCCGCCCCATTTAGCCCCAGCACACCGATCTTGGCGCCCGGGAAAAAAGACAGCGAGATGTCTTTGAGGATGTGCTTTTTGGGTGGGACGACTTTGCCTACTCCCATCATTGAATAAACGTATTGCGCCATGGACTTAAGAGACTGCTTTAACTTTAAAATGAAGCGGCCGATTCTACACGCGCCTAACATAGAACGAAACGCATGCAAACACTATAAAAACCGTTCTTTTTATGTTAAAAAACCATGACGCCTCTGGTGACTTAACCTGCCAGAGTCAACGAACACTGGCCGCAAGGCTTTTTAACCACAATCC
>CENZ01174401.1_pt1 | contig 14480 bp, 11 predicted proteins | sample 361341 | NCBI WGS metagenome assembly CENZ01 (sample SAMEA2619782, study PRJEB7988) | marine metagenome | biome: marine biome (ENVO:00000447); feature: deep chlorophyll maximum layer (ENVO:xxxxxxxx); material: "saline water (ENVO:00002010), including plankton (ENVO:xxxxxxxx)" | depth 50 m
ACCCTCAATTCTTTTATTTTATCTGCTAAATTTTTTTTATCAAAATGTGATGGAAAGTTACATTTGCTTGCTAAAACAACATTGTCTGCTTCACCACCTTTGACTTGGTGTATTGTATCAATAATAATTTTAGGTGGTTGTGTTAAATCTACACCCTCACCCATAAGTTTTTGAAAGTATTGTTTATCCTTATCCTTAAATTTTCTTTTAAACACTTGATTCCATGGACCTTTTTCATCACGCATGCCGCATCTTAAATGTAATTCATCAAAAGTAAACACTTGGTTCGGATGTGCAAAACTCCATTTTTTACTGTCCGTTGACCGGTAGCCGTGATCTATGTTTAATAAATATTCATACATGGTTGTAGCTTCCTCACGATTTATGCTGCCACCCTCACAAATTTTTTCCCAATATTGTATTGCATAAAATTGATTCGGGTCAAATGACTTATTATTTTTTTGATCCTGGTAATACAATCCTAAATTTTTTGCTTCTGTTTGTAGCTCTTTTTTTACATCATTAATTCGTGCAAGCACCATCCAGCTCCCATCTAAATTCCATGGTACTTTTTTGAGACCATTCCACCTGTACACTGCACCATCCTTATCGTTAGAATAAAATTCTTTTGGCACTCTGTAATCACCCATAGAATTTAATAAACATTTAGAAAAAAAATGTATATTTTTATTAAGTCTTACAGATTTTTTTAACACCAGAGATTTACCAGGAAACGTTTGAAACAAAGTAACGTCTGCACCATTCCATTCATAAATTGCTTGATCATCATCCCCTGCAATGTAAACTCGTTCAACACCTTCAGACATTTTGACAACCATGTCCCATTGTAGAGGTGTAAGATCTTGAGCCTCATCGACCATCAACACCTTAAAAGGTATAACAAGTCCATCAGTTATAAATTTATGAACCATATCAGTAAAATCTAATCTATCCGGTGTCCGTTGTCCGTTTTCCAACTCCATTGTTTTAAACTGTTCATATCCTGCAATAATAGATTTAAATTGTTGTAATCTAACATTCTTTCTAGATTGTTGTTTGTATAACCACACAGGATCTACTTTCATGTTTCTTGCCCTATCATATATTTGTAAAGACCAATTATTATAAACTTTTTGATCATCCCAAGTATCTTTAAATCCAACTTTTACAGTTCCATATTGAGTATGAAACATTAATAAATCTGCCTTTGGATCTAATACAGGTATTTCAGCAAACTGTTGTCTTGCTAAAGAATGCAAAGTTCTAAAATATTTAAAAGCATCTTCATCGTAACCTTTAAATTTTTGTCTAACCCTACTAACACATTCATTTACAGCTTTGTTTGTGAAGGATACATAGCATATCTCATCTGGAGAATAGCCTTTTTGCAAATAACGTTTAACACGTTTCAAAAGGTTTTCTGTTTTTCCTGTGCCTGGTGGTCCAAAGATCTTAATTGTCTTCCCACGCAGCCTTTGTTTTAGTAAATTTGACATCTTTATTTTTGTGTTCGTTTTGTTTTGGTAAAACTACTACCCAATGCCTAGACTGTATGCCTTTAAATTTGGCCTTAGGTTTTGCTCCACCTTGTTCTAAAAATCTTGTACATTCTTTTTCATTCCAATTGTAACTCATTTTTTTCATAAATGCTCTAAATGTCTCTAGCTTGAAACGCATCTCTGTTTCATCTTTCCATATGTTACCTGAATCAATTTGATCAAATTCTGTAGTATCTTCTACATCCTCTAAAAATCTAGACATTCTTGAGTTAAAAACATCGCTGCTTTCTTCTCCTGCATCAAAACCTTCCATGTCTTGTTTGTTTTGTATAAGTTCATCAAGCCAATCTCTGTAGGGATCTGGATCTCTTTTGGTTGGTTTTAAAGCACGCCATACAATATCGTAATTAAGTAATTGTTCTCCTAATAATTGTTGTTGATACAATTGTTTGGTTGATAATCTAATTGATTTACCTTGTATAGGAAGTATCCAATATGGTTCTGGATAGGAATTTACTTTAATAAGTTTACCCACTTCTGGTAATGCTTCGTTAGCACCAATCCCGAGTTTTCTTTTAATACATTCACTTGATACACAGTGCATTCGAGCAATTGATGTTTTACATTTGTAAGCGTATTCTTTGTTCTCAACACCTTTGAAAATATTTTGTAATTCTTTTGGGTGTAGTTTTTCACTACAAACCTTACCCATCATATCTCTTGTCCACTCTTCATACATAACCGGATCTGGATTTATTTTTTTTGCTAATACAGCTACGTTAAACATTGCATCGTTTCTCCCTTCACCTTTTTGTATTTTGTTTTTCATAAAATTTACAACACATGGTGGATAATCTTTTGTTTCATCATCTTGAAATATTTTAATTTTTTTAAATTCTTCTGGACTAAGCCTAAATTTTAAAACAAACTTATATAAATCCTCTATTTTAATTGATTGACACTCATCATCCATTGCAACCCTAGTAGACATGTTTGCTTTTTGATATGGAAGGTTTACGAAGTTACCTTTTCTTTTTTCATCCCAGTTATCAGGAGTTAAGTCTACCTCATCTTGCGCTGGAAAAATATCTGTAGTCGTATCATTTATGCCAAGATCTGAGGCAATCTCAATTAACTTTTTTCTCATTGAAGATGCTGCAACAACACCTTTAATAAATAAAATTAAGTGGAGTCCGTTGGATTTTGATCTGAATGGGACGAGTGGGTATTTTCTTTTACGTATAACGGATATAACGTCTTGATGGCGTATATTATAACGATCAACATCGATGACCCCCCAACTGCATGTATTATCATCTCGAATGGGAACTGATCCATAGTAAGCTTCTCCTTTTAGGTGTTGAACCCAATGATCCTTTGTCATCGGTTTAGGTTCAACCCAATGTTTAAACTCAGCTTTACCCTTAGAATTTTTATTTCCTGTGGGAGCAGAACATCCAAAATATGTAGAAGAGCCCTGGAAGAGTTCTATAAACTCCTCCAGAGTCTTGTCAAGTAGATCCATGTTAGAATGGAGTTTTTTCTACCGATTCTTCTTTACCGTGATTAACTTTGACAGCACCTTTTTTACAAGTTCCGTAAAACTCAAAAGCTGCTTTAATTGTTTCTTCGCTCTCCACAGTGCCTATATGCTCAATCTCCCAACCATACCATGATCCAAGATTATTCTTTTCTAGAACTGTCTTCATCAGATAGTTTTGAGTGAATGGAGCAGGTTTGAAAAAACCTTTACCATCTTTCTTCTTTTGTCTTAAAGACATCATCATTGAATTCCACTTCTTAGATTTTTTTCTTTGAGTGGACTTCATAGTAATTAATGCTGTAGAAGTCTTATCTTCTTCTACAATCATTACATAGTGAGATGCTGTTTCTTCTATGTAGTTACCATTTTCAAGTCTGTCTTTACCATCATCACCTCTAGTGGTTTTACTCATGATATCAGAATCAGAAGGATATACATTTATAGGTGCAGAACTACCTTCTTGGCCTCTGTCTCTCCATTCAATGTATTCTAATTTATAATAACAAGGTATGACTCTTATACCTTTTGAACCATCATATAACTGATCAGTTACTGTATTATAAATCATTCCAGGTCTGGCCTCTTCTATAAAATTACTATCACCCATTGTTACTTGTGGTGAAAGTTGACCTAGAACTTTAAGAAATGGTAATGCTAGACTTTTTGAATCTACATTATCAAAACCCTCATCAGCAAATTGCTCAATATTAACATTTGCAATTGCACCTGCTTCTTTTTTAATCGCTACTTCGTTCGATTGTTCTTCTCTTATTTTCATATGTTACCTATTATTTGTTAGTTATTTTCGTTTTATTTGCGATGTATACACCGAACAAATCGAAAGGTAATTCTTTACCGCCTTCAACTTGTTCTCTAACAAAAGCCTTCAATGTCATAGGTTCTACTTTTTCTTTTTTGTTGTAAGCAAAACCATTGTCATCACAAACTTTTATTAGTTCCGAGACTTGATTGTCTTGGCCTCTTCCGAAAGATGCGGTTATGGTATTTTTTATTAAATCTTCATAACCTCTATTTCTTAACCATGAAAAGGCTTCGTCCACTCTTGATTCAGGAATTTTTGCTGCATAAAAAGGTTTGACTTCAACTGTCGAACCATCACTTAACTTCAACAAAGATACACCAGCTTCCTGCATCATCTCTGGAATTATTCTTTCTTCCATATCTCTAGCCTTATGTTTGAGTAATGAAAGTTTTTCTTCTTCTTGTTTGATTTGTAAATTTAAATCTTTAAGATTATTACATTTGTCAGAAATAGATTTAACACTATCTTGACTAATGTCTAACTTAGACATTTTTTCTATATCCATATTTTCCTCCTATGCGCTCTTAAATTATTTAATTGATCTTTGCAAATAAAAAATATAAAAAGTTTTTGATGTGGATATATCCGTATAAGACGATGCCTTACGAGCATCAAAGAAATGCATTAAAAGAATCAGCTGAAAAAAACAACTGGGCTTACTTTATGGAAATGGGCACAGGGAAAACAAAAGTTACAATAGATAATATAGCTTTCTTATATTTTCAAAGAAAAATACTTTCTGCATTAATAATAGCACCAAAATCCGTCTATACAAATTGGGAATCAGAGATAGAAACACATATGCCCGATCAAGTAAAATACAAAATTTTTAAATGGAATATAGATAAACCAAAAGATTATTACAACTTAAACGAATCACCTTACCTTAGAATCTTTCTAATCAACGTTGAAGCTTTATCCACAAAACGTGGATATGAAGGTTGTATTGATTATCTTAGAAAAAATAAATTAAATTTTGTAGCGCTGGATGAATCAACCACAATAAAAAACAGATCAGCAAAACGAACAAAAAACATTTTATCACTAGGAAAATTATGTCATATAAAGCGTATATTAACAGGATCCCCAATAACAAAATCTCCATTGGATCTATTTACACAATGTCAGTTTTTAAGTCCAGAATTATTAGGTTTCCATAGTTATTTGGCTTTCCGTAATAGATATGCTGAAATGACTGATATACCAGTTGGTTCTGGTAGATACATATCCGTTCCAAAATATTACAAAAGACTAGAAGAATTAGAAGAAAAAATGAAGCTTTTTGCAACTCGTATTAGAAAAGATCAATGTCTAGATTTAAAACCAAAGGTAAGATCCAAGAGATACATTGAATTAGATGGCGAAGGTAAAAAAATTTATGAAAAACTTAGAACTAGTGCTCTAGCAATAGTTGAGGATAGTACAATATCTTTTTCAAATAAATTGACAGAAATAATAAAATTACATCAAGTTTGTAATGGTTTTACTAAAAATGACGATGGTAAAATACTTCAACTTCATAAATCAAAACTTAATGCATTAGAAGAAACTTTAGAGGAAACAGATGGTAAAGTAATTATTTGGGCTAATTATTTATACAACATTCATGAAATTAAAGATTTTTTAATTGCAAAATATGGAGAGGAATCTACAGTATTTATTTATGGGGAAGTTAGCGTTGAAGATAGAAAAAATGCTGTGGATCGTATTCAAAACGATGACAAGTGCCGTTTTCTTGTTGCTAATCCTACTACTGGGGGCTTTGGTCTTACTCTTACCGCTTGTAATACTGTTATCTATTATTCAAACTCATATAACTTAGAAGTCAGAATGCAGTCAGAAGATAGAGCTCACAGACTCGGACAAAAGGGAACTGTTGTATATATAGACATCGTTGCTAGAAATACATTAGATGAAGCAATCATGAAGTCATTGGTAAATAAAGGTAAACTTGCTGCAAAGACTTTAGGAGAAGAAGATCTTAAGAGTTGGCTTCTATGATTTTATTAAATTGCTCAACTCTTTCTAAAAATTTATCGCCATAATCTTTTAAATCAGATTCATTTAGTCTGAATTCTTGGTACTGAAGATCTCTACTACACATTGATATAACACCTTGTTCAATAGGTCCGTAATTTTTTACGTGAGCTAAATAATATGCACCAAGCTGCAACTTATAATCTTCCACCCATTCTTCTTTTTTTGGTTTGTTAGTTTGTTTCCAATCAATAATACTTGGTTTACCATAACAAACTGCTGTTAAATCACATGTGCCAGCAAATTTATTTTCATATTCTAAACTTATCTCATTTCCCCAAATTTCATCAAGTTTTATATTATTTAAAATTGTTTTAGCCATCATTCTTGGTTTACTACCCTCTTGCATCGCATTGTAGTATCCTTGACCATTTAAAGTATATTCTAAAACCTGGTGCATCTCAGTTCCAATTGATGAAGCTTGTTTCATTATCCTATCAGCTTCTGCATCTCCAACTTTTCTTCTCCAATTATCTAAAAATCTTTTGTCTTTTGTTGCACCCAAAATATTTGTAACACTTGGCACTTTAACATTATCGACCAAGTATTTACGACCATTGGTATCTGAAAATCTATTATAATGTTTGTAAGGATATTTTCTAATTAATTTCATTGAGTAATTAATACAAGTATAACTGATGCCATACCTGTAATTAATACACCTGCAGAAGTCAACAAAATCTTTTCTAATCTAGATACTGATTCTTCTAAATTATTGATTTTATCATGTGTTTGTTTTTGCATGATTCGGCAAAGCTTTTCATGAGCTTCAATTTTATTTAATGCTTCTTTAGACATTTGGATTCTCCCTTCTTCTTGCTGCTGCTATGGCTGTTGGATCATTGGGAAACAGATCTGCAACTTGTTGTGATGTCACTTGTCCGGTGTTCTGTGGCGGAGTTGGTGCAACTGGGTTTTGTAATTGTAAGTCACCAACTACTGATTGAAATTCTTCTCTATCTCTTTCTGCTTCTTCTGTATCAACTGTTAAACTATTTTGAACAGATCTATTTATCATAGAAACTAAATTATTGTCTTCCTGCGCATCACCAGAGGATTCACTAAAATCTGCAAACATATTCTCCTCAACAACTTGTGGAATATTATCTTTAAATAAAGGCTCTGGTATAGACATAGGTAAATTAGATAATCTCTCTATAATTTCTGCTTCACTTATTGTGTTTGGATCTACTCTAGGAATGTCTTTATCCTCTTCTCCTAAATAATTTATCAATCTAGCTAACGCATCTCTTTTTCTAGTTAAACCTAACTTCATAGCAGACTCAGTTACAGCTTTTGTTTTACCAAGTATTCCATTTACTTTAAGGGCATCTACAATAGTTTGTACACTCCTGCCTGAATAATAATCTCTACCAGGTAGAAAAGTAGCTTTGACAGTTCCCGTACCGATTTTTTCACCTCTCAATAATTTTAGTGTTTCATCTGGTAATAAAGCATCGTTCATTGCTCTTAATGCTACAGGATCAGTAAGTATTTGTCCTGCTCTTCTAGATAACAATAATAATGCAGCAGAGGCTAATAGACCTGGTGCTCCAAATATTAATCCACCTGCAATACCCCCTCCAAGTGTAAGTCTTCTTGCTAAAAATTGAGAAGGGTCTGATAGTTTTGTTTCACCAATAGCTTTCATGTATGAAGCAAAATTATAAAATTCTTTTGCGCCCTTGTCACCAAGCATATATTGTATTTTTCTTCTACCACCTTCATCAAAACTGTTTTTTATACCAAAAGAAGCCATAAATTTATCTGCACTAAATTCTGCAAAATCATCAGCACCAAATTTTAATTCAGTCGTATCAAATATTCCATTATTTCTTTTTACATTCTCAATACTAAAATCTTGTAAATTTCTTTTCTGATCTCTTGTTAAAACTTTTAGTGTATCAGATAAATAAGAGGCCCCTGCATTTATAGATGAGTCTTCGTCTATAAAATTCCAAACTGATTTTGCTCCTGCATCTGATGGACTACCAAACGCTCTTAAAAATTTATTAAATGCATATTTTGCTTGCACAGCTTTAAACAAATCTTTTCCACCTTGTGTGGCTTTTGCACCTATTTCTCTTGACGCTTCTGCTCCGATTAATTTTTTGAATTGAACAACGGCATCAACTGAATCATTTTCAAAAACTTCTCTACCTACATCTTTAAAAAATTGATCTCTATACTGTGTTCCTGCTCCCTGATAACCTTCTAAACTTTTTGCAGTAAATGCATTTCTATCAAATTTTCTTAAACTTCTTACTAAAGGAGATAGTTGGTAAAAACCTTGAACATCAGCAAATATTTTGTTAGCCTTTAATAATTGACCTTTTAATTGCTCAGCTGCTTTTATATTTTGTTGTATATATTGATCTGCCAAAGGTTTACCACTTTGTTCAGCTATAGCGTCATAAGTAGCTTTTATACCTTCATCCTCTAAATATTTACCAGGATTATATATATCTTCACCAAATTTAGCAAAGTCAGTTTCCATTGCCTCTCTCATAATAAACATATTGTTTTTAAGAGTTGAATACCTACTACCTTCAATGGCATTATTTAGCATTGTTCCTATGCCTTTAAATTGTTTCGGTGTAATTAAACCATCCCTAACTCCTATCATTGCTTTCATAAATAAATTAATAGGATCTCCTTGCATTGTTAATACTTTTTCAATGTCTAATTTGTTTAAATCACCAAACCCTTGTAAGTATTGTTCAAATTCTGGAAACTGCTGCACATTTTCTTCCAAAAATTCTCTTGCAGCTTTTTGAGTTTTTTCTAATTTTATTATTCTTGGGTTACCTGAGGTAGCAGCTAAATTATCAAAAGTTTTATATGCACTATTATATAAGTCTACATTTTCTATAAATACTTTTTCTGCTTGTTTTCTCACAGATGAATTAATTGCACTGACTTTAAGCAATGGAGAGTATGCTTGTAAGTCTGAAAGATATCTTTTACCACCTGCAATCTCTGCTTCTGATTTTGCAACTTTTCCTACAGGAGCTACCAAAGGGAATACCCCCATAAATCTAAAAAAGTTTCTACCAAGACCAGCAAAAGGTCCTTGTCCTTCCTTTAAACCAGATAACAATGGTAATGGTAGACCTTTATCTCTTGCAAACTGTGCTAATTCTTTTTGTTTTGGCCCAACTGTACCAAAAAGAGATCTTATACCTTTACTTAAAGGGCTAAATAAAAACGGTGATAATAAGGATGCACCTGTATTCCACAGCATAGCATTCTTCATAGCAACAGCTGTGTTTGTAAGTTGATCTCTTTCTACATCTCCTTCAGGAATCTCTGATAGGTCATCAGCTAAAGCTGATGCAATCTCAACACCTGCTTGTTCATTTAAAGTGTCATAAGTAAAAGCTCCAACACCTGCACCTACTGTGCCTCCTAAAACTGATTGTACTTCTGTTTTAAGTAATGGTCCTCTATATGCTCTTGATAATGGATCAGCTAATCTTCCAATACCTTTTAGTGCACTACCAAAAAATTTAAATCTACCAGGTAATTTGTTTGCTACATTTGCAGCAGATCTTGCAAAAAAACCAGGACCTTTGCCTAGAAGAGTGCCATCCTTTGCTGCTCTAAATATTTTTTTTCTATTCGCAACATATGGAAATATCGAACCTGCAATATCTCCAGTAAGTTCATAGGTAGGTTGACCTACTCCTGTTGCTGCTTTTAATGGGTCTTGTAAAAATTCTTTTTCTGAAACAATTTCTTCAGTTGCACCTTGACGCATTTCCCCTAATTGACCCATTGTTGGGCCTTTTAATTCTCCCCTTCTAATAAGTTCATCAATAATCAGTCTTTGATCATTAGTTAAATCATTAGGATTGATAGTATTGCTATCTAATTTTTTTTGTAGATTATTTATAAATTCGCTCATTATTTAAAAAACTCCGGTGGAAAAACTTTTTCAAAATCTTCTATTGTCATATCTTTTAACTCTTTTTGTCTTTGTCTAAATAATTGACTGTCAAAATCACTTAACTCATTAAGAGTAGCTCCAGGCGGTAATAATCCGTAAGCTTTTCTTTCGTTTAATAGATATTGTGAACTACCACCAGCACGTTCATAAAGTCTTTCTTGTTGTTTTATATCATCTAAAATGGTTTCAGCTGTAGCAGTAAGTGAAGCTATAACATTTTTTTCACCTCTTAGTAATGGAAATACTTTGACTAACCCTTTAGCCATTTCAATATCTTTTTGAGTCAACCTGTCTTTTGCTTTTAATGAGTTCGCTAATTTGTAAACAAGCACTGTTTCATTAATAGCAAGTCTTTCATAATCAAGTGTGCTACCATCTTTTAATCGTTTTTTAGCATTTCTAATTGAATCATTGTAGTTTTTCTGGAAATTACCTAAACCTTGATTACCGTTTAAGTATTTAAGTGCATCGTTTGCAGTTTCAAATTCTCCACTTGCTACTAAAGCATTAGCTACTTTCTTTTGTTCAATATTAAACATAGCTTTACCAGCAGCTTTTATTTCTGCTTTATCTGATCCACCTACTTTTGCAAAACTAAATACATCTCCTAGAGCTTCAGTTAAACGACCACCATAAAGTCCAAAAGCACCAACAGCACCCGCATCGGCACCGCCTTCTGTAATAATTCCTAAGCTTCTATTGATTAAATTTACCGCTGCATATTTACCTGCAATATCTTTTGCTAATTCTAATGTTTCTTTATTTTGATCTTTATTGGCAATAAAATTTAATGATGGATCTACAGTTCGATAAATATTTATACCATTTCCATCAACTTCTCCTGTAGCTCTTTGAAGTGTTCCATCCTTTAGTCTTCTGCCTGGAATATTTACTATTCTTCCGTTACTATTTGTTAATTGAACAACACCAACTTCTTCTGTATCTGGCATTTCAAAAGCTTCATTTTGTGCTTTTAAGAAATCTGTTGAAAATTCTAACGCTCTACCAAGAAGATTTTGTTCTATCTCGTCTTCTTTCATTTTAACCATCACCATATTATTTACTGCTGGTCCTAATGCAGCTCCAAATACTTCAAGAGCTCCTCCAACACCTGATTTTTTAGTAGTTCCAGTAAGTAAACCAGATGCAAGATTAGTTAAAAAAACTAAATTTGCATTTGAAGTTTTTCCTTGTCTCATTTCTTTTGCTATTTGTCTTGCTAAATTTAATTGTTCTGCGAACGGTGATGTGGCATCCAAAGCATCCTTATCAGCTTTGGTATTATCTTTTGTTGTTTTTGATTTAGAAAAACCAAATGAATCTTTTTCCTCATCAGGTTTTTCAGCAACTTTTGTTCCGGTGTCCGGTGGCAGTGCACCAGACATATTATCTACATTTCCTCCTGTATCTGAAATTTGAGGTGGCAAAGCATTTTCAGCAATCTTAGCCGTATCGATTGCATTTTTTTTACCTAATCTAGTTGTGTTTTGTGGCTCTGTAGCTATATCAACTGTTTTAGATTCAGGTGATGTTTGACCTCTTTTTCTTTGTCTTTTTAATTTTGTTTCTGTATCTTTTTTTACAATATCGTCTAAAGTTTTTGGATCAAATTTACCAAAAATATCTTGATCACTCACACCTTCACTCATGTAATCTGTTGCTTTTAATCTGTTTTGTCTTTCAAAATCTGCTCTTTCCTTTGGAGACATAGCGTTAATTCTTTTTCTTTCAGCAATTCCTGCATCAACTCTATTTTTAATTCCAGCACCAGTTGCAAGAATAGCAGCACTTGGTAAAAGTCCTATACCTGCTAATGTTGGTAATGCTCTAGTAGCTAAATAAGCACCTCCTAATCCAAAAGGCGTTCGTCCTAGATCACTTTCAATACCTAAAGCTTGTCCAACTTTATCTCCTGCATAATAGCCACCTAATGCAGGAAGACTAAATACTCCTCTTCCAAAGCCCCTTGCTCTAGATGCCATTCTCTCCATAAAGTTTGGTTGAGCTCTTAAAGCCAATGCATTATTGTAGGGAGAACCAACCATTGTTCCCATATTGCTTTGTGGTATTAATGCAGGAACTGGAGGTCTCATTGGACCTATCATTCTTCCATTTTGTGCTTTGAGTGGTTTCAAATGACCTTTTCTTAAAGCTTCTCTTCGAAACATAGGACGATTTAAAATTTTGTTTATAGACATTTAATCTCCTACTGGTTTTGGTTCACGCCTTGATAAGCTGCAAATGCTCCTATACCTGTTCCTACCGCTTGTGCTAAAGGACTTGTTGAGGGTTGTGTGCCCATAGTCACTGTTGATGATGATTTTGGTCCTGCAGCATATAAGTTAGATAAGAACTCAGCTCTTTGATATGGTTCATATTGTTGTTGTAAAGTAGATTGTCTTTGTGCATCTAATGCTTGTTGAGCAAGTTGTCTTTGAACACCGCCTGCAGCAAACAGTTGATTGATATCACCTTGAGCCATTTGTTGTTGGCCTAAACCTAATTGACCTAATTGTTGACCTGCTCTTAATCCAGTTAGTTGTTGCTGTTGAGCTGCTCCTAATGCTGTGTTAAAACCCTGTTGCTGAGCTCTGCCCATTGCATCTAAAGTCCTAGATTGTAACTCAGCTTGTTGAACACCTTCTCGTCCTCCACCGAATGCCCCTGATCCAACAGCGTTTGCAGCAATTTGATTTGACATAATCCCTGATTGTCTTGCTATTTCATTTGTTACATATTGTTGGTAAGGATTTAAAAATTGTGAAATTTGTGATGCACCTACAGGTGCTGCTGCTTGTGTTACTTGATTAATACCTGCTTGAACAGTTGGGGCACCAACACCAGTTTGACCTGCTGCTGTCATTCCTTGCTGTTCTAAAGCACCTAAACCTGCTACTTGATAGTCAGGAAGATTTATTGGTTTCTGCGCCACTTGACGGGCGATATCCATCAACTCTATTTTTCTTTCCTCAATACCTGGTGCCTCTCTTACAAACTGTGTTTGTGATGTTGGCGTTGTTGGTTGTGATGATCTTCCTCCTCCAAAAAAACTCATAATTTTATCCTATCCATTTTTCTAATTGTACATGTTTCTTTTTCCAACCCCATTGTTTAGAAACTCTTTCCCAACCGGGTCTGGCCATAATACTTAATCTTTTACAATTATTTACTTTTGCAAAATCTGTAATTGTTCTCACAAGATTATCTTCCCATAATTCTCTTCTTTTTCCTGTGCAAATTAGTATCTCATATTGATTAAAATTAGGTAAGACCCCTATCCTACCAACGCAAATTCCGAATACTTTGTTTTCTTCTGTTTCATCAGAACCAAACATAATCCAACACTGCATCAAATCTTTTTTAAGTTCTTCATACACCCATTTTGAATCTGCATACTTACCTGAGTATAATAAAGCTTCTGACACCATAAATTCGGCTAATGGCCAAAAAGTTTCTATATCTTTTGGCTCTAAAGGTAAGATACTTACTAAAGGTTTAATTCGTTTTTTGTTTGTCGATGCCATTTCTATCCTTAATTAAATCAAATACACGCTTGTATCTTCTTTGTTGTTCATAGAAATATTGGGCACCTTTTTCTCGCATGTCCTTCATACTGCTTGGATTTGCTCCAGCTATGATTCCAGCACCTAATACTCCATCTGCTCTTGTTACAAACTCTCCGTCCGCCAATTGAGCTAACATTGTATCCTCGTCTTTATCTCCTACGCCTGCTCCGTCTTCAACATATCCAGTTGCTCTAACATAATTATTAGAGTCATTTTCATCGTGGGTCATTTTTGATGGAAGATAGTTTACACCTCCCTCGTTAAATTTTTTTATTGTAGCTAAACCCCCTTGTTTTAATCTTTGTTGAACCATCGAGTATGGGCCTACTCTTCTATCGCCTCTCCCTCCCTCTTCCGGTGAGTAAACACTTTCATAAGCTACCTCTTGCCCTGTCGTTGGATCGATAAATGAATATCCAGGTCTATTAGTTTTTAAATCTAAGTAACCCATATTATAACCTGGCATATAAATATCTGTTGGTTGTGGATCAAAGGCACCACCCAAATATGTAGCTCCAGCTATTGCAGCTGAAGTTTTTATAGGATCATAAGATCCATCTGGTTTTTTTAATATATTTAAAATGTTGCTCAAACCTTGCGGATCTGTTTGATTGGAAGGTAGGTTTTTAATCATGTCAGAGGCAAATATTGCTTCTCCAGTCTTATTCATTCCAGGATATTTCATTCCAGGCAAAGAGCTAAATAAGGATGATACAGGAGGAGTATTAACTCCAGGCACCATACCTGCTAAGTTATATCCACCATAAGCTCCTGCAGCAGCTCCAAATAATCTACCAATACCTGATGCTCCTGAATCTTTCGCACTTCGATATCCTCGAATACCACCGTAAAGTGCGGCAGCGATAGCTAGTGGATTTGCCATATGTAAATTCTCCTTTTAAGATCTTAAGTTTTAAATAATACCATTTTACTTAGCTGATATCAACTCATCATAAAACCTGCCATGATACTGATGCTCACCTATATGCACTATAGAATCGTTTACATAAGCATAGCATTTACCACCTAGATCTCTCCATAACTTACAAAATGCAAAATCTTC
>CENZ01093399.1_pt1 | contig 14472 bp, 13 predicted proteins | sample 361341 | NCBI WGS metagenome assembly CENZ01 (sample SAMEA2619782, study PRJEB7988) | marine metagenome | biome: marine biome (ENVO:00000447); feature: deep chlorophyll maximum layer (ENVO:xxxxxxxx); material: "saline water (ENVO:00002010), including plankton (ENVO:xxxxxxxx)" | depth 50 m
TATTTTAATACCTTTTTCTACGTATTTGGCTTCACCGATTAAGTTAAGCCATTCCTCATCAAGATTAACCTCAACTTTTAGCTTTCCTTTTTTGAAGTTTACTAAAACGGATGGTTGCAAAAGATTATTTTTTACGCCGCATAACACCGCCGCGCAGGCTCCACTTCCACAAGCCAAAGTTTCGCCAACTCCGCGTTCGACAACTCTTAAATTAATTTCTTTGTCGCTGAGAATCTCTACAAAGCCTACATTTACACCATTTTTATAGATATTACTTTCTTGCAAAGTTAAACCCATTTCAGGTATTAAATCGGGCAAGCTGTCTTGAAAAATTACGGCATGGGGATTGCCCACGGAAACGGGATAAAATTTTACATCTGTGCCTTCAAAGTTAAATTGTAATTCTTGATTGTCAGCAATAGCACAACTTGATTTAGTGAATTTAAAACTACTCATTTTTACAGCAAATTCATTTTCTCGCAGTCGGGTAATCTGGGCAAGATTGTCTTCAATTTGCAAAACAAAAGTATTTGAAAATACTAAACTTTCATCAAAAGCATATAGTGCTAATGCGCGGATACCGTTCACACAATTTTCAGCCAGGCTTCCATCTACATTGTAAATTTTAAGTTTTAGGTGAGCAGACTTCTGATTTGGAGGCTCAAGAAATAATAATTGATCAAAAGAGAATTCTTTTGCACAGGTTTTTAAAAGTTTTAATTCTTCTTCGGTGTCAATTTTTTGTGAGATTGCATCAACTAAAATGAACTCATTTCCCAGAGCTTCCATGGCTTGAACAGTTACCATTCAAACTTCCTCAAGTCTTATTAAGTCTTCAAATGATTCTGCTTTTCTAATTACTTTAAATTTATCTTTGGAAACTAAAATTTCAGCTGGTTTTGGTCTCGAATTATAATTCGAGCCCATGCTTGAGCCGTATGCTCCAGTTGAATAGATGATGAGCTGATCTCCAGTTTTAGCATTTAAAGAGTGCCCAATTCCAAAACTATCAGCAGTTTCGCAAACTGGGCCAACTACCTCGTATTCTTTCGCTTCAACATCATTGATTTGAACTGCTTCAATTGCATGTCTTGCACTGTAAAGGGCAGGTCGCATCAAATCGTTCATGCCTACGTCCACCACAAGGAAATCTCTTTGGCCATTTGTTTTTTCAGTAATTACGCTAGTTATCACTGCGCCCGATTGCGCAACGATTGAGCGCCCAGGCTCCATTAATAAATCGTATTCAGTGATTGAAGCTTTTAAATTTTTGACTAATAGAGCAGGATCATATTGTTGTTCCAATTGATAATCTATTGCTAAACCACCACCGACGTCCAAGTGATCTATCTTATGACCCAAGTCTTTTAGTTGTGCTGCCAAGGCTTTTAGTTTTTCCGCTAACTCAAGAAATAAATTTGCATCGGTAATTTGGGAGCCAATATGCGCAGAAATTCCGACAAGATTTATTTCTTCAGATGTGTAAGTTTTAGCTAGCTCCAAGGCTTCAAATTCGGATATACCAAATTTACAGTCAGATTTTCCAGTTTCAATATATGGGTGCGTATTGGCAGCCATATCTGGATTTATCCTCAAAGAGATCCTTGGCTTGTTCGGCAAATCTTTTAAAAGCTCAATTTCATGATGGGACTCAATATTTATTGAATAGATTCCTTGCTCAGCAGCAAATGTTAAATCTGTTACAGATTTACCCACGCCAGAAAATACAATTTTATCTGCTTTAGCCCCTGCCTTGAGAGCTCTTTTTAATTCTCCAACTGACACTACATCAAAACCCATGCCCAGTTGAGCAAGAATTTTTAATAAATTGATATTGCTATTGGCTTTAACTGAGTAACAGATAAGGTCAGAATCGCTAGCATTTTTTAGATAAGAATTAGCAGCTGCTTCTATACTAGCCTGAGAATAAATATAGAAAGGAGTTTGAACTTCTTTACAAATTTCGGTGATCGCAAGATCTTCAATGCGCAAACTTTCTGAATTATTTGAAAAGTAATCAGGACGCATATTCAGTTTCGTTATCGGTTGGCAAGGTTAAAGGTCCTTTTATACCGCACGCAGTAAAATTAATTGTTGATAAACACATTAAGATCAAAAAAACCTTTTTCATCACCACATTATACTGCACTAATGTTAAAGAATTTTAGACAGTTAAAAAGAGAATTGGTTTTTAAAGCTAGAAGTAAATTTCTGATGCGTATTTTTTTTCAAAAGGAATTATCGCTTCAAAATCTCCAGTTTTAACCTTCCTCACCCATTCTGGATCGGAAAGTAAAGCTCTTCCGATGGCGACCATGTCAAACTCATCGCTTTCCATTCTTCCAATTAAGTCATCTATAGATTGCGATTCCACGGCGTCGTCACCGGCATACATTCCAATAAAATCAGATTTCAAACCAACACTGCCTACAGTTATAGTCGGTAGACCCGTTAATTTTTTTGTCCAGCCGGCTAGGTTGAGATTTGAGCCTTCAAATTCTGGCTCCCAATATCTTCTATTACTCGCGTGAAACATATCGATGCCAGCATCTACTAAAGGCATTAAAAAAGTCTTTAGGTCGTCTTCGGTGTAAGCCAGCTTGGCTTCAAAGTCTTGTTGCTTCCACTGAGAAAATCTTATGGCTATGGGGAAGTCTGCACCAACTTTAGCTCTGGCTCGTTTTACAATTTCACAGGCAAATGCAGTACGTTTATCAATCGAACCACCAAAGCCATCTGCTCTTTGATTAGTACCTTCCCAGAAGAAGTTATCAATCAAATAACCATGCGCTCCATGCAATTCCACTCCATCAAAACCAAGATCCTTAATTTTTAAAATATCATTAACAAAACATTCGATCAGCATCTCCACATCTTCAGCTGTCATTTCGTGAGCTGCCTTTTTATCAGTATTCACTAATCCTGACGGGGTGTACCCAGGTACTTCTGGATCAGGAGCCATACCTGATTTACGAAATGCTCCGACGTGCCAAAGTTGAGGAAAAATTTTTGAGCCTTCGCTATGGACGGCATCAACCACTTGCTTCCAACCTTCATCGGCTTTATCTCTGAAGCCTGGAACATCAGGGTAGCCGCTAGAAGAAGGGTGACTCACTTCGACGCCCTCGGTAATTATTAGGCCAACTTCACCTGCAGCTCTACGCTGATAATAATCTCTCACATTCTCGCCTGGAACGCCGTCGGGCGATCGACTACGTGTCATTGGGGCCATTGCAAAACGGTTTGGGATGATGAGCTTGTTGACTGTGATAGGTTTGAAGAATACGTCCATAATTTTTATATTTTTAAATCCATTTTAGCTTTAATGATTTGTTTTTTCACCTGTGAAGGAGCAGTACCACCTATACTCGTCTTCGCTGAAATAGAATCCATTGGATCCAAAAACTTATAGACGTCTTTTTCAATTTTTTCAGATAATTTCTTTAACTCTGTTAGAGGTAATTCTATTAATAAGGCATCTTTTTTTTCAGCTAATTGTACTGCTTTACCTGTTATCGCATGGGCTTCTCTAAACGGTAACCCTTTGAGAACCAAATACTCAGCAAAGTCAGTTGCGCATATGTGACCGTCAAAAACATCATTCAACATTTCGTCGATGTTAAATTTTGCTCCAGCCACCATGGCAGAAGTTATATCGATTGCGCTTAAAACGTAATCAATCGAAGCAAAGAGCGGCGCTTTATCTTCTTGATTGTCTCGGTTGTAAGCCAATGGCTGATTTTTTAGCAGACTCAAAAGTGACACCAAGTTACCGATAGTTTTGGCAGCTCCACCCCGAACAAGTTCTGCCATGTCTGGATTTCTTTTTTGTGGCATGATCGAAGATCCAGTACAAAGTTCTTCAGGCAGCTCTAAATAGTTAAATTGCGATGAAGACCAAATAATAAATTCCTCAGAAAGCCTAGATAAATGAATTGATGCAAGACTGATGTTAAACATCATTTCTGCAATGAAGTCTCTGTCACTTACTGCGTCGATAGAGTTTTGCGTAATCTCATTGAAGCCAAGATTTTTGGCTATTTTTTTTCGATCGAGTTTAAATCGATTGCCTGCAAGTGCTCCAGATCCTAAAGGCAAAATACTTAGGTTGTTATCTGAGTTTTCAAAGCGATTTAGATCTCTTTTAAACATTTCATAGTAAGCCATTAAATAGTGACCTAGAGAAATCGGTTGAGCTATTTGAAGATGAGTGAAGCCCGGCATTAAAGTTTCAGTTTCCGGCTCGGCTTTTTGTACTAACGATTTCAATAACTCTTTAAGTGAGATTTGAATCTCTTCAGATTTTTTTAACATGTATAGTTTTAAGTCAGTCACGACTTGATCGTTTCTAGATCTTCCGGTGTGAAGTTTTTTTGCTATGTCACCAATATTTTTTTCTAAAGCAGCTTCGATGTTCATATGCACATCTTCTAAAGCTTTGCTCCAATTGAATTTTTTTGAGTCAATTTGCTTTTGAATCTGATTGAGCCCAATTTTTATTTTTTTAAATTCTGATTGTTTTAAAATTTTTGCTTTTACTAAGGCTTCAGCATAAGCAATTGAACCTTCAATGTCCTCGCGGTAAAAAGTTTTATCAATTTCGATTGAGTTCGAAAACTCTAAAGCATTTTTAGCTGTCTCTTGTTTGAATCGGCCGCCCCAACTGCGATTTTTCTTTGCCATCAATACTTATAGGATTTTGGTTTATAGGGCCCCTCGACTTCTACATTTATATAATCAGCCTGATCTTTAGTTAATTTGGTAACAACACCACCAAAGCCTTCGACCATATACTTGGCAACTTCTTCGTCTAACTCCATTGGCAGAACTTCAACTGTGAGCAGTTCTTTCTTTTTTTCTTCGTCGTTAAGGGTCGCAAAAGCTTGTTTGTAAAGAAACATTTGAGCCAGGACTTGATTGGCAAATGAACCGTCCATGATGCGTGACGGATGGCCTGTTGCATTACCTAGATTCACTAAACGTCCTTCAGCCAACAATACAATATAGCTACTAGGATCGGTTTTAGTTTTTGAGACTTTATGTACTTGTGGTTTTATTTCTTCCCAATGCCAATTGTCACGCATGTATTGAGTGTCAATTTCGTTATCAAAGTGGCCTATATTACAAACCATAGTTCCTGATTTCAGATTGTCTAATATAAAACGATCACAGACATTTACATTGCCTGTTGCAGTAACTATGACATCGGTATCCGCCAGTAGGTTTTTATTAATGCTCTCATCATTATTGGCGTTGATCCCGTCTATATAAGGAGAAACTACTTCATAGCCATCCATACAAGCTTGCATAGCACATATGGGATCTACTTCTGAAATTCTTACAACCATGCCTTCTTGTCTTAAGCTCATTGCAGAGCCTTTACCAACATCACCGTAACCGAAGACTAATGCTTTTCTTCCAGCTAGCAGCATATCAGTTCCTCGTTTTATGGCGTCATTGAGACTGTGACGACAACCATATTTATTATCATTTTTCGATTTTGTAACTGAATCATTGACGTTAATCGCAGGTACTTTTAATTCTCCTTTTTCTAGCATCTCCCAGAGTCGATGGACTCCGGTTGTTGTTTCCTCAGAAATTCCATGGATGTTGTTGAGCATATCAGGATACTTTTCGTGAACCATTGCTGTCAGATCACCTCCATCGTCTAAAATCATGTTCGCGTCCCAAGGCTCACCATCTTTTAGAATTGTTTGCTCAATACACCAATCGAATTCTTCTTCATTCATTCCCTTCCAGGCAAAAACAGGAATGTCGGAGGCTGCTATGGCAGCTGCAGCATGATCTTGAGTTGAAAAAATATTACAAGAAGACCATCTTACTAAAGCCCCTAATTTGACCAGCGTTTCAATTAGCACTGCCGTTTGAATAGTCATATGAATGCAGCCCATTATTTTGGCACCTGCTAAAGGCTTACTGTCGCCGTATTTTTCTCTTAGCTTCATCAACGCAGGCATTTCTGCTTCAGCTAAAGCAATTTCTTTTCTTCCAAAATCCGCTAAGTTAATGTCTGCTACTTTGTAATCTTCAAATTTCATTTTTTACCTTTTTATTTTGTCAGCTTTGTCAGTATATTCCCAAGAAAATTCTTTATCTTCTCTACCGAAATGTCCGTATGCTGCAGTTTTCTGATAAATAGGTTTTTTTAAATCTAGCATTTGGATTAATTCTTTCGGCTTAAGTTCAAAGTTATCAGCAACGATTTCAGCTATGTCAGTCTCAGGTATCGAATTAGTACCAAAGGTATTGATGCTGATAGAAGTTGGTTCAGCAATACCAATCGCGTAAGAAACTTGAATTTCACATTTTTCGGCTAAACCGGCAGAGACGATATTTTTAGCAACATACCTTCCGGCATAAGCAGCAGATCGGTCAACCTTTGATGGATCTTTTCCTGAGAAAGCACCCCCGCCGTGTCTTGCCATGCCTCCATAAGTATCGACGATAATTTTACGTCCTGTCAGTCCACAATCTCCAACAGGTCCCCCGATTACAAATCTTCCAGTTGGATTGATATAAATTTTTGTTTCTGGCGAAAGCCAATTTGATGGAATTACTTTTTTAATAATTTCTTCTCTTATTCCTTCTTCAAGATCAGAGAAACTTACGTCTTCATCATGTTGGGTTGATAGGACAATCGCTGAAAGGTGTGAAGGTTTTCCAAAGTCGTCGTAAACAAAACTCAATTGGCTTTTTGCATCGGGTCTCAACCATGGCAAAGTTTTATCTTTTCTGACTTCTGCTTGTTTCTTTACCAGTAAGTGTGAATAAGTAATGGGAGCTGGCATAAGTACGTCGGTTTCGTTTGTAGCATAACCAAACATCAAGCCTTGATCTCCCGCACCTTGATCAGTATCTGTTCCAGAACCCTCATTAACTCCTTGAGCAATATCGTTTGATTGCAGACCAATTGCGTTAACAATTTCTACATTGGATCCATTGAAACCTACAGCGTCATTATCATATCCAACTTCGTTTATAACAGAACGAACGACCTTTTCTAGATCAGGTGTTGCATTTGAAGAAATTTCTCCGGCTATAACTACTAAATCAGTCTTTACTAAAGTTTCACAAGCCACTCTTGAATCTGGGTCATCTATTAAAAAGGCATCAAGAATAGCGTCAGATACTTGGTCAGCAAGTTTATCTGGATGGCCCTCAGACACTGATTCAGATGTGAAAGTTTTATATTCGGACATAAAATTAAAAACGAGAAAGAATTCTACTATGATATTCTCTTTTTTTAATAGAAAATATCACTTTGATTCATGTCCGATAAAGTAAATTTAGCAGATGCCGTAAGGGCGCTTTCAATGGATGCTGTTCAAGCAGCAAAGTGTGGCCATCCTGGCATGCCTATGGGAATGGCAGAAATTGCTCTAGTGCTATGGACAAAACACTTAAAACACAATCCAAAAAATCCTGAATGGTTCAATCGAGATCGATTTGTATTATCCAATGGACATGGATCTATGCTCTTGTATTCTTTGTTGCATCTAACCGGCTATGACTTACCTTTAGAAGAACTCAAGAATTTTCGAAAACTTGGTTCTAAAACACCCGGACATCCGGAATGCGATGTCACTCCTGGAGTTGAAACAACCACTGGTCCCTTAGGACAAGGTCTTGCCAATGCTGTCGGCATGGCGTTGGCGGAAAAAATTCTTGCTCATAAATTCAACAAGCCAGATTTAGAGTTAATAAATCATTACACTTATGTTTTTTGTGGAGATGGCGACCTAATGGAAGGAATCTCACACGAAGCTTGTTCTTACGCAGGAACACATAAACTCGAAAAATTAATAGTGCTTTATGATGATAACGACATAAGCATCGATGGTGAGGTTGCTGGTTGGTTTACCGACGATACCGCAAAAAGATTTGAAAGCTATGGCTGGCATGTAATTCCCGAGGTAGATGGTCATAATGAAGAAGAGATTAATGATGCCATCACTGCAGCTAAAACATCAAATAAACCGTCATTGATTTGCTGTAAAACAGTTATAGGAAAAGGCTCACCAAATAAAGCTGGAACGTCAGGCGTGCATGGAGCCGCATTAGGCGATGAAGAAGTGCTGTTAACAAGAAAAAATATTAATTGGAATTTTGAGGCATTTGAAATTCCTGAAGAAGCTTACACTGGATGGAATCAAGAAGCAGAGGGTAAGGACAGAGAAAGCGCGTGGGAACAAATACTTAAAAATTATCAAGAAAAGTGCCCTGAAGAATTTCTTGTGTTTGATCGTCTAACAAAAGGGGAACTACCCGTTGAATTTGATTCAGTCATAGAAAAATTATTAAAAAGTTTTGAAGGCGATGAAACAAGTCACGCGAGTAGAAAATGTTCTGGATTATGTTTAGACGCCCTAGGTCCTATTTTACCGGAATTAATAGGTGGCTCAGCGGATTTATCTCCATCAAATAATACTGAATGGAAAGGTTCTACTGTATTAACTCCAGATTCAGGTGGTAATTATTTAAATTATGGGGTGAGAGAGTTTGGCATGTCGGCAATCATGAACGGCATGTATTTGCATGGCGGCATAAGACCATATGGAGGGACTTTTTTAACTTTCTTGGATTATGCAAGAAATGCTTTAAGGATGTCAGCATTAATGAAACTTCCGGTAATTTACATCTATACTCACGATTCGATAGGGGTTGGAGAAGATGGTCCGACTCATCAACCGGTAGAACATATAAGTATGCTTCGAGCAACTCCTGGAGTATTTACTTGGAGGCCTTGCGATGGTGTTGAAACCACTTTTGCTTGGCAGCATGCACTCAAATCCAAAGAAAACCCACATGCTTTAGTTTTATCACGTCAAAATCTTGCTCCGCAAGCAAGAAATGATTTAGGAGACATTTCCAAGGGCGGTTATGTATTAAAAGAAGCCGAGCAAGAAGATTTGACTATTATTGCAAGCGGCTCTGAAGTCGGTTTAGCAATAGATGCAGCAGAAATTCTAAATGAAGATAGTTTGTCTATTAAAGTCGTATCAATACCTTGCACGGAATTATTTGATTTACAAAGCGAAGATTACAAATACAAAGTTTTAGGAGATGGTCCTAAATTAGTAATCGAAGCAGCTCATCCAGATTTTTGGCATAAATACCTAAATCAAGGCGACAAAGTATTAGGAATGAATTCCTATGGTGAATCAGCGCCTTTAGAAGATTTGTTGCAGCACTTTGGTTTCACAGTGCCAAATGTGGTGACTTTATCTAAACAACTTATTAGCAAATGAGCTTTGAAAGCAGTTTTATTGCATCAAAAAGTTTTGAAGGCAAATCAGCTGTATTGAGAGTTGATTACAACGTTCCCATTGAAAATGGGGTGTTGTTAGATGACGAGCGATTGTTGAGATCTATCCCTACGATTGAATATATATTGGAACAAACCAATGATTTAAAAATCCTTACCCATTTAGGGCGGCCTTCTGAACAGAATTCAGTATCAGAAGAATTTTCACTTGCCCCAGTAGCTAAAAGGTTGGGAGAGCTTTTACAAAAAGAAGTAAAACTAGTTAAGTCTATCGAAGAACTAAAATCCAGTAATTCTTTAGTTATGTTAGAAAATGTAAGAGCTTTTGCTGGAGAACAAGATAATGAAGATGAACTTTCAGAAAAATTAGGTGAGTTAGGTGATATTTTTGTAATGGATGCTTTCGGAACTGCACACCGAAAACAAGCTTCAACTTATGGAATCGTGAACTTTGTTGAGGAAGCATGTTTTGGTTTATTGATTGAACAAGAAATGAAAGCGCTTGAAAAAATTGTTCTTTCTCCAGATAAACCGCTATTGGGAATCATCGGAGGCTCCAAAATTTCGACCAAAATTAATGTAATAGAATCATTAACTAATCATTGCGATTGGCTAATAGTCGGAGGCGCTTTGGCAAATACTTGTTATGCAGCTCAAGGCAAAAATATAGGGAAATCTTTATTCGAACCAAGTTTTCTTGATGTTGCAAAAAAAATTATTGAACACCCACAAATTGTAATTCCTACTTTCGTTGTTGTGAGCAATGGATCTTATGTTTCTGAGAAAAGCATAAACGATTTATCAGATGAAGATGTAATTTTTGATGTTGGCCAACAATCCGTGGAGGCTTTTAGTCAATATATTGAAGATGCAAATACAATTGTTTGGAATGGACCGCTTGGAAAATTTGAAGACGATAGATTTTCTAAAGGCACAGAAGGCATAGCAAAAAAAATTGCCGAAGCTAATGCGATGACAATCATTGGAGGAGGCGAGACTTTAGCGGCTTTTTCTAAGATCCAGATGATGGACTCAGTTGATTATGCCTCTACAGGAGGAGGAGCTTTTTTGGAATACATTGAACTTGGTTCGCTACCGAGTTTAGAATTAATTAGTAAAAAAAATTTGGGAGAATAGAAATGACATTTACAAATATTGAAGATATCGCAAATTATCTTGTAGCCGATGGCAAAGGATTCTTGGCTGCTGATGAAAGCACGCCAACCATAGGTAAAAGATTTGATGCAATCAATACCGAATCTACTGAAACTTCTAGACGTGATTATCGTGAACTATTATTTCGTGCTTCAGGCATGGATGAAAATATTAGCGGTGTCATTTTATTTGATGAGACTTTAAGACAAGCATCTGCAGACAACACTCTTTTAAAAGATGTAATTTTGAAAACTGGAGCACTTCCAGGAATTAAAGTTGATAAAGGTGTCGCGTCAATTAATGATTTTGAGGAGGTTCTAACTGGAGGCTTAGATGGCCTTGAAGAACGTTGTACAGAGTATGAAAGTCTCGGAGCTAAGTTCACGAAGTGGCGTGCTGTTATTAAAATAGGTGAAAACATGCCAAGTGACAACTGCATAGAGGCTAATATGCAAGCACTTGCAGATTACGCAAAAATTGTTCAGCAGAGCAATATGGTGCCGATTGTGGAGCCAGAAGTTTTAATGGATGGTGAACACTCAGCAGATGCTTGTTTCGATGCGACTTCAAGATGTTTAAATTCCTTATTTGCTAATTTAGAGAGTAAAGGAGTTAATATTAAAGGGGTTATTCTAAAACCTAATATGGTGCTTGCAGGGCAAGGTTCTTCTTCTCAATTAACTCACGAAGATGTTGCTGAATTGACCATGAAATGTTTACTCGAAAATGTCCCAGAAGATTTACCTGGAATTGCTTTCTTATCTGGCGGCCAGTCTGATATCGATGCTACTGCAAATTTAGACGCTTTAAATAAACTAGGCGGCAATCCTTGGAAACTCACTTTTTCATATGGCCGAGCTTTACAACAAGCTGCTTTAAAATCCTGGTTAGGACAAAGTGAAAATGTGGTGAACGCACAAGAGGCTTTTTCACATCGCGCAAAAATGAATAGACTCGCTGCTTTAGGAAAATGGGCTGAAGATTTAGAAGGGTAAAAATCCTCTTATAGTATTTATTAGAGGTAATATTCTCTGCAGAAATCCGGAAACGTTGATTCCTAATCTTGGAAGTAACCAAATGCTAAATCCTATGATTGCGGCAACAATAATAATTGCAATAAAGTAACTTAAGATTTTTGGTCTATTTCGATTTTTGCTAGCAAGAAGTTTCCCAATAATTAAAAAAGTTATTAAAACAAATGCTGCAATTAATAAGATCCTTATCATGATTAAAAAGTAGTTAAAAGGCTAAGTAAAAAACATCCTGAAACGGCTGAGGTAAGATTTCTTCTAAGTTTAAGATAAGTTTCATCACTCATAAATTCATTCGCATGTTTTTCAAAAATATAGAATAAAGGAAAAGTTATTGCAAAAATTATCAACGCCACTTGTAAAAAAAAGTAGCCAATAATAATTGAAAAAAAACTAATTAAAGAGAATAAAATCCCCAAAGTTAAATTTTTTTTACTTGAAATATTCCAACCCCAACTCATTCCTGCAAGAAAGGACATAATAATTGCGCCATAGACCGTCAGTAAAAAGTAAGCTTGTTTCGTAAAGGCTTCACCTAGGATCCAGGGCAAGATGGTAAGTATCCCAAAAGGGATGAATCCTAGATATCCAAGCATCATTCTTGAATTATTATTCATTTTTTTATGAATCTTGATAAAAGCAAACCCAATTCAAATAGAAGCCAAGTTGGAATGGCTAGTAAAGTCTGACTAATAACATCGGGTGGAGTGAGTAACATCCCAACTACAAAACAACCAACAATTACATATGGTCTTGCTTGAGATAAGCTTTCTCTGGAAGACAATCCTCCCCAGATTAATGCGAGAATTAAAATAGGCATTTCAAAGGCAAATCCAAAAGCTAATAAAATTGTGATAATGAAATCCAAATATTGTGCAATGTCCGTCATGACAGCCACTTCTGAAGGCGCTGACTGAATAAAAAAAGAGAAAATTAACGGGAAAACTAAATAGAAAGCAAATGCCATGCCAGCATAAAATAAAATAATACTAGAAGCACTCAGAGACACTGATAGCAGTCTCTCGTTTCTATAAAGTCCGGGCGAAATAAAGTTCCAAATTTCAACAATCAAATAGGGAATTGCTAAAAATAAAGCCGCGTAAAAGCTTAGTTTTAAAGGCGTTAAAAAAGGAGAAGCTACACCTGTGGCTATCATCGACGAATTTTCTGGAAGAAATTTCATTAAAGGTTCTGCAACAAATAAATAGATAGTTTCTTGAAAAAAGGTTAATACAATAAAGCAAATAGCAAGCATACTCATAGCTCTCAGAAGCATATTCCTTAATAAACCCAACTGAAATATGATTGAATTTTTATCTTCAATCATCTTCTTTTTTTTGATTTTTAAAGCCTTCAGAATAAAGCTCTTGTTTTAACTTTCTAAAACCACTTTTGAATTTAAGATAAATTTCTTCGACTGAAGTTATAAAAGCGGGAAGTCTGGATGGTCCTAAAATAATTAAGGAAATAAAACAGATTATTAAAATCTCAAAGAAACCGATATCAAACATTTATTGAGGATCGTCTTCTTTTTTTTCCTCTACAGGTTCTTCTTTGACAGCTTTTCTAAAACTTTTAAAAGCTGAGCCTAAATCACCGCCTATATTTTTGAATCTTCTTGTTCCAAAAATAAGAATTATGATTGCTAGTATGATTAAAAGTTGCCAAATACTTATTCCACCAAAACCCATTTTTACCTCTTAGATTTTTCTTCTAAACCTGAAATACCTTCTCTTTTTTCTAATTCCTCCAAAATGTTAGAGGGATCAATATCTTCGTTAGCTAATAATACCATGACGTGAAACAACAGGTCTGCAGCTTCATGAATAATTGAATCTTTATCTAAAACATCTGCTTCTGCAGATTCTATTAATTCTTCAGACTCCTCTTTTATTTTTGCAATGATTTTTTCGGTTCCTTCAATGAAAAGTTGAGATGTGTAAGAACTTGAGTTCGGAGAATTTTTTCTTTCTCTTAAGAGTAAAGAAAGTCTATTTATTATATTAGTTTGATTGCTCATAAGGTTAATGATATTGATATTACCGAAATAATAATTACAGCAGAAGTTATTAATAAGTAATTCATAGAGTTCTTTTGCGTATTTATCTCTTTTCTTAGACTTTTAACCTCGTCGTTAAATTCATCTAAATTAGAAATATTTTCAAACATAGATTCCAACTTTTCAGGGAGTTCATATGCTTTTTCAAATAAATTAGGAACATCATCTTTAATTTTTTTAAAAAAATTAGCAGGATTGTATTTTTTATTAATCCATTGTTGGATGAATGGTTTGGCAGTACTCCATAAATCTAAATCAGGGTAAATCTGACGGCCAAGGCCCTCTATATTTAAAAGAGTTTTATGAAGTAAAAGTAAGGAAGCAGGAAGAGATAAATTGTAAATCCTAGTCTCTTCGAAAAGGTACAAAAGCATTTCCCCGAATTTAATTTCGCTGAAAGGCTTTTCAAAGATTGGATCTAGAGCAGTTCTGATGGTTACTTCAAGTTCTATGGGTTTTGTAGATTGATCTACCCAACCCGCAGAAATCATAGTTTTTGCTACTCCTGAATAATTTTTGCTAAACATGTCAGCAAGCATTTTTCCTATAAGTAATTGCTCTTTTTCACTTAGGCTTCCGCAAATTGCATAATCCACCGCAATATAAGATGGTGATTTAGGATTGGTAGCATCCACAAAAATATTTCCTGGATGCATGTCTGCGTGAAAAAAATTATCTTCAAATAATTGTTTAAAAAAAATACTAACCCCGCGTTCAGCAAGCAGCTTTAAATCTACTTCTTTATCTCTCAATGTCTCCACATCAGTCACAGGAATGCCTTCAATTTTTTCTAAAGTAAGGGTTTTTAAACCCGAAAATTCCACATATGTTTTTGGTACATATAACAGCTCATTATTTTCAAAAAAATTAGCAGTTTGAATTGTATTTCCGGCCTCCTTTTTTAAATCAACTTCTGAATTAATAACCAATTCATACTCATC
>CENZ01199999.1_pt1 | contig 14443 bp, 3 predicted proteins | sample 361341 | NCBI WGS metagenome assembly CENZ01 (sample SAMEA2619782, study PRJEB7988) | marine metagenome | biome: marine biome (ENVO:00000447); feature: deep chlorophyll maximum layer (ENVO:xxxxxxxx); material: "saline water (ENVO:00002010), including plankton (ENVO:xxxxxxxx)" | depth 50 m
TCAAATGAAGTATCAACACCATTTGATTTATTGATATGAAATGTAGCTCCGGCAGTATTTAATTCATTTGCTGAAACATCATAGTGTAGAGATGGAGAACCATCTGTATCTGATAAAAATAAATCACCACTTGCGGTTATGTAGCCATCAATCTTTATGTTTCCACTTGCAGTTATGTTTGTTGCTGTAAAGTCACCATCTACTTCAAGTGTTGAATCTGGTCCACTTGTCCCAATACCAACTGATTGAGCACTTCTATCTATGACGATAGAATTAGCAAAACCATGCACTTGAAATATCATATTTCCTATATTGCTGTTATAGGTATTTTCAAGAGTAACAATACCTGAATTATTTGATATTTGAAATGTACCATCTGCTTGATTTGTAGATGTAAAATTCATATTTAATATAGATTTACCTGACACATTTATATTATTAAATTCATTCACTTCTAAATCTGTGTTTGAACCACTTATTACAAGTCGTTTTCCATTTTTCATTCTAATCATATAATCATCAGATAAATTACTATAACCAATCAACATATCATTCTGTGGTAGAGAACCTGATGTATTGGTCCATTTTACCCATCTGTCTGTGTTTTGTGCATGATGAAATGGTATATCGGATGCAAAATTTCCAGCATTAGATATTGCAAGATTCTTTTTAACATGCAATGAATTACCTAACACATCACCTCTGATTATGTTTTGGTCAGAACCTGTATTTGCCAACCTAAATCTATCAGAATAAATCCAAAAATCTTCTGGTATTCCTAAAACATTACAAACTTTATTACCAAAAAACTTATATCTTTTAATAAAATCTCTAGCTTTACCATTTGAACCTGTCCAAGCAACACTCATATTTGGTTCAAATTTTATAGAACCAGATGCAGGACTATTGATAATACTCGCTGATAAAAATTGATAATTTGCAGCCCCGTCTGCAGCTAATAATTGAGTATTTGTAAAGTTACCTTTTAAGAAATCAGTATTAGCTGTATACAATGAGCCAGATTGATAATGTTCATTATTAAAATATGACATTGAAGGCATATTAACCATTCTTTCTAATGCCCCACTTGTTGGTATAGTTACTGGTAGTCCTGGTGTCACACTTATGAATGAACCAGTACCATAAGAATATTTACTCCCACTAAGGGTTTCAATCAAAACTCTAAAATCATAATTATATGTTGTTGACATTTATATCACTCTCCTATTACCTATTTATTAATCACCAGATGGATTATATTGATTTTCCCCACCTTTTGTTAAAGTACCATCTGTACCATATTGAGCACCTCCACCACCACCAGGTACTGAAATAGTATCTTCACCAAATTGAAAATTACCATCGTGTGTTTGAAATGCATGTGATGTAACATCACCGTGACCAACTATTCCTGTTTTATTACCTATTTCTATTCCAGTGCTTATACCATCACTTGCAAGTTTTATATTTGTTGGTTTATTACCTGATGCACTTATTTGTAGTTGACCATCTCTTAAACTAAAGTTTGGATGTTGAATTAATAAACCTGAAGTTGGTCTATACATTACATATGATGTATTACCTACAGCTTCAGCATAAGCAGATTTAATTTGGCCAAATGCAACAACATTATCATCACTATCAGTACCTGTTGCAGCTACAAACCCGCCAGGTTCAGTTCCACTTATAACATTTGTATCTCCAATTGCTATACCATACCCAGCACCAAAAAATACATTTTTGCCAATAAAAACGCCTGGATTAGAGCTCAGAGCCTGAGATTTTCCACCCAATTCAATTGAAGGTGTTACTGCTGAACCTGCGTATGGTTGTATTAAGATGCCAGAAGAACTGATTTCATTATTATCAATGGAAAATCCACCTACTATTCCACTATCTGCTATTATATGACCACTCATTGATACAGCTGAAGCAGTTATTTGTCCACTTGATTTTAATACTAATGTTCCTGCTTGAGATGATATTTGTGAATCTGAAACATCAAAACCAGCTACTTGAGAATTACCTCTTATTAATGCATTAGATGCAGTAACTACACCTTGACTTGTAACTCTAAATCCTTGAGTTGCTGATTGTGGTCCTATTGCAATTGCTTGGTCAGTTAAGAATGCACCTGTATCACCATCATTATCAGCTATAGATTCTTTGGCTCCTAATTTAATACTTGGTGTTGATGGATTAATATCAATAGCAGAACCACCTGCTCCATCATTACCAGCTTTTAAATTAGTATCTAATGTAAATCCTCCAATTGTACCACCTGTAGCTGATATATCATCAGTTACAATTGTTCCACTCATTGAAACAGCAGAACCTGTTAATTGTCCATTAGACTTTAATGTTAATCCATTTGAACTAATGGATGTTTCATCTATTGTAAATCCACCGACCGTACCACCATCTGTTCGTATATTTGATGCAGTAATTTGTCCGCCTGCTTTCACATTAAAATTACTTGCTGATATTATAAATTCATTTGTATCTGTTGATGATGAAAGAATTAAATTTTTACTTGATATTTTATTTATCCCTAAAGAAAATCCACCAATTTCACCTGCACTTGCACTTATTGACCCACTTAAAAATGCAGTTCCTTCTGATGCATCTAATTGAAATGTAGGACTACTAACATCTAAAAGTCCGTTCTGAGATGTAAAACTAATAAAGTTATCAGAACCCATAGTGGTTCCACCATCACCAACATAAAATTTTGGATGGCCATTATTGTTATCTAATTGAATACCTTTTTGGCCAAATCCAATATTACCAATTGTTATTTTACCATCATTGGAAACAGCATCTATAATAATGTTATTACCAGTTGATTTTAATGTTGATTCATCAATTGCAAATCCACCAATAGTTCCACCATCAGCTCTTACATTTGAAGCTGTTAATTCACCTGTATGACTTACTTTGAAATCACTCGAACTAATAAATAATGATTGACCTGTTTTATTAATTTCAACACCATCTGTTGTCAATGAATGACCATCAATTGTGAATCCACCAATTGAACCACTATCAGTATTGATGTGAGTAGCTATAACATCACCACTGAATTGTCCTGATGTGGCATTTATTTTACCAGTTATGTCTGCATCTGAAGCTGTAATTTGTCCAGTATTTGTTAATATCAAAGTACCTGTTGAGGATGAAATTGTTGTTGCACCTAATCCAAATCCACCAATTGTACCAGCGGTTGCTATTATACTTCCTGCATTACTGACTTTGAAATTAGATGATGAAATCACATAAGTTGCATTAGGTGCTAATTCAAATAAATTAGATTTTTTAAGTTTGTCTGTATCGAGTGTCCAACCACCAATGTTACCTGCACTTGATGATATTGTTCCAATTGTGGTTAAGTTTCCACTTGAATCTAAAGTTAATGAAGGTGTTTTTATTTCTAATTTATTTGCAGTATTGTTAAATCTTATAAAGTTATCTGATGCTTGTCCTACTCTAAACTTTTTATCACCAGCCATATAGATACCATCACCAGTTGTAATATCTGATGCACCACCTAATTTTATTTCTCCACTATTTGTATCAGAATCTAATACTAAAGTTGAACCAGCTTTAATTTCATCAGAATCAATTGTAAATCCACCAATTGTACCACCATTAAAATGTACATCTGAACCTGATATTACACCATCACTAAATAATTTTAAATTACCATTTGAACTTGATATTGTAGACTTATTTATTCCAAATCCACCAATTTCACCAGCAGTAGCATTTATTGAACCTTCAAGATAAGCACTACCACTTGCATAAAATCCATAACCAGGTAATGTTCCAAATGTTGTTGTAGTGATACCACTCAACTTACCCAATCTTACTTTTGTTTTACCTGCTGTATTGAATTGACTATGAGCTGTTAATTCATCAACTACATCTAAGAATGGAGCATTCTCATCATCAGCAGTCATATAAATAGACCCTTGTCTATCTGTGTTTGTTGTACTTCCAATTCTTACATATTCGTAACCTATTTCAGGCTCATCTGAACCAGTTAATCTTGCTAAAGATGAAGTTGTACCATTTACACCAATGATGTGAAAATCTGATTTAAACACTTGAGAACCAGAACCATTAGTTGAAGGTTGAAATCTTTGTGCTCTAATCAAATCACCAACTAAAAATGAATGTCCGTAATTTGAACCTGTATCAAAGAATAAATTAAATTCACGATGGTCTTCAGAATAATTAGAGGTTTTAGAAGCTGAAATTATTTTACCAGTGTTGGATACAAACAATGAACCATTTGTTGCTCTAACTTGATGTATTAGTAATTCAAATACTGACATTGAATTTCTTACGGTTAAATCATCAACTTCTAAAGAATATTTTGAACCAGAAGTTACTCTAAAACCACTACCAGCAAAACCACTAAAGAAAGTTGGTGATGAAATGTTACCTCTAGCTTTTATATTACCATCAACATCAAATTTTTCTGTAGCAGTTACACCAACACCTAAACCTGTAGATGTAAAGTTAAGATGAGAACCACCAGCTGAAAGTTGTATATTGTCTTCAGCATCTTGAAATTTAAAGAATGTATCATCATCACCATTATGATATATAAATTTATCAATACCAACATCACCAACCACATCTAATGCGTAGTCTGGACTTGTTGTTCCTATACCAACATTTACTGCCGTTGTACTTCCTGATTTTATTGTTAAACCAGCGTGTGAAGCATCACTTGAAAAGTTGAATCTAATGGTGTCATCAAGAACATTAAAATAAGCCATAGTATCATCATCTTCTAATCTTAATTTTGCCGCTTGGTCTCCACTTTTAAAATATGCTAGAAGATTACTAACCGAACCATCATTTTCAACATGCAGTGGTGCAGTTGGATTTGATACCCCAATACCAATGTGTCCTGTGTTGTGTTCTAAACTGAAAAACTGACCAGCACTACCACTAAAAAATGTAGTATTATTGTTTGTATTTACTCTAAATACTGGTGAATCACCACTATTTCTTATGTCCCAATTATCATTTTCTATAGCATCAAAAATAAAAGCATTTTTATCATATCTAAATCTTATGGCTTCACCACTAGCTCTTCTTATTGAACCATCATCTGAATATGTTCCATCACTAGCTGCAAATCTAATTCTTTTTTCATTTGCAATATCAATATCACCACTTGCACTTATTGCAACATCACCTTCTATTGTTAGTTTAGCTGATGGAGTTGTTGTTCCAATTCCTAAACCAGTTGTGGTCATTGTTGCTATTGGTGTTGTAGTATCATTTTGGTCTACATAAAATTTTAAGTTACCTATGTTGGCATAACTTGTTTGAGCTTCATATGCTATAGAACCAAACTTATTATCATTAGCATCATCAAGATGAAATTTTATTCCAACACCATAGTCAAGATTAGTTTCACTATTATATGGATTCCTTAACACTAATGGATAGTGATATGCTTCTGAATTAGCACTATAAATTTCTAACTCTGTATTTGGATTTGTTACTCCGATTCCAACTCTTCCTTTAAAAAATCCTTTTCCAAATGAACCAGTGTGAAGTGTTTCAATATTAGCACTTGAACTTATATTACTACTTGCAGTTATTGGATGATTAATTTTAATACCTTTATTTATCATTCTTATTGATGGTGTTGATGAACCTGCATACAAGTTAATATCGACTGATGTATTGTCTTGTCTACCAATATTTATTTCATCTGCTTGAGAAGAACCAATGTTTAATAAATTAGCTGCATCTACTGATAAATCAGATGAAGAACCCTCATCATTTGCATCTCGAATTGTTGAAATTCTTAAAGTTCCACTTGAACTTATATCACCATCTATTTTTACATTCCCACTTGCAGTTATTTCCCCTAAAGTTACATTACCAAATGTTACATCACTACCTGTTATAGCATATGAACCTGTTACGGTTGATATAGAAGCTATGCTATTTAATAATGAACCAGTTGTTAAAGATATTTCGTCAATACTATTAAGTAATGAACCAGTGGTAGCAGATATAGAGTCAACACTACTTAACAATGAACCTGTTGTTGTTGATATTGAATCTACACTATTTAATAATGAACCAGTTGTTGTTGATATTGTATCAATACTTGTTAACAATGAACCTGTTGTTGTTGATATTGTATCAATACTTGTTAACAATGAACCAGTTGTTGTTGATATTGTATCGATGCTTGCTAATAATGAACCAGTTGTAGTAGATATTGTATCGATGCTTGCTAACAATGAACCTGTTGTAGCGAATAAAGAACTGGTAATTGAAGATATTGTATCAATACTTGTTAACAATGAACCAGTCGTGGTAGATATTGAATCTATACTACTTAAAAGAGAACCTGTAGTTGTTGTTATAGCTAAGATATTAGGTGAAGTAATTATTCCACTTGCACTTATTTCTCCACTTGCAGTTACTTGTCCTTCCATCACTAATGGTATTGATGTATTTTGACCAAATTGTATACCATTAGATTTATTTCCTTGAAATAATGTTTTATGGTTTATACTTCCAATGTAAACTAATCCAGAAAATTCTCCTATTAATGCTGTATCACCAAGATTATTATAAAGAAATTTGTCGTGACCAAGAAAAAAGTGGCCACTAGCACTTATGTCACCTTCTACGGTTAATGGTTTTGGTGGAAATAATGTTCCAATACCAACTTTACTACTAACTATGGAATGACTAACTGATGATGAAACAGCATGGAATTCTGCCCATTGTCTTCCAGCTGAACCTAAATCTTTTGTGTTAGTTGAAGTAGGTATAACATCACCTCCAAATTGTGTTTGATTAGAAGTTCCTTGTTGAATGAATATTGTATTTTCTGATGAAAGATTTGGTCTACCTATACCAGTAGATACATCTGATATTGTTAATGAATTATTTGCAGTTCCTCCTATATGCACTTCTATTTCACCGAATGAACCAGTTGAAGTTTTTGAACCACTTATTTTTGTAAATTCATTTTGTTGAGCTAAAGTATTGATTGTTGAAAAAGGTAAAGCATGTTGATGGTCACCTCTAGCAAATGTAGCTACACTACCTTGGCTACCTGATAAACCTACTAAATTAGGTGTACTTGTGTATGGTGAATTTGCTGTAGCTGTAACATCACCAAATATTGCAGCGTCTCCAAATACTTCTAATGTTTCTACCGTCAACTTGTCTGCTTGAATTTGACCACCTTTTATTTCAACACCATCTGAATCTGCTTTTATATATTTACTTGGAGATGTAAATACTAATAATCCTGTATCTTTTAATTCTGTTTTAGGTCTGTGTACTTTTATTTGAAATGCATCATAATCTAATTGTAAATCATTTGCATATGAAAGGCCACCACTACTATAAGTGTGTGAACCTGTAGAATTTATTGAACCTGTTAATGTGAATTGAACATATTGTATTTCTTCTGGTATACCTGCCACAAAACTTTTTGTAACATAACTATTACCAATATAAAATCTTTCAGGAAATGTGCCTTTAGGAAATTCTTTTAAATCAATACTTTCACTTAACACAGAATATTTTAAATCAACAAATTGTGTTGTATGTGAATTTACATTTACATTATTAGCTTTAGCTAAAAAGGATGCCTCAACCGTATCACCAATAGTAAAACTACCACTAATAGATTGTGATACTGCAAAATCATATTTTTTTAGTCGTGTAAATGACATTAAAATCTCCTGTTAATATATAAATATATACTTATCATTTTTTTATTCTGGGTCAAACCCGTCTGTTAATCCTGAACCTGGAGGGCCTAATTCTCTTTTCACATTTATTCTTAAATGAATCGAACCATCTCCTGCCTGGCCACTTGTATCAGAAAGACTCATTGAAACTGAACCTGAGTTCCATAATTCTTCATTTCTACTTCCTGTAGCTGTATCATTTTTTATATGCCATGCACCTACTGAGGTACCACCGTGTGAACCAGTTATTACTAAATCAGTTGATAGCCCTTCAAAACTTGGTGTAACAAAATAATTTGTTGTTGACCCAACCGTAGAAGATAAACTTCCAGATGAAATCAATACCTTTCCTTGACCATCACTACTACTAATTACTAAACCTTTTTCTAATGATGATAACTTAATATTATCAATACTTAATTGATTTGATGTAATATCAAAACCACCAATTTTACCACCATCTACTAATACTTGTGAACCAGTTAATTGACCATCGTGTGTGACTTGAAATTTACTTGAACTAAGAGCAAAATCAGTTGATGAATTTCCAATTTCAAAACCTGTTGTTGTTAGTTTTGTTGTTCCTAAAGTAAATCCACCTATAGTACCATCGTTAGCAGTTATTGAACCACTAAAGATTGCATCACCTTCAGGTTTCAAATGGAAACCAGATGAACTGATTTCTATATTGGTTCCTGAACCACTTATGAATGATTCACTACCTACGAAGAAATTACTTGCAGAAACTCTTAATTGTGTACCATCAAATAAAAATCTTGCACTACTTCCAGAACCTCCAGCATGTAATTCACCTGCTTGAAGATTCAATATTGTTCCTGCTGTTGCAGATGAGTTAAGTGATTTAATTATACCTGCCTCAATTTGTCCACCATTCACAACATTTGAAACATTTGCTTGTGGATTTAAAAATATAGCTCTAACTTCATTTTGTGTTAATACTTTACCTTTATACAATCTAACTTCATCAAGATAACCTTCATATGGTTGTTGAGTTCCACTAAAATTAATTGGAACAGAACCTGATGTTAAATAATATTCTTGATTAGAAGTAAAACCACCTAAAAATATTTTACCACTAAACCCTGTTATTGTTCCTACACTAATGTTGTCTGTTTGAATTAATTCTGAATTTAAATAAAGTTTTGCTTCACCACCTTCATATGTAGTTACAAGATGATACATTGTGTTGTTTGCAATACTTGCACTTGTAACAGAACCCTTATCTGTTTCATAAAAGTTAGTAATGATTTTACTTGCAGTAATGAAAGCATTGAATCCATTTGACGAACCACCAGCACCAAATATTTGTTGTGGTGGGTCACCTTCTCTAGCAACATTTACAGGTTTAAAGAAAAATGAAAGACTATAATTATTAGTGTCAATCATATCTGAGTTAATTGTGTCGTGGTCTAATGTTATTGTTTTTGTTCTATCAGAACCTGAAAAGAATAAACCAGTGTTTACGATTGCATTACTACCACTACTTGCCTCAATACTCCCATTACCAATTGAAATGTCAGCAGTCATATCTCTAAATTCTTCTACATTGTTTCGTAATGGAAATCTTGCTCCTGGTTGTTGTTCAGAACTATATTGGTCAAAATTATAATGAAGAATTAAACCATCATTTAAATTTGTTTGTGATGGTTGTGAACCAACTTTAATATCGCCACCAAATGTTGCATTACCATCTCTATCTAAATGAAATTGACTTGATGTGATTTCAATTTGGTCATTTGCTCCACTTATAAAACTACCTTGGCCTCCTAAAAAGAAATCATCTGTTTGAACTCTAACACTTGAACCTGATAACACTACATCTTGAGCTCTAATCTGTAATTTACCACCAGAACCACTTATGAATTGTTCTCCACTACCTAATAAAAATTTAGATGAAGAAATAAATACATTTGTCCCGTCAAAATTAAAATGTGAACCTGTTTTATTTCCTATGAATGCTCTTGGTGAGCCTCCATTGAAATCTAATTGTATTCCATCATTACCAAAGGTTCTATCATTTATACTAAATAATGATTGAGAAGCATCTAATACTATTTTTGAACCACTTGTAAGTGAAGTTGAAGATATTGTAAATCCACCAATTGTACCAGCAGAAGCAGTTATTTGACCTGCTGAATTAACATTAAAGTTTGTTGTTGAAAGAGATGACGCAGCAACATCACCACGAATAGTCAACACACCATTTGTAAATTGTAAAAAGTTTGTATTTGCAGAACCTGTTAATAATAAAGCAGAAGCTGTAACTTGTCCTGAGTTTTTTACTTTAAACGATGAGTGTGATATAAATAATTCATTTGTTGCTGTTGATGCAGATAATGTGAAATTAGTAGATGATAAACTTTTTTCATTTATTGTAAAACCACCGATAGCACCTTCTGTTGATGTTAATTTACCACTCAACAACGCATTTGAAGCTGTAATGTTACCACTACTATCAAGTTCAAAATTTGATGCTTTTATTAAAGCATTTGTTCCATCAAATTGTAAAAATTTATTTGAACCATCTCCTGCATACAACTTACCACCACTATCGTTTTCTAACTGAACACCTGCAGCTCCAAAAGTAGTATTTTCTATTGTTATTTTTTCATTAACAGAATCTAAAGTAATATTTGAACTTGAAATAATAGAATTACTTAAAGACCAACCACCGACTGAACCTTTATCAGCGTTAATTGCACCTTCTAAGAAAGATGACCCAGAAGAATAAAATCCATAACCAGATAGTGTTCCAAATTTAGCCGAAGTTATACCTGTTAATTTACCCATTCTGGTTTTAACGGTACCAGTTGTATTAAAACCTGCATGTGTTTTTATACCATCTGCAACATCAATAAATGGAGCGTCATCATCATCTGCAGTTAAGTAAATTGAACCCTGTCTATCAGTATCTGATATACTTCCAATCCTTACATATTCATAACCTGCTGTCGGAGCATCTGTCGTACCATTTGAACCTGTTAATCTTGCTATTGATTCACTTATACCAGTAACAGATTCAATTGTTAAATCAGATTTATAACTTGCAGGACCATCTGTCACACCATCATTGTCTCCTGAAACAGCTGGTGTAAATCTTTGAGCTCTTATTACATCACCTACTCTAAATGAATGGCCATAACCTGAACCAGTATCAAAGAACAATTTGTATTGTTTTGTTGATGCATTTTCTAAACTTGCAGATATTATTCTTCCTGTGTTGGATACAAATAATGAACCATTTGTTGCTCTCACTTGATGTATTAACATTTCAAATACATTCATTTGTCCACGAACGGTTAAATCATCAACTGCAAAAGATGTTTTTCCATCTGAACCTGATGTGATTCTAAATCCACTACCAGCAAATCCACTTTGAAATGATGGTGATGATATATTACCTGTGGTTTTTATATTACCATCAACATCAAGTTTTTCAGAAGGACTTTCTGTCCCGATACCGATTTTCCCATCATCTTTAAAAAACATAAATCCTGAATAATCATCATTACCTAATTTTAATCCAGCATTACTAATTGCTTGCACAAAAGAGCCATAGTAACCTTGTGTTGTATTTGTTCTTACATTACCATCTATGTGAAGTTTTTCAGAAGGACTATCTGTTCCGATACCAACTCTTTGATTTCCACCATCAAATCTTACATATTCTGTAGTTCCGTGATGAATGGATATATCATCAGTTGGTCTAAGTCTTATGTCATCAACAGACTCAATATTTACATCGTCACCATCATCAAGTGAACCAATGAAAGTATCTTTTGTTGGATGTAAATAATATTTTGAAGCATATATGTTACCACTTGAACTTATGTTTCCACTAGCAGTTATGTTTCCTTCAAAATGAGATTTTCCATCGATGTTTAAATCACCAGTTGCAATTAAATTACCGCTCGCACTTATGTCTCCGCTTGCGGTTATGTGCCCTTTCATCACTAATGGTATTGATGTATTTTGACCAAATTGTATACCGTTAGTTGTATCTCCTTGAAATAATGTTTTATGGTTTATACTTCCAATGTAAACTATATTACCAAATTCTCCTAATAATGCTGTATCACCGACATTATTTCTAAGAAATTTGTTGTGACCAAGAAAAATGTCGCCACTAGCACTTATGTCACCTGTTACTTGTAATGCCTTTGTTGGAGCTGTTGTTCCTATACCTATTTTTGGAGTTGCTGATTGTGATACATCAAAAATTATCTTTGGAAAAGAACCACTATAAATTGCAAGTTTATTGCTTGCACCTACGAGTTGCATATCTCCTATACCCGTATCAGTAAAAGCTATCCCTTTACTATCAGGCATACTGATACCTAATCCAGTTATAAGAATTCCACTAGCACTTATGTCACCAACAACTTTTAAATCAGAACCTGATAATAATAAACCAGTATTACTACTCCCAGTATGTTGTATTACTACTGAACCTGTAAATGCATGAATGTCGTCATTTGAATTACCAAATATCGTGTTACCAGTTGAAAAGTTTTCTTGAATTGTGTTTGTAACAAAAGTATTAGCTGTAACGGTACCATCTACAACCATATTACCATCAAGTCTTATACCAGAGGCAGAAATAAACGAACCACTCATATCGCTATAAGTTAAATCATTAATTATAGCTGATGATGCAGTAAGTTGTGCAGTGTCACCACCTAAAGTAATTTCGTTATTAATATTTAACGCTGCTACTTTTACACCTTTAACTTTAATATCATTTCCAACATCAATTGATGTTGAACCTGTTATTATTGCCCCTTCAATAAATGCTGCTGAAGCTGTAAGAACACCACCTGCACTTACTTTAAATTTACTTGAAGAAATAAATGAAACAGGGTCGTTGTTATTAACACTACTACTAAGTCTAAAATTGCTTGTAAATAAAGCATCTTCTCCTATTGTAAACCCACCAAGTGTACCACCTGCTTCAACTGCAAGTTGGCCAGACATTGTAACATTACCTTCCGGTGTTAAATGAAATCCAGAAGCAGATATTTCTATATTTGTACCACTACCACTAATGAATTGTGTAGTTTCACTACCTACGAAAAATGATTTTGCTCTAACATCAAAGATACCAGGATTTGTATTGAATCTCATAAAGGCTTCTGAACTTGAAACAAATTCAAATCCAACACCACCTTGTTGATAATCATCAGTATTTGCTGCTAAAACAGAACCTGAATATAACATAAAACCAGAACCACTTCCGGCTGATGCACTTGTGAATCCTAAATAACCAATACTTCTCAGAAATGCTGAGTTTTCTGCACTTACTTCTAATCCTTGACCAACAGAGTTACCTACATACATTTGTCCTGCTATTAAATTGTTTTCACCTGTTATAACGGTAGCCGGTCCAACGAAATCAACAAATGAAGATGTTATATTTAAATCTTCACCTGAATCAAAATCTTTTGCCTTTTCATTATTTTTATTTAAAAATTCAAATTTAAATTTAAATTTGTTGTCACCTAATCCAAAGTTACTACCTGATTGATTTGCCATAGGAGGCATCACGACTCTTAGAGATTGACTTATTGGATTCAATCCTCTTGAAATTCTAAAATCAATATCATCTTCAAAGGAACCACTAACTTTATTTACTCGTTGTTGAGTTAAAAGTGTAAATTCTTCATCTTGTAAAACTGATAAAGAACCACTTTCTAAATAACTAACTTGAATTGTTTCAACTTCACCTCCAAAAGTTTCTAAATTTTTTATAGTGATGTTAGCATATGATTTGTTAAAATTTGGATTGTCAATATCAGCTTCTAAAGTTTCTGTAATAGTTAAATCAGAAGCTATTTTTGAAGAACTTTGAAATAATATTGGTGAAGTGTTTAAAAAATCTGTTCTTATATTTAAAGGAAAAGTTGTTCTTACATTATAAACATTTTGATATTGAGTAGGTACATCTTGTAATTGTCCTACTAATGTTAAAGAACCTATACCCTGCTGTATATCGTTTGTTGTAGTTATTGGGTCTTCTTTTATCCATATGAAACAAACACTAGCACCACTTAAATCTTGTTTATTAGAAACTCCTGAATATATGAGATTTCCTGCAGAGTCTTTTGCTTCAAATAACACATTAGAAAAGTTTTTTAGTGGTGCACCACCTTCCGCATCTGTCACAAAAATAGTAAACGCGTGTTTACCGAATCCTATGTTTTCCGGTAATCCATTTATGTTAAAATATTCACCAGGTGATGCTTCTACATAAACATCAATCTGTTCTAAATCATATTGCCTAGGATATTTTTTAGTAGAATCAAATTCTGGTGGAAATCTTTTTATACCATCACTCAAGAAAATTCTCCATTATTATACTAATAAATATCAAAATTAATTAAATGTTTGTATTTTTAATAAAAATTAATAATTATTAATATGAAGAAAATTAGAAGTATATCATTATCACCAGAAATTGACGATAGGTTAGAAGAGGATAGTAAAAACCGTGGGTTAACTATTTCTGCTAATGTAACAAGAATTTTGTATGATTATCTACACAATAATAGTACTAAAGGTAAAAAATTACCAATTATACAAAAGTAACTTTACTTAGTCCATTTTTAACATTAATCGGAATCAACATATCCATATAATCTTTGATTGTATCTAAGTGAGTTATAATCATTGTG
>CENZ01013602.1_pt1 | contig 14425 bp, 12 predicted proteins | sample 361341 | NCBI WGS metagenome assembly CENZ01 (sample SAMEA2619782, study PRJEB7988) | marine metagenome | biome: marine biome (ENVO:00000447); feature: deep chlorophyll maximum layer (ENVO:xxxxxxxx); material: "saline water (ENVO:00002010), including plankton (ENVO:xxxxxxxx)" | depth 50 m
AACTTCAGTCGCTCCGAAATTTTTGCTGACTTTTGATATTTCTATTGCCGCCATATTTCCAAGTTCCCAATTCTTTGCGAATTGTGAGAATAGAATGTTAAAGAAATATGAGGCTATTGTTTCGGGATGGTTAATGGTTAGGAAAAAGTGCTTTGGAACGGGCGGTAGCCCTCTTTGTGGATTGGCGCGTATCGAAGAATAAGTCGGCTGGGAAGTTTGTCTCAAAAGCCAAGTTAGCATGGCGAAGCTTTTTATTCTGCAGCGGACGATGAGATGTTTGACGGCCGCATCTCGCGTTACAGGAGAGGGGGCCTCGGCGTTTGGTGCCTGTTGTTAGGATTGCCGCGGCACTGAGAAGGGCGAGCTTGTTATTGTAACCCGTCCGGTCGAAGCCAACTCGGAGGAGCTGTAGGCAGCCGCGTAGATGGAAGCGATTCCGCGACCTTATCTAAGGGACACGGAGATCGTTACAGATTGTTCAGCGGTAAAACGTGTGGTGATTGGCGATTACGACTGGGTGCAGGACGCAATCGCGTCGTATGCGGTTGCCATCGAGACGCTCCCGGAGCGATATTTTAGCAGCGCTTGCCAAGTGAAAGCGCCTGAGAATGGCTCGATATGTTTTCGTAAAAATATCATCCGCTTTAAATCTCTCTGATTTTAATGTATATATCTAGTAATTGAGTTTCCTGATAAGGCTATATATTGATGTTCGTTTCTGGAAAATCGATTGAGTACGGAGTGGATTGCGTCTCCGCTAAAGGCGTTGTTTTTGCCCGTAAGAATAAGATACTTCTGCTTCGCAAAGCAGATGGCAAATGGGATCTTCCCGGAGGCAAACGAGAGAATGGGGAAGGCGTGTACGATTGCCTGGTGCGCGAGACTTATGAAGAAACTGGCCTGAAGGTCGACGCCGCGGAATGGCTTGGCAAATTACGACGGCTGCGCTCAGACGGCTCCCAAATTTTGAAGGCCGTCTTCGTTTGTCAGCTGGAATGCGAACCTAAGAAGTCGCTGATCACCCTCAGCAAAGAACACATCGAGGGAGAGTTTTTTGGGATGACCAAAATCAGCGATCTGGCTCTGACCGAAGAATATGCTAATGTCATCAGTTTGGCGGCGCAGAAAGTCGGCATTTTGAGTAACTCTCCGTCTCATATTCAATAGTAGAATTCTAAACCTTATGATTGAGATCGAACGCAAATTTTTAGTGCGCAATATGGGTTGGCGGGATACCATTTCCAGCTGCCGAATTGAACAAGGTTATCTATTCATTAATGACGATCGAAACCTTCGCATCCGATGCATCGGCGCGGTTTATACCTTAACGTTGAAAGTCAATGGTGACGGGCTGGCGCGCTACGAGTTTGAGACGGATATTGATGCCGAGCAAGGCCAGGAGATGTTGCGCAGACAATGCGTGGGACGCCCGATCCAGAAGACCCGCCACGTTGTCGAACATGCTGATAAGATCTGGGAGATCGATGTTTTTGAGGGTGCCAACTTTGGTTTGATCGTGGCGGAGATCGAACTTATTGCGGAAGACGAGGCTTTTAAGTTTCCTGCCTGGATCGGACCTGAAGTGACTGACGATACGCGCTATTTTAACGCGGCGCTGACCAGTTTTCCCTTCTCCGAATGGGGTGTTTCGTACGCAGACCTGCTGTCGTCCGCGTCTCAAAACATTACGTCGTCTACCTGATCCCAGAGCACGTCAAAAGCTTGGCCTGGCCCGCTTCGGGGGGAAAAATGGGCTACGGGACTACGCTCAACACCCATCCTTTCGACGATACTGGAATAGGGTATGAAGGACGGCAAGGTCAGTTTGTCGTTAGTGACGGCTTGTTCCAAGATTTCCCGGTGCATTTTTTTACGGCGGTCCACCATGGAGAAAAAGGTCCGAAGCTTGACATTCCGCAGGCTCTTTTTTTTCAAAAACATGCGAATCTGCTCAAGCGTCCTGAGTGACAGCGTCGTGGGTAACAAGGGCACCAACAATAGATCGCTCGCCCGGAAGATCTGTTCAGACAATTCTGAAATACTCGGCGGGCAATCAAAGACGATCAAGTCGTATTCGCTTTTCAGCGGTTGAATCAGCTTCTTCAATCGCGATTGCTTTTCGCCCGCAAAGCGAAGGTCGAGCTCGCGGTACGAAAAGTCCGCGGGCAGAATATCGAGATTCACGAAATCAGTGCCCTTGATCAGATGATCCAGTTCACCTCTGCCGCGGACGATCTTCTTGCCCCCTCCCTTTACCTTGGGTTTGACGCGAAAGTAAAAGCTGCTGGCCCCCTGCGGGTCCAGATCCCAGATCAAGGTTCGGCGGCCTTTTTGCACCGCTAGGTAAGCAAGATTAACGGCTGCGGCTGTTTTTCCGACGCCACCTTTAATGTTGTAGACGCTAAGAACGCGCATACGACAGTTCACTCCGTGTTTTTGAACAGTTTGGCAAACGAGGCGACGACGACGTCTTGCGAGAACGCATCGAACCTATTCTTAAAATCCGCGCGGGCTGCCCCTTGGCGGTTCAAAATGGATTCCGCTACCATCCCCATGGCCATATGCGTTTCCACCGGCACGGCGTTAGCTTCGGCCATTTCCTTGCCAAAGTCGAGGATGGCGCGGGACTGGACCTCTGTGTCCTGAAATTCTCCAAGTATGTTCTGAAATGCTTTTACGGCTTTGATTAGTCGAGAAGTCTCTTCCGGCGGATAAAGACTTTGAAAGAACTCCAACAGATAGCGCAACTTTTTGCAGGTGATACGAAGGTCGTGGAGGTCGGTGGCGGGGCTGTGATCTTCAATCGCCGACCCTTCCTTCATGGCCTTACGGTAAGCCTTCCAAATGCGAGCGTCTGCCAACGCCTTAACTGGCGCCTGGGCCATTTCAGTTGGCCGTTGGTTCTTGTAGCCCTCAGTAAAATATGCCTGCCATCCAAAGCGGATATTGCGGTATCGCTCTCCTGTAACCATCGCAGCGACCCGCTTGGATTCTTTTTGGTTTCGTACTTCTAAGTAATTTCGGAAGGGTTGAAGGTATCCCTTGTAGGGGTCAGGTAGGGGCGCCTGCAATGACGGAAAGTCGATTAAATAGACGTCTAGGTCGCGCATTTGATTAGTCTTTTGACTAATCCACTGGAAATCTCGCTTCGCTTTGGTGATTAAAGCCGAAGACAGAACCCCTTTGTCCAGTTGCGACAGAGCTGACCTGGTCCGCCGGATTGCAACGCGAAAATCATGAAGAAACTCGGGGTCGATATTTTCAGCGGTGCCGATTTCGTTTCGTTCCATCGTTTCAAGCAATGTCAAATGAACCGTCCGAACCGCGTCCAACATCGTCATCGCGGGGTCTAGCTGCAGCTTAAGTTTGGAACTGTAGTCGCCAGGCTTAATGTCTAGGGCCTCAAACGCATCGAACTGCAGCGGTTTATCGAGTAACGTCAAAGCCACGTCATTCTCCAACATGCCATGGGCTCTCGCCCCTGCCTTAGCATAGCCTTTGACTGGCTTGAGTGTGAGAAAGGTGCCTAGCGCGATAGTGCGACCGCCTTTAGGACGTTGTGCGCGGCTTTTCTCGAGAACGGCCCCAAAGATACCCTTTCCTTCTTTGTCACGAACGGTAAACAGGACACGTTGAGAAAAGATAGTCAGACGCGGTAACAGCCGGCGCATATCAATGACACGCTCTATGTTATTTCGCATCTTGCTGTTTGGAAAATCACTCGCAAAGCCCGTTGCCAATTGACCAGAAATGGTGGCAAGGGTCGTGCAATTTGTGTTGTCCAGTAGGTGGATCTCACTACCCTCGATGCCAAGACCAGCGCAAACAGAAAAGCCGGCATCGAATAGCCGCCAGTCGAAAGTATCGAAATATTGCGTCTTCGCGTTTCGTGTACGTGCAACCTCCACAGACCCAAGTGGTTCAAGCGCCGTCGCAATTCGGTTAACCGAAAGGTCTTTTCTGACTTTAAACATAAACGAGGTGCAATTTTTAAATTATCTTGATCGGAACACAGGATATAGAGCCGACTTTGTATTTGCCTATCACTCCTATTATTTCTTAAATTTGTGCGCTGGTTGTTGTTGGGTGTCGCAAATAACTTCAGTCCCCTCCGACCACCTCTATCGAATATCTAAACCTTCCGGGTAAGCGTAAGAACTGCATTTAATCCGGCCCCCGCATCAACGCGTTAGGGAAGTTCGGTAAAGGTGGCTGCGAGCCCCCGCAACCAAATACTAACCCAATGAAACATTACCGTTTCTTGGGGTTTTTGTTTGTCTGGGTGATGGATGAGATAGAGGCGTGGGCTGAATAATTGCCGCGTTTGTTGCTGCTTTAAATTTCGTTAGAGGCGGGTAGGGTAATTGATCTTCGGGTTATGAGCCTGACAAAATGACCCTCTAAGCAAATGACATGGTTGGAAAGCACCTTGGGCGTGGGCCGTTTATGGTCCTTCCGCACCTGAGATCAAAGCAGAAATACTCTTAATGTCTGCCTGTAGCCATTTGCAGCACCAACTGCTTGATGATTTCTTCTTCGGGCACGTCGGCCCAAATCACTCACGCAAAAGTGAGCGCCGAAATCGACAGCAAACTTGACGGTTAGGATAGTCTAATAAATAGTAGTCGGGTCCAATGACGGAGAGATCAGGGATCGTGGTACGCGGCTTAGCCTTGTTTGCGCTGCTATTGCTGACGTTCTGCTTTACGAGCAGCGCGGATGCCGCCGATCACCATCACCATACATCCCACCAGCAGGCCGCCCATGAACACCACGATCAAGGGACGGCCCACCAAGAGCATCAGCCTCAAACGCCAGTTTTTTGCGCCATGCGTATGGATCAAGGCGAAGGGCACTGCGAGAACTGTCAGAACACGACGCTCCTGGCCGCGACGTTATCGCGATCCCGTGCCCTTTTGAGCACTTGGACCATCGACTGGGACTTAGACCAGGACAACATCCCGACGTGGATCGCACCGTCGGATCTGCTCCCGGAAACCCGGCGAAGATCCGATGGACCTCCCCGAGAAATTTCGTCTCGTGGTGGACGGGACACCCTTCGCATTTCCAAACGCCTTCGGATTTAGGTCGCGGACGACCGGACGCCTGTGTCCGGCGTCATTCCGTGCCTGGGCCTCGCCAGTATGCTGGAGCCCATGGTATCGGCCGTTTCCCTCCGAAGGAGTTTTGGCATGTGCTCACGATGTAAAAGCGCATCTTCCGCCCGTAACCGTATAGCCGCCCTTTCCGCCACCCTCTATCTTGGTCAGGCGCTTGTGGGAGGCATCGTGTCCGTACCGGCTGCCAAGGAAAAGGTATCGGTGAAATGGAGTGTCGCGATAACGAGCGTTCTGACCAGCCAGGCTCAAGCTGACGAGGCCGAGGGCGAGAAAAAGGACGAAGGGACCACCAAGTGGAGCTGTCCGATGCACCCCCACTACATCGCCGACGAGTTCGGTGCCTGCCCAATCTGCGGCATGAACCTGGTGAAGGTGGAAATCGGGGGCGGGGCGATGGGTGCGACCTCGGCCGGGGAACGCACCGTCGTCTCCATCTCGCCGGAAATGATCCAGAACATGGGGGTAAGGTTGGGCAAGGCGGAGGCCTCAGTTTTCGGCCGGCAGATCCGAAGTTACGGTATCGTGCAGGAGAACGAGCGCCTGGTCACCGAAATCACCGCCCGCGTCGAAGGCTGGGTGGAGCAATTGAAGGTTACCGCCGTCGGCGACGAGGTCCAGAAGGGCATGCCGCTGTTCAAGCTCTACTCGCCACAGCTCATCACTTCCCAGAACGACCACATCCTGTCCCGTAACAGCAAGAACCTGGCGGGCGGCGGCCTGATGCAGTTGCGGGCCTTCGGGGTGCAGAAACGGGCCCTGAACCAGATCAAGAACATCAAAAAGCCGCTCGACCTAGTGCCTTTCTATGCCGAGCGGGGCGGCACGGTGTCCGAACTGAACCTGCGCGAAGGCGGCTACGTGAAGCGGGGCATGCTGCTGGCCCGGATTCAGGACTATTCCTCTGTCTGGCTGATCGTCGGGGTGGTGGAAAAGGACCTGAGCTTCGTCGGCAAGGAAACCCCCGCGCTTGTCACCTTCCCCAACCTGCCGGGCCGCGAGGTCAGGGCGATGGTGGACTATATCTATCCGACCATCGATCCCAAGACCCGCACCGGACAGGTCCGCCTGGTCATCGAGAATCCGGACGGCCATATCCGTCCCGGCAGCTATGCCGACGTGGATTTCGAGGTGGGTACCGATCAGCGCATTGCCGTGCCGACGGAATCGATCCTGAAGAACGGCGAGGGACGGCATGTGGTCATTTCTCTCGGCCAGGGGCGGTTTCAGCCGCGTCTGATCCGGACCGGCCTGACGGCGGGAGGTTGGACGGAAGTGATCTCCGGCGTGAAGCCGGGGGAGGACGTGGTGGTGTCCGGGCAGTTCCTGATGGACTCCGAAAGCGCTCTGCGGGAGTCGTTCCACAAACTGCAGCGCCTGCAACTGCCCCTTTCCTTGTTGAAGCTGGACAGAAACTCCTTCGCCATGATCGACCACCTGATCGATGCGGCGCTCTATATCCACGAGGCCTTGGTCGATGGCTACGACGTCGATCCGGCGCAGTTGGACGCGGCGATCTCGATAAAGGAGTTGATGTGGCCGCAATACAAGGACACGCAACTCTCGTTTGTCCTCGATGACGCGACCAATGTGTTAAAAAAGACGCAGGAAGCGCGCACCGAAACGGAACTCCAGACCGCCCTGCAGGCGCTGACCAAGGCGTTGGAGCCATGGATTTTCCAAGGAGCCCCGACCCACTACCGCGACAAACAGTTGGCGGTGTTCAAGGACACCCTGGACCGTAAGTGGTTGCAGATCGACGGCACGCCCTACAACCCTTACGGTCGGGAACAGGCCGGCCGAATTCCTTATCCGGAAACGGACACGCCGTCGTCGGAGGAGGTCATCGGTCAGATCCTGAGCGAGTCGAGTTCATCCGAAACCGGGACTGACGGCAATGACCGATAAGTCCGATACCGGGTCGATCGAAACCGGCCACGACCCAACCCAATCGAACGTAGCGGCGGTCATCGATTGGTCGATCCGCAACCAGTTGCTGGTCATCGTCGGGGCGATTACTCTGATCGTCGCCGGGTGGCTGGCGGTACTGCGGACGCCCTTGGATGCCATTCCCGACCTGTCCGATACCCAGGTGATCATCCGTACCGACTTCGCCGGGCAGTCGCCGCAGATTGTCGAAGATCTGGTGACCTACCCCCTGTCGACCGCCATGCTCGGGCTGCCGAAGACGGAGGACGTGCGCGGCTACTCCATGTTCGGCACCAGTTTCGTCTATGTGATCTTCCAGGACGGCGTGGACCAGTATTGGGCACGCTCGCGGGTCATCGAGGCCCTGTCCACCTTGGGCGGTTCCCTGCCCGAGACGGCGCGCCCGCAGATCGGCCCGGACGCCACCGGGGTCGGTTGGGTTTATCAATATGGCCTGGTGGATCGAAGCGGGCAACGTGATCTGGCCGGTCTGCGAACGCTGCAGGACTGGTTCATAAAGTTCGAGTTGGCCACCGTTCCCGGCGTGTCGGAAGTGGCCTCGGTCGGCGGCTTCGTCAAGGAATATCAGGTACTCATCGACCCCAACCGGCTGCGGGCCTTCGGGATTTCCCTGTCGAGGATCGTAAGCGCCGTGAAGGCGGCCAGCGGCGAGGTCGGCGGCCGGGTGATCGAGCAGGCTGAGACCGAACTGATGGTGCGCTCGACCGGCTACATCGAAAATCTTGGCCAGTTGAAGGACGTGGTGGTCTATTCCGAGGGCGGCACGCCGGTGCTGTTGTCCGACATCGCCCGCATCGTCGAAGGGCCGGAACTGCGCCGCGGTGTCGTGGAGTTGAACGGCGAAGGTGAGGTCGCCGGGGGCGTGGTGGTCATGCGCTCCGGCGAGAACGCCCTGACGGTCATCGAGGCGGTGAAGGCCAAGATCGTCGAGATCGAGGCCGGTCTTCCGCCAGGCGTTGAGATCGTGCCGGTCTACGACCGGGCGCCGCTGATCGAAGGGGCGGTGGATTACCTGAACCACAAGCTGATCGAGGAAGCCCTGGTGGTTGCCCTGGTATGCCTGATCTTCCTACTGCACGTCCGTTCGGCCTTCGTGGCGATCATAACCTTGCCGCTTGGCGTCCTCGGGGCCTTCATGATCATGGCGCAGCAGGGCATCACCGCCAACGTCATGTCCCTGGGCGGCATCGCCATTGCCATCGGGGCCATGGTCGATGCCTCCATCGTCATGGTGGAGAACGCCCATCGCAAACTGGCCAACCTGCCCGACACGGCAACCGCATCGGAACGGCGCGATGCCCTGTTGCTCGCGGCGAAGGAGGTCGGGCCGGGCCTGTTCTTCTCCCTGCTGATCATCACCGTGTCGTTCCTGCCGGTGTTCGCCCTGACCGGACAGTCGTTTCGCCTGTTCGCCCCGCTGGCCTACACCAAGACCTATGCCATGGCCTTCGCCTCGCTGCTCTCGGTAACGGTCGTGCCGGTTTTGATGCTGTGGCTGATCCGCGGGCGCATCCGCAAGGAGATGGCCAATCCGATCAACCGCATTTTCGTGTTTCTTTACCGCCCGATCATCAAGGCCTCCCTGTCCCTGCGCTGGCTGACCTTGCTGATCGCCTTGGCCATGCTGGGCTCGATTTATTATCCGCTGAAACATGTGGGCTCGGAGTTCATGCCGGCGCTCTATGAAGGCGAACTGCTCTATATGCCGACGACTCTGCCCGGCGTGTCGATCACCAAGGCCAAGGAGGTGCTGGCGCAGACCAACCGCCTGATTGGTACGGCGCCGGAGGTCGAGCGGGTGTTCGGCAAGGTCGGGCGCGCCGATACGGCCACCGATCCGGCCCCAATTTCGATGATCGAGACCTGGATCAAGCTGAAGCCGAAGGAGGACTGGCGCGAGGGTCTGACCGTCGAGGGTCTGATCACGGACCTGGACGAACGCACCAGGCTGCCGGGTCTGGTCAATTCCTGGGGCTACCCGATTAAGATCCGCATGGACATGATCTCCACCGGCATCCGCACGCCGGTAGGTGTAAAGATTTCCGGCAACGACCTGAAGGTCATCGAGCGCATTGCCTTGGCGGTCGAGGGTGCGGCAAAGGATATCCCCGGTACCCGCTCCGTGTTCGCCGACCGGGTGGTCGGCGGCAAGTACCTGGAAATCCAACCGGACCGGCGGGAATTGGCCCGCCAGAACATCGACCTGGGCGTGTTCCAGTCGGTCATTCAGACGGCTCTCGGGGGCATGAAACTGAGCGAGAGCGTCCAGGGGCGCGAGCGCTACAACATCATGCTGCGCTATGACCGCCCGTTCCGGGAAACGCCCGATCAACTGGCGGAAATCCTGATCCCGTCGCCTTCCGGGCAGCACATTCCGCTGGGCGAACTGGCCAGGATCGCCATCACCGACGGGCCGCCGATGATCAAATCGGAAAACGCCCGTCTGACCGGCTGGGTGTTCGTCGACATCGCCGGACGGGACATCGGAACCTACGTCTCGGAAGCCGCGCAGATCGTCCGCGAGACGGTGGACCTGCCGGCCGGATATGCCATCACTTGGTCCGGGCAGTTCGAACAGATGATCGAGGCGAGGGAACGCCTGTCCATTGCCATTCCGGCGGCGGTGATGATCATCTTCGTGCTGCTGATGCTGCACTTCGGTCGCTTCGACCGCACGGCGATGATCATGCTGTCGCTGCCTTTCGGTCTGATCGGCGGCCTGTGGGCGGTTTATCTGGCGGGCTACAACTTGTCTGTGGCCGTCGCCGTGGGCTTCATTGCCTTGGGCGGTATCGCCGTGGAGACCGCCGTGGTGATGCTGCTCTACATCGATCATCAGGTGCGCAGGGAACCGCCGCACAGCCGGCGGGAGCTTTACGACGCGATTCTCAAGGGCGCGGTGATGCGCGTTCGCCCGAAGCTGATGACCGTTGGGGTGATCGTCGCCGGCCTGATGCCGATCTTTTTCACCGACGGCCCGGGTTCCGACGTGATGCGCCGCATCGCCCTGCCCATGGTCGGCGGCATGGCGAGCACGACGCTGCTCACCCTCGTGGTGATCCCAGTCATTTACTACCTGTGGGAGGGACGCCGCTTCAGAGGCCGCGAGCCTTCCACGCCTCAACCATCGCAACCCCAGTCATCCCTCGTGGAACCGGCGGAATGAATTCAACAACGGATCGGAATACCTGTCCGGTCCCGTACCGGCCGCTCGGCCACAAACTTTGGAGGAATATACATGCGTACCACTGTTCTTTTTGCCGCCATGGCCCTGGCGGCCTTCGTCACCGCCGGCCCGGAATCCGCCCAGGGCATGGACAAAAAAGGCATGAACCACGAGCACATGCACCACGGCGAGATGAAAGCCCCGATGGGCAACAAGGAGGCCGAGGCCATGGGCGTGATCAATAGCGTCGATGCGGCGGGCGGCAAGGTCAACGTGACCCACGAGCCGATCGAGGCCCTCGGCTGGCCGAAGATGACCATGGACTTGCCGGTAACCAAACGGGTCGACCTGTCGACCGTCAAGCCGGGCGATCACGTCAAAATGATGCTCAAGCAGGGCCGCGACAAGCAGTACCGCATCACCGGCATCGAAAAGCATATGTAGGCTTTCGAAAACACAAAAAGGTAAAGTCCGATTTCCGCGCCCGGCGGTGCTGTCCAGGATCTTTCGCACATTTCTCAAGTGACGGCTCCGGTTGATGAGGTTTGCTCCGCGTAGAGCGGGGCCATGTTTATGTACTTGCGGGTGGACCATTTGGAGCCCGCAATATGCCTCAACCTGGCCGCGGCCGGATTGAGGCAGCTTTGCCCATCGGGGAAGGCGCCGACCACGCGGGTCCGTCTGCGGATCTCCTTCATGATCCTCTCGAGGGGATTGTTGGTCCTGATCTTGATCCAGTGGCTGTCTGGGAAGGCGTAGTAGGTCAGCGTCTCGCCGATGCTTTCCTCGACCAGTTCGGCCGCCCGGGTCATCCCCTGGCGTCGCAACTCGCCGATCACCGTGTCCGCCTTCTCCTGGGCCGTGTCCCGGCTCTCCTGGGCGTGGATGGCCTTGAGCATTTGGGTCACCTCGCGCACCTTGGCCGAGGGCACGTGGCTGAAAACATTGCAGAGGAAATGCACCATGCAGCGCTGCCACCGTGCATCGGGAAGGTACTCAGCGACGCTCTCCACCAGGCCCCGGCAGGCATCCGAGATGATCGGCCGCACACCCGAGAGGCCCCGGTCCACCAAGTGGCGCAGGAAGGCCGACCAGCCGGACTCGTCCTCCTTGGCCCCCTCGCAGATGCCCAGGATCTCCCGGTAGCCCTCCGCGTTCACCGCGCTGGCCACCAGCAGCGAAACGTTGCGCACCTCGCCCGCCCAGGTCCGCTTCATGACGATCCCGTCCAGGTACAGATAGTGATGCTCGCCCTCGATCGGCCGGTGGCGCCATTCCTCGATCTTGGCGTATATCTTCTTGTTCAGGTTCGAAACCGTGCCCGGCGACACCCGCGTGCCCCACAGTGCCTCGGTGATGTCCTCCACGCGCCGAACGGAAAGACCGGCCAGATACATCTCGATCAGCGCCTACTCGACCGAGCTCTCCCGACGCTGGTAGCGCTCGATGATCGCCGTTTCGAACGTCTGGCGCCGTAGCTTCGGCACCTTCAGCTTCACCTCGCCGGCCTTCGTATGCAGCGCCCGCTCATAGCTGCCGGCCGGCGTGTCCTAGCGCCCGTCGCTGCGCTCGTAATGGGCCGCGCCACAGAGCCGGTCGGCTTCCGCGTCCAGCATCGCGTTCAAGGCCTCCTCGACTGTCCCGCGAACCATCTCGCCCAGATGGTCCTTGATCCGGGCCTCGTCGATCCGAATCACCTGCTCCATCTCTTCGCCCTTCTGATCGTCATCCATGTCGTCTCTCCTTCCGTCAGAGTAGAAGGAGCCGTCAATTTCGAAAGTGCGAAAGATTCTTTACGTTATCCGCCCGGCTTTAAGCCGGGCGTTATTTCATCTTTGGGAAAATGTCATCTTCGGGTCAAAAGAAGAGATTAAGGCAGGTACTCAGTATATCTGTTGTTGGGTTAAAAGCGGACATTACCCCATCATCTCCCCAGCTATGGCGTCCATCGCCATCTTATTCCCAATTCACACCATGCTTGGCAGTTTATGTGACCACAGTCCTGAGCAGTTTAACGGCACTTTCAAAATCGGACACCACATCAATCACCGCTGAAGACATCATTAGGTTGTCAGGTTGTCCGAAGTCTTCGACTTCCAAACCCTGTGGGTCTCGCCAGCGGTCTGGTTGCTCTAGCTTTCCGCCAAAATACTCCTGCACACGATCGATGTAATCTCGATCATCGGATGACCATCCGACGATCAACTTACCTTCACTATACGCGTAGCCAATCTCAAACGCTGTTCCTCCATCCATGCCGGGACCACGAAACGGTGTCATGTTTGCTATGACCGCTGAACACTCGTCGATCTTCTGAATGTTTGCGTCGAAGATGGCTTCAGCGATTTCCCATGCCGCCAGGCCCTCCATGCCTACTTCACCGTCGAGTGGGAACACACCTTCAAATCCGTGATCGGCGCAGATATCCTTCAACCGTTGTCCCTCTTTTTGGGGAGCAAGGAAAAATACTTCTGGGCCGGCTAGATAGATTTTCATCATGATGTTGAGAAGTGCCGATCTTATTGACAATAAGCATGAAGTTAGTCCCAGCCAACTTATGATAAATAATAGTGATTGGGCTAAATCAGGAAAATTACATTGCCTAAGGGACGGATAGGCATCTCCGGACCAGGACCATTTTATCGGGTTCGACTGCCGAATAATAATGAAGAGGCCAATACGGACGAGCAACGTTCACTTCCCTCGCTCGTCGCTATAAAAGATCAGGTCCTTCTGGAACTGGACGAGCGCCGCTCAACAGATCGTGAATCGATAGATAAAGAGGAATTGTGGGACGCAATAATTGATGCCATGGGCGGCTATTTAGGGCAGGCGAAGCAAGGCTTGCCTCCGACAACAGCGCAGCGGGACAAGGCGCGGTCACGCATACAAAAAGCAGCGATCAAACTTGAAGAAGAGATTACCGGCGCGGATTTTCACGTCACCGATATGCTACACAAGGCGATGCATCGTCGTGGTGCAAATCTGTCTGAATTAACAATTATTACACGGTTTAGTTTTTTGCCTGAGTTGTATTGAGCGTAATTGACACCGTGCGTAGAATTACAAATCAGAAGTTTTGAACTTTTTTTTGTTAACAGGCGAATGTGTCATCGATTGGAGTGGGAGTTATGTCTGAGCCGTTAGAAAAAGCCAGCGCGCATGAGCTTGCAATAAATTGGTTAAAAGCTTTCGAAAATGCGCTTGTAGCTAACGACATGGTCGCCGTGGATGAATTGTTTGTCGAAGACAGCTACTGGCGGGACCTTGTAGCCTTCACTTGGCGTCTCAGTACATTTGGTGGCCTTGGAAATATCAATGCTGCGATGCGCGAATTTGTTTTACCCGCGAGGCCCAAAAATATTCAACTTGCAGTTGACCGCACTCCCCCACGATGGGTCAACAGGGTGGGGGTGGACACGATAGAAGCGATATTCTGCTTTGAAACTAACTCGGGCAAAGGGACTGGTTTGCTGCGCCTCGTGCCGGCCCCCGAGAGTAATAAGGGCTTTGCTGCCTGGGTGTTGCTAACTACTCTTGATGAGATCGAAGGGCACGAAGAACAAATTGGCGAACGTCGGCCCCGTGGCGAAGAATGGTCGGGTGGTTTTGGGTCAGAAAACTGGATGGATATCCGAACGCGCCAAATGGCATATGAGGATAGAGATCCGGCAGTCGTTGTTATTGGGGGTAGTCAGTGTGGACTAGGAATAGCAGCCAGTCTAGGCGTTCTTGGTGTTGACACCTTGGTTATTGATAAGCACGAACGGGTCGGGGATGCCTGGCGAAAGCGATACCATAACCTCGTTCTTCACAATGAGGTTTTTGTGGATCACATGCCTTATATGCCCTTTCCGCCAAATTATCCTGTGTACATTCCAAGGGATAAAATTGCGAATTGGCTCGAATTCTACGCCGATACTATGGAAATCAACGTATGGGGCTCTGCCGAATTCATGGGCGGCAGCTATAATGAAGGAGAAGAGCGTTGGCGGCTGAAAATACGCCGCGGGGATGGCAGCGAACGGATATTACATCCGCGTCACGTAGTCATGGCAACTGGTGTCAGTGCATTGCCTGTTATGCCGGATTTGCCGGGTCAAAAAGATTTCCAAGGCGAACTGTTGCACTCCAGTGCCTATATATCAGGCACAAAGTGGAAAGGCGGTAAAGGTATAGTCCTTGGCACAGG
>CENZ01031424.1_pt1 | contig 14405 bp, 13 predicted proteins | sample 361341 | NCBI WGS metagenome assembly CENZ01 (sample SAMEA2619782, study PRJEB7988) | marine metagenome | biome: marine biome (ENVO:00000447); feature: deep chlorophyll maximum layer (ENVO:xxxxxxxx); material: "saline water (ENVO:00002010), including plankton (ENVO:xxxxxxxx)" | depth 50 m
AACATCTGTAGCCACAGCTGCCGCGGTACCGAAATGCGCACCGTCTTTACTCGCCAATGAAATCGCTAGCGCAGGCACTCCGAGCATGAAACCTTCCATCGCGGCAGCCACTGTACCGCTATAAATTGTATCCTCTCCCATATTCGCACCATTATTGATGCCTGACACAACAATATCAGGAGCTTCACTTAATAGGCCAGTGATCGCCAGGTGAACACAATCTGCAGGGGTCCCATTCACGGAATAAATATTTTCGTCATGTTGGTTGACAACCAGCGGTCTATCAAGCGTTAAAGAATTACTTGCCCCGCTGTAATCTTTATTCGGAGCTACTACGGTGACGTCTCCAATCTTAGACATCGCTTCCGCGAGTGCTTTTAGTCCTGGAGCGAAAAACCCATCATCATTGCTGATAAGTATTTTCATATCAGAGGGAACATTCGCATTTTTTCATGGACATCACACACCGCGCTGAGATCTAACATTTTTATCATTGGTCGGGACGGTGAGATTCGAACTCACGACCCCCTGCACCCCATGCAGGTACGCTACCAGGCTGCGCTACGCCCCGATGATTTCACTTTAAACAGCCAGATTATATCAGACACCAAGCCCTATTCACCTCTGAGTATGGAGAGAATCTCCATTAATTTGCTTTGCTCACTTGCTGTGCGATCGCTTACCAACTTGGTTTTAATTTTTAATGGTGTCTCGCTGAGTTTTAAACGAGCACCGCTAATGGTGAACCCATCATCCCGAAGGAGCTCTCGGATTCTGAGGACGAGCAAAACATCTTTCTTTTGGTAATAACGGCGTTTTGACCGCCGATCTATCGCTTGAAGTTCAGGAAACTCTTGTTCCCAGTATCTCAGGACGTGAGCCTTAATCCCGCAGAGTCTACTCACTTCCCCGATGGTGAAATAACGCTTGTCTGGTATTGAATAAACCAAATTTCACCTAAACCGAATTAAACCTTGACCTTATCCAATCGTTGATTCAATTCAACACGATGCTTAAATTTCTGGCTTGGATGAAATGTCACCACACGACGAGCTGAAATCGGAATTGCCTCACCTGTTTTGGGATTGCGTCCTGGTCTTTGACTTTTATTTCTCAAATGAAAATTACCAAAACCTGATAACTTCACATCTTCACCTTTTTCAAGACTTCCCCTGATTTCATCGAAAAAAGTTTCGACAAAATCTTTTGCCTCAGTCTTGTTTAAACCTAATTTCTCAAAAAGGAGATCTGACAACTCAGCCTTAGTCAGCGTCATCTCAATTAATCCTCATATTCTTTGCGTTGCATTAAATCGCTGTTTTAATAACTCTAACACTAGTGACACCGACTTCTCAACTTCTTCATCTGTAAGGGTTTTTTCTTTGTCTTGGAACATGACAGCTAATGCAACGCTCTTCTTCCCGTCGGCGACCCCCTCACCAGTATAAATATCAAATAATGTAACCCCTGTTAGATACTGAATCGTTTCTTCTTTAATCTCATTTAATATCCCACCAACCTCTGTATTTAAGTCAATCTCAACGGCCAAGTCTCGTCGGACGACAGGTAACTTTGAGTAAGCGAGATAGTCAGGCACGCTACTCTCAGGCAACACATCAATGTTTAACTCAAAAGCAACAACATTCGCACCAAGATCATATTTTTGACTCAACTCCGGGTGAAGTTCGCCCACGATTCCTAAGGTGACATCTCCTATCAAGATCGAGGCTACTTTCCCTGGATGAAAACTATCATGCTGACCGACGGAAAAGGTAATATCCTCTCTATTAAGCAATCGCTCTAAGTCGCCTTTTACATCGAAAAAATCGACTTCCCTGTTAATCTGCCCCCATTGCTCCGGAAAGACTGCCCCAGTGACTATGCCGGCTATTTTGTTAGTTTGATTGATGAATCCAGAGTCGTCACGATTAAAACAAAGGCTCGCTTCAAATATTCGTATGCGGTCTATTCTGTGACTAAGATTCCTTTGTACGACCAATGCTAAGCTTCCTAACAGATTAGTTCGCATCACTGCGTACTGCTCAGCGATCGGATTAAGCAGTGAAACAGCTTTGTTTTTTAGGCCAAAATCATTTTCTAAAGAATGATCAACGAAACTATAGGTAATGACCTCTTGGTAACCGCGACGTGTCAGTCCGAATTTTAATTTTTCATTCCAACCTGCCTCTTCTGGTCGAGTCATCATTGAAACCTTAGATATCGGCAACGTACTTGGAAGTTTTTCAAAACCCTCTATGCGAATAATCTCCTCAATTAAGTCTTCCTCTAACTCAAGGTCGAATCGGTAACTTGGAGGCGTAACTGAGAGGTATCCCTCCTCAGAGAATACCGTCATATCCAATAATTCAAAAATCTGTTTCATTCGATCAATGGTGACCTCTATACCTATTAGTCGATTAACACGCTCCGGACGAAAGGCAATTGTTTTTTTCTTATCGGAGCTAGCTCCAGTTTTAATTAAAGACTCAACCTTACCCCCACAGATTTCCGTGATTAAGTTAGCAAGGCGCCATAACGCTTTTTTTGTTCCATTAGAGTCAACACCTCGCTCAAATCTATGGAGTGCATCGGTCGAGAAACCCAATGTTCGCCATTTTCCTGCAACAGATTGCGTTGAAAACACCGCGGCCTCGAGAAAGATGTTCGTTGTGCTTTCATCAACTGCCGTTGACGCTCCACCCATGATACCCGCTAAAGCTATAGGACCAGAATCATCTGTAATTAGCAGCATATTCTCAGTAATAACAAGGGACTGGCCGTTGAGTAGCTCTAAGGTTTCACCTTTTTGGCCAGACCGAACAACTATATTACCTTTGAGTTTATCTTTATCAAAGGCGTGCATAGGTTGGCCTAGCTCCAACATCACATAATTGGTTAAATCTACGATAGGACTGATACCACGAACACCCGATCGTTCCAGTTTTCGTAAAATGTGCTCAGGTGTTTTGCTATTCGCGTTAACGCCCTTGATACTCAGTCCCAAGTAGAGAGGACAGGCATTCTCATCATCAACGGCTACAGACAAGGGCTCAGGACTTAGCCCAGTTAATTCATCAACCTTCGGGTATTGAGCGGCGACACCATCGATTGCTTGTAATTCGCGAGCGATTCCCACGATTGACAGGCAGTCTCCCCGATTGGCGGTTAATTTCAGCTCAAATATATTGTCATTCAAATCGAATGCTTCTCGTATATCTAACCCAATGGCCGAGTCTTGATCAAGTCTCATCAAGCCAGCTGCATCTTCGCTAATCCCAAGCTCACTGGCAGAGCAGAGCATGCCTTGAGAGAGTTCGCCCCTCAATTTTGCTTTCTTGATAACAAGCCCATTAGGTAACCGGGCATTTACTAACGCCGTAGGCACTTTCATACCCGGTGAGGCATTAGGTGCGCCACAAACGATTTGTAATTGGTCAGGCAACCCAACGTCGACATCACAGATCTTTAAGCGCTCTGCATTTGGATGTGGACGTGTATCCGTTATTAATCCAACAACAACCCCTTCTAATCCATTGGCAACCGATTCTACAGACTCGACCTCTAGGCCAGCCATAGTCAAAGCGTTCGAGAGTTCCTCGGTCGTAAGTGATGTCGGACATACCGACCGTAACCAGTTTTCAGAAAATTTCATAAAACTATGCGCACCCGTTAACCGCTGAACTGCGATAAGAATCGCAAATCATTCTCAAAAAATAGTCGTAAATCCGTTACGCCATAACGCAACATAGCAAGCCGATCTAAACCCATACCAAACGCAAATCCTTGATAGCATTCGGTGTCGATATTTACATTGTTTAGAACCTTGGGATGCACCATGCCACACCCCCCTATCTCGAGCCATCCATCCTTGAAAGTCATATCTATTTCAGCTGAAGGCTCTGTAAATGGAAAGTACGATGGTCTAAAACGAACTTCCAAATCTTCTTTCTCAAAAAAACGCCTTAAAAATTCTCTTACCGTTCCTTTTAAATCAGCAAAAGTCGCTCGATCATCAATCCATAAACCTTCTATTTGGTGAAACATCGGAGAATGGGTAGCGTCAGAGTCGACACGATAGACCCTTCCTGGAGAAACAATCCGTATTGGAGGCTTATTGTTCTCCATATAACGGATCTGAATCGGTGAGGTATGCGTTCTCAATAGCTGCTGCTCGCCCTCAAGATAGAACGTATCATGCATCGATCGAGCTGGATGGTCCTCAGGCTGATTCAAAGAAGTAAAATTATAGTAATCATCCTCGATTTCCGGACCACTCGCGACACTAAATCCCATGGTTGAGAACAAGTCCGTTACTCGGTTTAAAGTACGTGTTACTGGATGTAATCCACCCAACGACTGTTTTCGTCCCGGAAGCGTTACATCTATTTTTTCGTTATCAAGGCGCTCTTTAAGCGCTTGTGCCTTGATCTCATTTTTTCGGGACTCCAAGAGCGCTTCTAATTCAGTTTTTAAGTTATTGAATTTAGCGCCTAAAATAGGACGTTCCTCAGCGCTCACTTTGGCCAGACCTTTCCTCAGATCCGTCAAAACTCCTTGTTTACCAAGGAACTGACCTTTGATCTGATCCAGCTCCGGCAGCGTTCTAGCTCCTTGAAAAGCATGCTTGGCTTCGGTAATTATTTTGTCTAGTTCTTGCATGGGTACTTTCACAAAAAAAAAGGAGGCCAGTTCGGCCTCCTTTATTCTCTACTTAATCCCTAAGAGGCCAATCCAGCACGTGCTTGCTCAGCTATCTTCTCAAATGCAACTGGATCATGGTACGCCAAATCTGCTAATACCTTTCGATCAACTTCAACGGAGGATTTTTTTAGTCCATTAATGAGTGTGCTATAGGTTAGTCCACACGCTCTCGCAGCAGCATTAATTCGAATAATCCATAGCGCCCTAAATTCACGCTTCTTCACTCTTCTATCGCGATAAGCATACTGGCCTGCCTTAATGACGGCCTGCTTAGCTACGCGATAAACATTTTTTCTTCGTCCTCTAAAACCTTTGGCTTGTTCTAATACTTTTTTATGTCGCGCTTTCGCAACCACACCTCTTTTTACTCTTGGCATCTCAACTCTCCTTTATGCGTAAGGTAGCATTGCACGAATAGCTGCCTGATCACCGGCGGCCACAGCAACAGTTCCACGTAAATGCCGCTTACGTTTCGTCGTTTTTTTCGTGAGGATGTGTCTCAGATTAGCCTGAGTTCTTTTAATACGACCGGAACCACCGATCTTGAAACGCTTAGCAGCGCCTCGTTTGGTTTTCATCTTTGGCATTACGCCTCCCTTTTATAAGACTATCAGGTGCCTCATCTAGCGAGAACTTTATGACCTGCAATCCCTTTTTCTTAACATTTCGATGCGACCCGTCTCGACCGCAGCCGAAATTATAACGATTTTTGTAACTTTTCGTTTTCTAAAACTGCGGCCTTCATTTTCTGTCGCTTTTGCTTCTCTTCAGGCTTTAGCGGCGCGACGACCATCACCATCTGTCGTCCTTCCATTTTTGGAAACTGCTCCACCTGCCCGTGATCCTCAAGATCGCTTCTAACACGTTCCAGCAGCCTGGTGCCGAGATTTTGATGGGCCATTTCGCGTCCTCTAAATCTCAATGTCACCTTAGTCTTATCACCGTCGGTCAAAAATTTAATTAAATTACGCAATTTAATTTGGTAATCACCTTCATCGGTACCTGGTCGAAACTTGATCTCTTTTACCTGAATTTGCTTTTGCTTAGCTTTCGCGTCTTGCTTCTTTTTCTGCTCGTTGTACTTAAACTTTCCGTAGTCCATTAACCGGCATACGGGCGGAGCTGCAGCCGGTGCAATCTCAACCAAATCAATTTCGGCCTCTTCCGCCTTCTCACGTGCTTCACTAATTCCCATGACCCCAATCGGTTCTCCTTCGATACCGACTAGTCTGATTTGAGGCGCCGTAATTTCCTCGTTGATTCGGGCTTCTTTTTGTCTGGCTATGGTTACAACCTCCTAAACTGATTAACTTACAAAAAAACTAACGCTTAGCGTTAAGCTCATTATTTAAACGTTCGTACAAAGCTTCCATTGACATCTGTCCTAAATCTTCACCACCTCTGCGGCGAACAGCAACCTCTCTCGATTCAACTTCTTTATCGCCAATGATTAACTGATAAGGCAGCTTTTGGAGACTGTGCTCGCGGATTTTATAGGTTATCTTTTCGTTTCTCAAGTCTGGCGCAGCCCGAAAACCTCTATCTATCAATTGTTTTATAACATCTTGAGCATAATCTGCATGGCGATCGGCGACATTCATAACGACCATCTGAGTTGGGGACAACCATAATGGCAGCGCCCCCGCATGATGTTCAATAACGATCCCAATAAAGCGCTCCATGGAACCAACAATAGCTCTATGCAGCATAACCGGGGTTTTCCGGGTGTTATCTTCCGCGACATATTCAGCATCTAATCTTTGAGGCATCATAAAGTCAACTTGGATTGTGCCGCACTGCCAAGACCGACCAATAGAATCCTTCAAATGATACTCAATTTTAGGCCCATAGAATGCACCCTCCCCGGGAAGTTCTTCCCAGCTAACACCGCAAGTGTCTAATGCGCTACGAAGGGCCGTCTCGGCATGATCCCAAACTGAATCATCACCCAACCGCTGATCGGGTCTGAGCGCCAATTTAATCGAAACGTCCTTAAAGTCAAAGTCACTGTAAGTTTTTAACGCAAGTCTATGAAAACCAATGACTTCTTCCTCAATTTGTTGGTCGGTACAAAAGATATGACCATCATCTTGAGTAAAACCCCGCACCCGCATCAAGCCATGGAGTGCGCCAGATGGTTCATTTCGATGACAGCCACCAAATTCCCCATAGCGGATGGGCAGATCTCGGTAGCTACGAAGTCCACTATTAAATATTTGTACATGACCCGGACAATTCATCGGCTTAACTGCATATTCGCGGTTCTCTGAGGAGGTAAAGAACATATTGTCTCTGAAATTATCCCAATGTCCGGATTTCTTCCAAAGAGAAACGTCCAAAATCTGAGGACACTTAACCTCTTGATAACCATTATCTTGGTAGACGCCACGCATATACTGCTCAATCTGTTGCCACAACTGCCAACCTTTAGGACGCCAGAAGACCATTCCTGGTGCCTCTTCCTGGCTATGGAAGAGGTCAAGTTGCTTACCGAGTTTTCGATGATCGCGCTTTTCCGCCTCCTCTAACTTAAAGAGATAGGCGTCAAGGTCCTCTTGGGTACCCCATGCGGTCCCGTAGATTCTTTGCAGCATTGCATTTTTAGAGTCCCCTCTCCAATATGCCCCAGCAACCTTTAAAAGCTTGAACGTTTTGAGCTTGCCCGTAGATGGAACATGAGGGCCTCGACACAAATCGGTAAACTCCCCTTGCGAATAAAGAGATAATTCTTCTTCATCCGGTAAATCGCCAATAATTTCAGACTTATAAGTCTCACCCAATGAGAGAAAGTAGCTACTCGCGTCATCCCGCGCTCGAACCGAGCGCACAATTTTTATATCTTTTTTTGCGAGCTGTTTCATTTTTTTCTCGATAGCGCTTAAGTCTTCGGGAGTGAACGCTCGCTCGAAAGCAAAATCATAATAGAAACCATCATTGATGACAGGTCCGATGGTAACTTGCGCGCTCGGAAATAAATCCTTAACGGCATGAGCTAATAAATGCGCTGTCGAATGGCGAATCACCTCAACCCCATCGTCATCACTCGCTGTAATAATCGCGAGTTGCGCATCAGTCGTAACGACATGATTTAGGTCGACAAGACGACCATCTAGGCGACCTGCTACAGCCGTCTTTCCTAAACTGGGTGCAATTGATCTAGCAATTGCGCCTACCGACATAACTTCGTCCAACGATCGCACTGATTCGTCTGGTAGTGTTACTTTAATCATGGATGCCTCATTTTTCGATTACTTTGTTTTAACTTGCCCGCAGCTCAGAGTTGAGCCCGTAATTTTACCTTTTTAAAGATTTTTAGGCCACGCATGGATTAACTTTATCTTTAAGCAAACTGACTCAAATATACAAACTCAGAACTTCCAGCCAAATCCAGTTTTATACGTCCAATCAGTTTTCTCGACACCATCAAACGGACGGGAATCATGCTCCACATTTATCGAGACAGTAAAATCGACATACTCCGTTGCAGGTATCGATACAGAAAAACTCCCAATGGCACGTTGATCGTCAGGGTCGTCAAGCTTATTTTGAAAGTATGAAGTCGTTACGAGCGATACATTTTTTTTGGTGCGCTTTCTATAAGAGAGGTAAATATTCGAGCGTCCAATTTCTCTAGCAGTCTCATTATCGTTTCGCGTTGACTCATAGAAGGCGCCTATTCCGAGATATAAACCTGAGCCGGACTCATCACTGAACCGCAAACGCAATCCAGAGCCAAACAAAGTACGCTCTTCCAGACGCGTAAACTCATTTTGCTGCCATTGATAAAATGCTTCCCAATCATAAGTTTCAGTGAGGGCACGCGTATGTCGAATATGAATAAGCTGTTCATCTGCAGTTCTATCGCCTGCGGTTTCCCCATATTCACTGCCGATGACAAGCAGATTGCTAAACCCATCATCGAGATGCTGAATCAATCCTGAGAGGCTCACTTCAGCCCGATCAGAGTTACCTGAGGCTCCAGAAGCCTGGATATTCCCCGCGGAAGACCACCCTGTGGCGTCTCCGGCGCGGACTCGCAGTGACTCGATGTTAACAATCGCATGTGCGCTGTGGCTAATTGTCGACGTTAAGCAAATAACATAAAAAGCTAAGCAACCTTTAACCACTACTTGCCTTTTATAGATACTAAATAGTGAATCATTTAGCAGTTATGAATATAACCTTCAGCAAAGTTGCAAACTAGGCAGAGGGAATTGTTCGGATCACTAGGTTACGTATTTCCGACATATCTTCCATCGCAAATCTAACACCTTCTCTTCCCAAGCCAGAATCTTTAACGCCACCATATGGCATATTATCCACTCGATAGGAAGGCACATCTCCAACAACCACGCCGCCCACGTCAAGCTTATCCCAAGCTTTCTGAATTTTGTAAAAATCGCGAGTAAATATCCCGGCCTGCAACCCAAACTTAGAATCATTTACCATGTCGATAGCCTGATCCCAAGTGCTAAATTTTTGTAATATAGCAACGGGGCCGAACGCCTCTTCGGTGCATACCTTGGCTTCCGAAGGAACATTCTCCATCAACGTAGCATCCAACATAGCCCCATCACGGTTCCCGCCGCAAAGAACGATGCCTCCCGCCTCCCTGGCTTCGTTAACCCAACCTTCAAGTCTCACAGCTTCACTTTCCGCAATCATCGGACCCACAAAAGTTTTCTCATCCTTTGGGTCTCCCGCAATTAAAGACGCAGCCTTTTTAACGAGTTTATCCCTCAAGGAATCGTATACGTCTTCGTGGATCAAAATACGCTGAACACCAATACAAGATTGTCCCGATTGATAAAAAGCACCAAATGTGATTCTCGTGACCGCATCATCAAGATCAGCATCCGCATCAACCACAACTGCTGCATTTCCACCGAGCTCTAGCACGACTTTTTTCTTACCACAACGAGCCTTAAGGTCCCACCCAACACCAGGAGAGCCTGTGAATGATAGTAATTTTAGTCTCTCGTCTATTGTAAACAGATCTGCTCCATCCCTTGAGCAGGGCAGGATAGAAAAGGCTCCTTTGGGCAAATTAGTTTCACCTAAAACCTCCCCGATCATAATTGCTCCAAGTGGAGTGCGAGAGGCAGGCTTCATTACAAACGGACAACCCACTGCAATAGCAGGCGCTATTTTATGAGCAGCCAAATTAAGAGGAAAATTGAATGGCGAGACGAAAGAGCATGGGCCAATTGGAACACGCTTCCACATTCCACTGTAACCCCGTGCACGCGCACTAATGTCCAGAGTTTGAAGTTCTCCATCAAATCGGGTCGTTTCCTCGGCGGCGATCTTAAACGTATCAATCAATCGACTTACTTCACCACGCGCGTCATTGATTGGCTTCCCTGCTTCAACACATAACGCATAAGCCATCTCGTCAAAACGCTCACGAAAACGGCTGACGCAATGCTCCAGAACCGCCTGTCGCTCATAAGTGGGCATTTCTGCTAAAGCCTCAGAAGCATCAACTGCCGCTTGTATGCCTAGATCAATCGCATTTGCATCTGCTAAAGCAACTTTTGTAGCGACCTCACCTGAATATTTGTCGGTTACCGCTAAGTCCGTGTTAGCGTAAACGGATTCATTCGCCAAAATATATGGGTATGTTTCTTTTAACTGTGACATAAGTCCTCTTAAAGTAATGTCTGGCTCGGCTAATGCTACGAGTTCTCCGAACCAAATAACTCAATTAAATATACCGATACGAATAACTAGATCTTCGCACTATCAGCTTTGATTTTATTATTTAAGATTTCATCGTTCTCGGAGTAATCCACTGGGCAATCAATCAAATGGACCCCTGGAGTGGACAAACACTTCTCAAGCGTTTCCTTGAGATTTTCTGAGCTACTGACTCGATGCCCGTGTGCGCCATAACTCTCAGCATATTTCACAAAATCAGGGTTGCCATACTCCAGACCCCAATCCTCAAATCCCATATTTGCTTGCTTCCATCGAATCATTCCGTAGCTTGAATCATTCAGAATCAGAACAATAATATTCATTTTCAAACGAACCGCTGTCTCCATCTCCTGAGAATTCATCATAAATCCCCCGTCACCGCAAATCGCCATTACTTTTCTTTTTGGATGCACAAGATGGGCAGCCATAGCTGACGGCAAACCCGCACCCATGGTTGCAAGAGCGTTATCGAGCATCACCGTATTTGATTGATGCGCAGTATAGTTTCGGGCGAACCAGATTTTATAAACTCCATTATCTAAGCAAATCATGCCATCATCGGGCATCGCCTTTCGGATATCTGCCACTAGGCGCTGCGGATAAATCGGAAATCTCGGATCGTCGGAACCTTCAACGATATTTTTATCATGATGTTGTTTCACCTCCATCATCCGAGTGAAATCCCAACTAAGTCCCTTCTTCTCTGACAAACCTGTCTTAATTTGCCAAATAGCATTAGCTATATCCCCCACGACTTCTAACTGAGGAAAGTAAACCGGATCCACCTCAGCACTTCGGAAAGAAATATGAATCACTTGAGTTCCCTCGGACACCATCACTGGATCACTCTCGGATGAATGATTAGTAATCTGATCCATGGCTGTACCATGACTCATGAAGAACGGTGGTTTCTCGATCACGTCATGACCGACATTGATAATGAGATCAGCCGCCTCTATTGCCCGATGCACGTAATCGCTAGATGAAAGTGCAGCACAACCCATAAAAAGCGGATGACGCTCATCAATAACGCCCTTACCAAGCTGAGTGCTAACAAACGGTATTCCGGTTTCATTCACAAGCTCTGTCAACATCTTGCTCGTGAGTTTTCGATTTCCGCCAGCTCCTACGACTAAAATCGGACTCTTTGCTTGGGCTATTTTCTCGATTGCTGCCTGAACGGACTTTTCCTCCGGCACAGGACGACGCACCGATGAAGCCTTGATGGGGACCTCGTCTGAGTGCTCATCAGCGATATCCTCTGGTAACTCAAGATGAACGGCCCCTGGCTTCTCTTCTTCTGCGAGCCTAAACGCTTCACGCACTCTGCTGGGGATGTTATCTGCAGAAACGATTTGATGAGCATACTTGGTGATTGGCTTCATCATCTCGACAACATCTAGAATTTGGAATCGTCCTTGCTTGGATTTCTTCACTGGCTTTTGCCCAGTAATCATCATCATTGGCATGCCACCTAACTGCGCATAAGCGGCGGAGGTCGTAAAGTTAGTCGCTCCAGGACCTAAAGTTGAAATACACACTCCGGTTTTCCCTGTTAATCGACCATACACAGACGCCATAAATCCAGCACCTTGCTCGTGTCTCGTCAAGATCAGCTTAATTTTCTTGGACCGCGAAAGACTGTCGAGAAAGTCTAAATTTTCTTCGCCAGGGATGCCAAAAATATACTCGACATTTTCCTCTTCTAATGCTTTGATGAATAAATCTGAACCCTTCATGCCCTTACCCCTTATAATTTTAATTCAAATGACGAGCAACTTAACCCGGCTGCGCGACAGCCTCTCTTGTAAAGTCTAAGGTAACAGATTACTGGTCCCAATGAAAATCAATTGTTAGTATCACTAAATCCGGGATTAAAGCATCTTTTTGAAGCCTTATTGGGGCTTACCAAAGATCCATGTAAAGAGAAACAAATTAAAAGGATATCGTGACTTTATTACTATCTTATTAATCCCATCACGTCCGATTTTAAGAAATTCTTGCATCAATACCAAGCAACCACAATAGCTCCAAAGTTATTTTCAACCAGTATAATTAGGCGTATCTAACCTAGTCCTTAAGGTCAATATGATCAGTCGTTTTATTTTTTGGATTTTATTCTTGTTGCTTGCACTTTCCACAGGCTTAAATGTCTATCAGATACGACTGTTCTCGACCGAGGACGTTAAACAAGAGTTAAATGAAAATGTAAGGTCTATCAACGGGAATACCTCTGATCGTCAAACATTTGTATTAGAGATCGACCTCGGTCAAGATGGATACAAAACCGCACGATCAAATCCGTTTTGGGTCAAACAGAAAATAGGCAACATTCTCAATATTGAGGCTAGACGATTCGAGAGCCTGATACAGACATTTTGTTATTACATTGAATCTGAAGGAATCGATGTTAAGAATTGTATCGATGAGGTTAAAGTTTGGGTTCAACCCATAGAGGATCGTGAAGAAGCCTACATCGCCATTACTGGCAAACCGGTGGACTCTCCTGGCGTTGATGTTTCCAAAATCTGTAAAAAACAACTTTGTCGTTCTTTTAGACTCATTCATTTATCCCGAGAGGGTAAAAAAACTTTTATCGCGGGAGACTCGGGCTTTCAGACCATCCAAGCGAACGAAAAAAACATGCGCTTCGAGCTAATAAAAATCAGTCAAAGCGGAATCTTGGCGTGGACTCGGAAAATTGATTGGTATGGAAAGGACATTGCGACAACAGACTTGAGTCTCTATCTGAGCACAGGAAGATCAATAGTCGAGTCCTTACGAATACCCATCGCTGGAAGCTGGACCGATGCCGACTGTATGGACGTCACCGACGACGAACCGATAAAATTTAAAGAAGAATGCGGTAAACAATTCGACTCAGATTTGTTGACCAGCTTTAAAAACTCACCATTCTGGTCTCCCGGCGATCTCGCTCTTAATAACTCACTAAATGCCAAAGGCACACCGGTTCGCATCATCTTTGATCGAGACCTTAATCAATACGTCTTGCCTGAACAGATTGAACCTGGCATCAAAGAATTGCTATTACAGATGAGCTACCAGCCTTATGAAAACAAGGCCTCGCGCAACTGATCACCCCTGCTTTTGAGTAAGCCCGAATCTTAAGCAAGGGTAATTAAATCTTTATTCAAGCAAAAAGGACTTACGATGAATAAAATATTAACCCTCATAATGCTTTTTGTTTTCTCATCAGCGTACGCTGAGTCGATCGAAACACTCCTAGAGGATGGATACGAAATTAAATCAGCCGCAACGGTCGCAGCTGGCGGGATGTACTTCATTTTACAAAACGGCGCCAAAGCATACTTTTGTCCTGCGCTAGATCCTAGTAAAGTCATGAAGTGCCGCAAAGTAAAAGCGGGAAAGAATGAATAACAGGAAGTCTGTCATTCGATAAAATAGGATCAGAATTCAAACACCATGAAGATGTTATCTACTTATCGTTTTGGCGTGGGATTGCTGCTTGCCCTATTTGTTGGCTCAGTCGCTTACGCACAAGAGATGATCGGTGTGGTCTCAGCCCTCTCGGGTAATGCAACTATTGTTCGTAACTCAGTGGAAATAACCGCCAAGAGCGGCACACCTGTTTTTCAGGACGATGTTATTAATTCCGCGAAAAACTCTCGGATTCAAATTCTCCTCAAGGACCAAACCGCAATCAACCTCGGAGCCAATGCCTCCCTCACTATTGACGCTTTTGTTTACAGCGATGAGGCGGAGAATGTTGCAGTAAAGGTTTCGAAGGGCGCCTTTAAATTCATCTCCGGCAAAGTGGCGACTAAGAATCCAGAGAAAGTAACAGTAGAGACACCAGTCGCAACGATTGGTGTTCGAGGCACCGAATTCGTGGGCGTCATTAATCCACAAGACTCCAAGATTGCCCTGCTCGATGGAAAAATTGAAGTGGCAAATGATCTTGGATCACAGCTTGTGGAGGTACCCGGATTTGGCGTATCGATCGATACCGCTGGCGTCATCAG
>CENZ01204247.1_pt1 | contig 14363 bp, 11 predicted proteins | sample 361341 | NCBI WGS metagenome assembly CENZ01 (sample SAMEA2619782, study PRJEB7988) | marine metagenome | biome: marine biome (ENVO:00000447); feature: deep chlorophyll maximum layer (ENVO:xxxxxxxx); material: "saline water (ENVO:00002010), including plankton (ENVO:xxxxxxxx)" | depth 50 m
CCATGGACAGCCATCGATCTTAATGAAACCAATCTTTTAGGAAGCTTGGTTGGCAGTGGGAGTATTTGGATTGATATTACCGGATGTGCCCACCTATACGATGGCGAACATTCACTCGTTAAGGATTTATACAACTATTGCCTGAAAATTGGCTATCAGGCACGCATAGGCCTTGCTGATACGCCCGGAGCAGCCTGGGCGGTTGCTAGGTTTAATAATGTTCAATCAACGATTATACCACCCCAGTCTCAGAAAGAGGCTTTAGCCCATTACCCTATAGTAGCACTAAGATTAGATCCAATTACAACTGAAAAATTGCATAATTTAGGCTTAAATCAGATTGGTGACATTTATAATATGCCTAGGGCTCCTCTTACATCTCGTTTTGGCTTAGTACTACTTCAGAGACTTGATCAAATCCTAGGACTTGAAAATGAACCTATATCGCCCTGTCGTCCAAAACATCAACACATAGCAAGAATCTCTTTTCCTGAACCAATTGGAAATAAACAAGATATTAAATTTGCTCTAGATAAATTATTAATGGAACTTTGCAAAGTTTTAGAAAAGAATAATCTTGGTGCACGATTGCTAAAGCTTAGTATATTTCGAGTTGACAATACTCATATAAATATAAAAGCTGGCACCAGCCAACCCTCTAGAGACCCAGAGCATTTAGCTTTTTTATTTCAAGAAAAACTAGACACTGTTGATGCTGGTTTTGGAATTGAAGTACTAATTTTAAAAGCTATAGAAATAAGCAAATCAAGCATTAATCAGTTTAGCATCTACAGAAGAACTAATCAAAAGTCTAATACCAACATAGCTAAATTAATTGATCGTTTATCTGGAAGACTGGGCGTACAAAACGTTATACGCTTTTATCCAGTTGAGAGCCACATACCTGAACAAGCGAATAAAGCCGTATCGGCAATCAATAATACTAAAGTATCCAATAGCTGGACAAATACTTCAAAATTTCTAAATAATTGTCATTTAAAAAGACCTTTAGAACTTTTATCCCAACCGTTACCAATTGATGTTATAGCATCAATTCCCGATGGACCGCCTATCATGTTTATTTGGCGCAGGCAAAAACATAAAGTCATAAATTCAGAGGGCCCTGAACGCATCGCCCCTGAATGGTGGAGACCAAGAAAATTTTTATCAAATTCAATGCCCTTTGTACCAAAAGAAAGAGACTACTACAAATTAGAAGACCATGAAGGTAATCGTTACTGGGTATATTGTAATGGTAACTATAGTAAACAAAAAATCACAAAATGGTATTTACATGGCTTTTTTTCCTAATGAGTACTTATGCTGAACTTCAGGTAACCAGTAATTATAGTTTTTTGCGCGGAGCCTCTCATCCCGATGAACTCGTATTACAGGCTGCTAACCTTGGTTACTCAGCCATAGCCATTACAGACAGAAATAGCCTAGCTGGAATAGTTAGGGCTCATGTTGCAGCTAAGGAATACGGCATTAAACTAATTATTGGCTGTCGTTTAGACTTTAAAGATTACCCTAGTCTCCTATGCTACCCAACGAACCGCTCTGCTTACGGCCGGTTATCACAACTCCTTACATTAGGAAAACGTAGAGCCCCCAAAGGTTTATGCCACTTATTTCTTGATGATATAATAAAAGAGGGAATATTTGATAAGGGTAAAGACCAAATAATCATAACGACACCACCGAATCGAAAATATGAACAGAGCTTTGTTAAACATTTAAATTTATTAAAGTATAACATTAAGAGTGATATTTATATTTCTGTAAAAAAAGGGTATAATGGGAACGATTCTATAATTTTAAAACAATTAGCTCAAGCTGCAGAAAAATTATTTTTGCCTATAGTTGCCGTCAATGATGTTCATTCACATGTAGCTGAACGTCGAGTTTTGCAAGATGTTTTAACTTGTATTCGTAAAAAATGTACAATTTATAATGCAGGTTATCGCTTAAACTCCAACGCAGAACGCTATTTAAAGTCACCAAATGAAATGAAAAGGTTATTTTCAGACTTTCCATACGTTATTAAAAATATTCAGAAAATTATTATAAAATGTCAATTTAATCTTGATGAACTTGGATACGACTATCCAATTGATCAGACCTCACAAAATCGAACAACTTATGAAGAACTTGAATATCAAACTAATTTATGCATGAGCGAACGTTATCATAAGGAGGTACCCCTCAAAATAAAAAAGCAGATTAAATATGAACTAGAGCTTATTAAAAAACTTAATTATGCTCCTTATTTTTTGACAGTATATGATATAGTTAAGTTTGCTAAATCACGTGGTATTTTGTGTCAAGGGAGAGGTTCAGCAGCTAATTCTGCTGTATGTTATGTTCTCGGCATTACCTCTGTTGACCCTGAAAATATAGAAATTTTATTTGAACGTTTTATTAGTTTAGAGCGAAAAGAACCTCCTGATATAGATGTTGATTTTGAGAACGAGCGTCGTGAAGAGGTATACCAATATATCTACGAAAAATACGGAAGGGATAGAGCTGGAATTACAGCTACTCACATAACTTACAAAGCAAAAAGTGCTTTTAGAGAGGTTGGCAAGGTTATGGGGCTCACAGAAGATATAATTCAAGCCTTATCTAAATCTTCTTGGGGCTCTCGGCAAAGCACCAAACCAAGTAAAGAACGTATAATAGAGGTGGGCCTTGATCCTAAAGATGAAACATTAAATATGGTCTTAGATTTATCCAGTCAAATATCAGGATTCCCACGCTATTTAAGTCAACATACAGGTGGTTTTGTAATTACTAAAAATCGTTTGGATAGCATTGTACCCATCGAAAACGCATCAATGGGTGGTCGTACAGTAATTGAATGGGATAAAAATGACTTAGATGCACTAGGTATATTAAAAATAGATATATTGGCGCTTGGCATGTTAACATGTATCCGAAAAACATTTGAGATAATTGAACGCCATCATTCTACTAAGTTGACCCTCGCTAATATTCCTCAAAAAGATCAAGAAACTTACGACATGCTATGTCTAGGAGACTCACTTGGTGTATTCCAAGTTGAAAGTCGGGCTCAAATGAATATGTTACCAAGGCTCAAACCACGCTGTTTTTATGATTTAGTCATCCAAGTAGCAATTGTTCGTCCCGGACCTATTCAAGGAGATATGGTTCACCCTTATCTTCGCCGACGAAGTGGCGAAGAGGAACCCGAGTATCCTTCAGCAAACTTAGAAGAAGTTCTAAAAAGAACTAAGGGTATTCCATTATTTCAAGAACAAGCAATGCAAATTGCAATTGTAGCAGCAGGTTTTACACCAGGTGAGGCAGATGGACTCAGGCGAGCGATGGCTACCTTTCGCCATAATGGAAATATTCAAATTTATCATGACCGATTAATAAAGGGAATGATAAAGCATGGCTATAAAGAAGAATTTGCAGAACGATGTTTCAAACAAATTGAGGGTTTTGGTGAATATGGATTTCCAGAATCTCACGCTGCTAGTTTTGCATTACTCGTGTATGTGTCATCATGGCTTAAATGTCATTATCCTGCTGCTTTTGCTACCGCCCTTTTAAATTGTCAACCTATGGGATTTTATAAGCCAGCTCAGATCATAAGAGATGCCCAAGAACATGGTGTTAAAATACAGCAGGTTGATATTAATTATAGTGATTGGGATAATATATTAGAAAAAAACTCAATAAATTTAATAAAGCCTGAAAACAGAAACACTAAATGGCGTAGTAGTAGAGATCAAAACACATCTATTCGTCTTGGATTTTGCCAAATCAAGGGTTTTAAATCAAAAGATGCCGAAACCTTAATATCAAAACGTGAAAATGGTTATAATAGTATTCTATCAATGAAAAACAGGACAAAGCTTAAACAAGATAGCATAAAGAAATTAGCACTCTCAGATAGCTTCCAAACTCTAGGCCTAGATCGCCGCCAAGCTCTTTGGGCAACTGAAAACCTAAAAGATCCAAAACCCCTACCCTTATTTTCTTTTTTTTCAATTGAGTCATTACAACAAGAAGCTGAAGTAAAGTTAAAGAATATGACTAAAGAAGATATTGTCATAGCTGATTATAAATCCCTGCAATTATCGCTAAATGCACATCCTGTCTCTTTGCTAAGAACAAAATTAAAAACTAAAAACATCATACCTTGCAAAGATCTAGTAACCGCGAGAGATGGGGCAATAATTAAAGTGGCTGGATTAATACTAATTCGTCAAAGACCTGGTAGTGCGAAAGGCACAATGTTCATCACTATTGAAGATGAGACCAGTAATGCTAATATAATTATATGGCCCCATAAAATAGAACATTATCGACAAAATTTAATTAATTCTTCTTTGATTATCGTTGAAGGAAAATTACAAAAAGAAGGCACAGTTACACATATAATAGCTGATAAAATTATTGATTTTTCTCATAGTTTAGCCAAACTAGGTAAACCTAAAATAACAAAAAAGTTTGATATTAAACAAAAAAATTTCAAACCTAACATAACAAATAGAAGGCTTTTTCCTAATCCAAGAGACTTCCGTTAATAATACCAGAACAGGAATAAGCTAGACATTAGATGCAAAAGACGCATATTTGAAAATCAAATTCATTCAGAGCTTTTCTTAATTAAATATCTTGTCAAATTTATTCAAAATAAACAGTGTTACCGGACGAGCAGCATTTAACCACGCAGATTATCGCTATTTTTGGTTAGCTCGATTACTGGGTGTATTAGCAATAGAGATGCAAATAACAGCAATAAGCTGGCAAGTATATCAGTTGACAGGAGAAGCGCTTGACCTCGGCTTGGTTGGATTAGCACAATTTCTTCCATTTCTAATATTATTTCTTGTATCAGGATCTTTAGCAGACCGCTTCAAACGAACTCATATCATGTCTGTTTGCGTGATTTTACAGACAATCTGTGGCATCATATTTTTTGCTCTAACCGTCAACGGAGAAATTAACTTTCTAACAATTTTTATTATTCTAATATTTGTGGGTATAGCGCGAGCATTTCAATCCCCAGCACAGAGCGCCATTGTTCCTTTGTTAGTTCCAAAAGAGCACGTTGCAAATGCAATAGCATGGACATCAAGCGGCTTTCAAATGTCCCGCATAGCAGGACCAGGTATCGCTGGTATAATGATAATTTCAGGCGAAGAATTGGTGTACGCGACTTCAATTATACTCTTTATTCTCTCAACTATTTTTACGTTACTGATTAAAACAAATACTCAGACCATCAGTAAAACGCCAATAAACCTAAAAAATATATTTAACGGCCTTGAATTTGTTCTAAAACGACAAATTTTAGTTGGCGCAATTGGCCTTGATCTTTTTGCGGTACTACTCGGTGGCGCAACTGCATTACTACCCATCTTTGCAACCGATATTCTCAATGTTGGCTCAACAGGATTTGGTGCATTGAGAGCAACTCATATGATAGGAGCGTTAAGCGGAGCACTTTTACTTACGCAATACCCAATTACTCGATTTGCCGGTAAATCCCTCTTACTTTCCGTTGTAGTATTTGGATTAGCAATAATTATATTCGGTCTTTCGACTTACTTTTGGCTTTCAATTGCTGCATTATTTATAATCGGCTCTGCGGACTCAGTCAGTGTTTTTATTAGAAATAATCTGGTACAAATTATTACACCCGATCAAATGCGCGGAAGAGTTAGCGCTGTGAGCGCTGTTTTTATAGGTGCATCGAATGAACTTGGAGAATTAGAAAGTGGCGTTACAGCTCATTTTTGGGGAACGGTACCCGCTGTAGTCGTCGGAGGAATAGGAACGATTGCAATCGCTGGTTTGTTCGCCTACAAGTTGCCAGAATTAAGGCGAGTAAATAGTTTAGACCCTGATGACTTAATAGAGAAATACCAGAAACTAGAAACTCAAACTTAAAAAATTTTCAAAGTTTAAAGGTCCCTACTAATTTCAAACTACTATTTTTAATTCGTTTCAAAACAACAATCTCTCCTGATGAGGGATAAATCCCAGTCAATGCAGTTATATTAACTTGATGAGTAACTAAGATTGTTGGTTTGTCTAATTTTTGATTCTTAATCCAACGTCTCATAGCATTGGTTTGTTTTTTTTCATGGCGTAAGTTCTGAAAGAAGGAATTTAAGGGAGGTAGTATTGATATAGCCCCGAGATTAAGATTATTGGCAGTATCAACGCATCTACACCACTGGCTAGAGTATACAGATGCGGTCAAGATACCGATCGATTTAATTAATTTACCAATCTTTTGCGCTTGAGTAATACCCTCCGTCGATAGATTTCGCTGAGTATTACAATCATACAATTCAAAATTATCGGGATCGCCGAAACCAGGAGCCAAAGTATGCCTCATTAACGCTAAATAATTATTTTGCTTTAATATTGAAAGAGAATTCAGAGACCCGGCCTCAGCCCCAGAGTAAACAAAAAAATACAATATTAGTATCGAACTTACTTGTGATATTCTAATAATTTCCAATAAAAGCTGTTTCAGAGCCATGTGACCTATAAAAAAAACCTTACTAGTATTGAGGTATCGAAGCATCAATGACGTTAGACCAAGCAGATATTCCCCCATCTAAGTTCACAACATTATCAAAACCATTTTGCGACAACCATTGAGTGACCTGAATAGATCTTCCACCAACATGACACATAACGACCAACGGCTCATGCTTGGGAAGTTTATCCAAGTTATCTGGCAGTGTGTTCATAGGAATGTTTAAAGAACCTTCAATCGAACAAATATTAACTTCTTCTATTTCCCTTATATCCAGTAACGTATGAGGTTTGTTTTCTGTACGCATATTATTTAGGTCTTCGACTGTTATATTCATAAATCCCATCAATACCGATAATTAAACTAAATAAAATAATTACTATGTTAAGATGTCCAACCGGTATAATCAACAGAATAAGAGAGATTTATAGGTCAAGCTTGATAAATTTGGCCTCCCAAACTAATGTAAATAATAAGCTATTGTAACTATATTTGTGAGATATTATGAACATTCATTTAGGCTTCAGGGACGCAGTTGGCAACACCCCGTTGATAAAATTAAAGAGCGCATCTGAACAAACCGGATGCGAAATATATGGAAAATGTGAATTTTTAAATCCCGGAGGATCAATCAAAGATCGGGCCGCGTTATACATAGTAAAAGATGCTGAAGAAAAAGGTATTTTAAAAACTGGCGGAATTATAGTTGAAGGCACAGCAGGTAATACAGGTATTGGATTGGCGTTAGTCGGATGCGCCAGTGGCTACAAAACTATTATTGTTATACCTGACACCCAGTCACAAGAAAAAAAAGATATGATACGCTTATCCGGCGCTGATTTAAGAGAAGTGCCTGCCGTTCCTTACAAAGATCCCGAAAATTATGTACATGTCTCAAAGCGTATAGCAACAGAAATGAACAAAACACACAAAAATGGTGTTATTTGGGCAAACCAATTCGACAATGTTGCTAATCGGGAGGCCCATATAAAAGGCACGGGACCTGAAATCTGGGACCAATTAAATGGTCAGATTGATGGTTTCACGTGCGCAGTTGGAACCGGTGGAACGCTTGCAGGTATTGGCATTGCTTTAAAGGATCGCAATAAAAAAGTAAAAATAATGCTTTCAGATCCGATGGGCTCAGCTCTTTATGAATTTTATGAAAATGGCACTCTTAAATCGACAGGATCTTCTATTACTGAAGGAATTGGACAAGGCAGAGAAACTAATAATTTGAAAAATGCTCCGATAGATGGTGCTTATCAAATTACAGATGAGGAAGCGCTACCAATTATTTTCGATATTCTAAAGTACGAGGGTTTGTGCTTAGGTTCATCTAGTGGAATAAATATAGCAGGTGCAATCCGAATGGCGAAAGAAATGGGACCTGGCCACACCATCGTTACCATATTATGTGATTACGGTACTCGCTATCAAAGTAAATTGTTTAATCCCTCTTTCTTAAAAGAAAAGGGCCTACCCTATCCCGATTGGTTAGAGTAAAAGGTAGATAAAATGGATTATAGAAACCCCGACGCTACCGTATCGACGGAATGGCTGAAAGAAAACCTTTTCTCTCCAAATATTTCAGTAATAGATTCAAGTTTTCATTTGCCATCAACAAACCGAAATGCAAAACAAGAATTTGATCAAGAGCATATACTTGGTGCGAGTTTTTTTGATATAAATAAAATAGCTGATACAAGTATTGATATGCCACACATGCTTCCAAAACAGGAGGAATTCTCAAAATCAGTTGGAGGGTTTGGCATTGACAATGAAACCCATGTTATTTGCTACGACACCAACGCGGGAGCAATGGCAGCAATGCGTGTTTGGTGGACCTTTAGAATATTTGGACATAAAAAGGTCTCAGTTTTGAATGGAGGTTTATCAAAATGGAAAAAAGAAAATGCTCCGCTTGAGAACGACTTCAAAAAGAAAAAATATCATAATTATAATGCGAAATTCAATATTAACCTTGTTAAAAATTTTGACGATATCTTAGCCAATATTGAAACACAGGATTTCCAGCTAGTTGATGCTCGGTCTAACGGTCGTTTTAGGGGAGTTGAAGATGAACCTCGACCAGACGTTCGTAGAGGGCATATTCCAGGCTCAGTTAATTTGCCATTCACCCAACTATTCGATCCCGATAATCTTATGCAAATAAGAAATGCTGAAGATCTGATGACAATTATTGATAAGGCTGGGGTCGATACAAATAAGCCTATAACTTCAACTTGCGGGTCAGGTGTTACAGCAGCACCTCTAGTCTTTGCTCTATACCTATTAGGTTATCCTAATGCTTCGATATACGACGGCTCCTGGACTGAATGGGGCGGACGCAATGATACCCCAATCGAGGCTGATTACTCCGAATGAAAAAAAATGAAAGAATAGATACTAGACTTATCCATACTGGATCAAATCCTAATAAACAGAATGGAGCTGTTAACACCCCAGTTTATCGAGCATCGACTGTTATATTTCCGACAACTGAAAACCTAGCAGAGGCCCTCAAGTTTAAATATGACAAAACTTTTTATGGTGTTCACGGGACTCCTTCAAGTTTTGCACTTGAAGAAGCCATGGCAGAAATTGAAGGCGGATATCGTGCCATTTCTGTTTCTTCTGGTTTAGCTGCAATAACAACAGCTTTGATTACGTTTCTTAATACTGGAGATCATTTATTAATGGTTGATAGCGTTTATGGGCCTACTCGAAATTTTTGCGATACTGTTCTTAAGAAATTTGGTGTTGAGACCACCTATTACGATCCAATGGCTGGAAGCCAGATTAAAAATCTTATAAAATCGGAGACTAAAGTTATTTTCACAGAATCACCTGGATCATATACTTTTGAAGTTCAAGACATTCCTCAAATTACTAAGATAGCAAAAGAATTTGGTATTAAGGTTATGATGGATAATACTTGGAGTGCTGGATTTTATTACAAACCATTTAATTTTGGCATTGATATATCAATCCAAGCAACCACTAAATATCAAGCGGGACATTCTGATGTTATTTTGGGCCATATTATTTCAAAGAGTGAAGAGGATTGGTTAAAATTAAAAACGATGACCAGTAACCTTGGGCAGGCTGTCGCCCCCGATGCCTGTTATCTTGCGTTGCGTGGCCTTCGCACTCTCAGTGTAAGATTAGAGCAACACCAAGAAAGCGCTTTAACCGTGGCAGAGTGGCTCAAGAACCGACCTGAAGTTATCCAACTGTTGCACCCCGCATTTGAGAGTTGTCCAGGACATGATATTTGGAAACGAGATTTTTCAGGTTCAAGTGGCTTATTTAGCTTTATTATACAATATGTCCAACCAGAAAAAGTAAGGAACATGTTAAATAATTTCCAATATTTCAAAATGGGTTTTAGTTGGGGTGGTTTTGAGAGCCTTATTTTACAATCCGACCCAGCAAAAAATAGATCAGCAGTAAAATGGGAAAACTCAGGTTTACTTTTTAGAGTTCATATTGGTCAAGAAGACGTTCAAGACTTGATAAGTGATTTAAAAATAGGATTTGATCGATTGTCTGGAAAAGAGTGATGAAAAAAGACGCAAAAAGAGCAACAAAATTGATACATGCGGGAAGTCATCCAGAAAATCACTCTGGTATTATTAATCCTCCGGTATATCGGGCATCTACAGTAAATTATAATACAGTCAAGAATATGAAACGGTTAAGGCAAAATCCTAATGATAATTTTGTCTATGGGCGATTAGGAACACCAACTTCTAAAGCCTTTGAAGAAGCTGTGGCAAGTTTGGAGGGAGCTGATAAAACAATAGCAATGGGCTCTGGTCTCGCGGCTATCTCAGCCGCAATACTATCTTTTGTTAGAGCTGGGGATCATATCTTAGTTTGTGATAACGCGTACTCTCCAACCAGAAATCTATGTGATCAATTTCTCGACCGATTTGGGGTAGAAACCACATATTATGATCCGCTGTTAGGTAATAAAATTAAAGATTATTTTAGGGAAAACACCAAACTTATTTACACCGAATCACCAGGTTCGCATACATTCGAGATTCAGGATATAGGATCTATAACTGAAATCGCTCATAAATCGGGAATTAAGGTCGTGATGGATAACACATGGGGAGCGGGCTATTTTTTTAGAGCATTAGATTATAATGTTGACGTTTCCATTCAGGCTGCTACCAAATATTATGTTGGTCATTCTGATGCAATGGCTGGCACAGTATCCATGTCTGGAGAAAACATTAAACCAGTGACAGATATGGTTGGAATACTTGGATATAATATTGCACCAGATGATGCTTATTTAGCTCTTAGGGGAATGCGGACATTAAATGTTCGCCTTAAAAAACACGAAAAAAATGCTCTGAGGATAGCCGAATGGTTAGTAGGTCGAGATGAAGTTGATAAAGTTCTCCATCCAGCATTGGAAAGTTGCCCGGGACACAAATTTTGGAAAAGAGATTTTTCAGGTTCAAATGGCCTATTTGGCTTAATCTTTAAGACTGAGAATGCTAATGCAATAAATATATTTATTGATAGCTTGGAATTATTTGGTCTCGGTGGTTCTTGGGGAGGTTGCGAGAGTTTAGTCCTTCCAACAAACGTTACGAGAACTGAAACATCATGGAAGCACAACCATAACAGCATTCGATTTCATGTTGGCCTTGAAGACCCCGATGATCTCATTAATGATTTGAAGTGTGCATTCGAACTTATGAATAAAAGTATATAATTAAGTGCAAGTTATAAATCTATTCCTATTTAACATCCGTTGAAATATTGTCATAGTAGTCAACTACTTTCCGGTTCTTAATTTAATAACTTAATTTTTTAATAGTAAATACAAAGTAGCTACAAACTATCAGAGGCCCTTGACAGTTTCTTTTTAAAAGACGATTTTTTATTGATGACGAATAAAAAAATAATTGAACAACTTATTAATACATTAACCTTTGATCAGAATGGTTTAATACCCGCAATCGCTCAACAGTATAATACTGGTGAAGTATTAATGATGGCTTGGATGAATAAAGAGTCAATTTCAACGACCCTTTTGGAGAACAGGGTAGTTTATTGGTCACGTTCACGCCAGAATTTATGGCGCAAAGGCGATACATCTGGTCAAATTCAGGAATTAATAGAGTTTCGATGGGACTGTGATACGGATTCATTGTTGCTCCAAGTTAATCAAACAGGAGTAGCTTGCCATACCGGTCGGCGGACGTGTTTCTTTAACGCGGTAAGGGATGATAAAATAGAAGTAATTTCAGATGTGAAAATTGAACCTGATATCTTATATAAACAGTAAATATATGGTGATCTTTCCACGAATTCTTTCTATTATGTTTTTTTGTGTATTCTTTACTACGGTTTATTCCGTTACCAACAAAACAAAAGCGAGTAAAATCCTTGTTTTTGCAGCCTCCAGTTTAACATCACCTCTTCAGGAAATAGCTCGACGTCATTATTACTCATCAAAAAATAAAGTTCGTTTTTCTTTCGCATCAAGCTCCACCTTAGCTCGTCAAATACGTGAAGGAGCGCCTGCACATTTGTTTATTTCAGCAAATCAAGATTGGATTGATTTTCTTATAAAAGAAGATTTAGTGACTCAAATTTGTAGCTCAAACTTATTGTCAAATAAGCTCGCTCTAGTAACGATGAGTAATAACATTATTGAAGTCAATAATCTTCAGGAGAGTATAAATAAAATTATTGCAAGTGGAGAGAGATTAGCAATCGGGGACCCAACTCATGTGCCCCTTGGAAAATATAGTAAGGAAGCGTTGATGAGCTTAGGTTTATGGTTAAAACTCGAAAATAAGATCTCACGCCTTTCAAATGCTCGAAGCGTGGTGGCATTCGTGGAACGAAACGAAGTGATTGCTGGAATTGTATATAAGTCTGATACTTATCTGAATAAAAAAATAAAAATTATAAATAATTTTCCAATAAATTCTCATGAGAAAATTAAATATTTTATAGCCGTTACAAAATCAACGAAAGAAAAAGACGCCCAAAATTTTTGTAGAGTATTGAGTACTAACAAAGCAAAAAATATTTTTAAAAATTATGGATTTTTAGTAGAATAATGTGATGTTAAGTTTGACTAATTTAGAGATTGAAGCAATAGAATTAAGCATAAAAGTTGCTTTTTATAGTGTCTTATTTACCTTGCCTCTTGGGCTCTTAACAGCTTGGATTTTGGCACGTAAGAAATTCTACGGATATACGCTATTCAATGGCATCGTGCATTTACCGTTGGTTTTGCCCCCAGTAGTAGTTGGGTTTTTCCTCTTAACTTTGCTTGGCCGGAACGGACCTATCGGAAATATTCTAAAAAATACTTTTGATATTACACTTGTTTTTTCGTGGCAAGGGGCTGCAATAGCATCTGCCGTAATGTCCTTTCCACTAATGGTGAGGGCTATTAAAATTTCGATTGAAGGAATTGATTTAAAATTAGAAGATGCAGCTCGCACACTTGGAGCATCATCAATAAAGATTTTTTATTCCATTACATTACCGCTAATCTTTCCGGGAATAATTAGCGGTGTTTTATTGTCATTCGCACGAAGCCTAGGAGAATTTGGAGCTACCATAACATTCGTCTCTAATATTCCAGGAGAAACTAATACGCTACCATTATCTATATATTCTTTTATTCAAACGCCTGAAGGAGAGGCAAATGCTCTTAGACTAGTCATATTATCGATTATTATAGCAATGGCTGCGTTAATTACTTCAGAATATCTAACTTCAAAAGCTAAAAAGAGTCTTGAAGGTTAAAATGCTAAAAGTTGCACTTAAGCATGTATTGCCATCACTTTCCATCGATATCCAATTTGAGGTAGAGAAAAATTGTATAACAGCACTTTTTGGGAAATCTGGATCCGGCAAAACATCGATACTAAATATAATTTCTGGCTTGGTAAAGCCAGATTATGGATATATTGAAATAGATAATAATGTAACCTTGGATACAAAAAATAACATTTTCATTCCTCCTCATAAACGGAATATTGGATATATTTTTCAAGATAGTAGGCTTTTCCCGCACCTTAATGTTCTATCTAATTTAAAATATGGAATGAATTCTATAAATACGAAACATCCCATAATTCAATTAGATAAAGTAATAAATACACTGGAATTAGGGAATTTATTAAACCGCAAACCATCCAAATTATCCGGAGGAGAGAAACAACGAGTGGCCATTGCTCGATCTCTACTTACTTGCCCACGTATACTTTTAATGGATGAACCTCTGGCCTCGATAGATTCACAAATGCGGGCAGAAATCTTACCATTTATTGAGGGTTTGCAAAATGAATTTAAAATAACGGTACTATATGTAAGCCACTCAATCGAGGAAGTTATTCGTTTAGCAGATAAGATGATTCTAATTTCAGAGGGGAAAAAAGAAGCACAAGGCAGTGTAGAGCAAATTATGTCGCGATTAGACCTTTATCCGCTTACTGGACGTTTCGATGCTGGAGCAGTAATATCTGCAAAAGTTGAAGGGTTTGATAAACAGTTCGAACTATTAAGTCTCTCTTTTGAGGGCGGCACTTTATTGGTTAATGCTTCAAACCTTCCGATCGGAAAACACGTTCGAACACATATTCGAGCCCGAGATGTATCATTGAGCCTTAAGTCACCATCAAAAAACAGTATTTTAAATATCTTCAAGGGTAATATTATTGAAATAAACTCTAATAGTGGGCCACAGGTAGAAATAAAAGTCGATATAGGCGTTCCGATAATTGCAAGAATTACTCGTAAATCTTTTGAAGAAATGCATTTGTCAATTGGAACCACAGTATAT
>CENZ01127712.1_pt1 | contig 14317 bp, 10 predicted proteins | sample 361341 | NCBI WGS metagenome assembly CENZ01 (sample SAMEA2619782, study PRJEB7988) | marine metagenome | biome: marine biome (ENVO:00000447); feature: deep chlorophyll maximum layer (ENVO:xxxxxxxx); material: "saline water (ENVO:00002010), including plankton (ENVO:xxxxxxxx)" | depth 50 m
CACAGAGAGGCCCAATTCTCGCCAGTAGATGTAATCCTTGGTCTTGGGCGCGAAGGCCATTTCGAACTCCCCCTGAACCATGTAACCGCGTTCTAAGCTGCTCAAGTAGGCCTCAAAATTTAGGGCAGAAACTCTGCAGTGGTGATACCAGCGTGTAAACTCAATCGGCGCAATTCGTGCCTTGATCTGTTCTAAAGTAGGCATACCTTTCAGCTCCTGTGTCAGTTCATGAATGCTCGTAAACGTCTCCAGTAAGCGGGTATTGCCAACAACGCCACTCCAGAATGTCTCATTGCGGCTAATTGTTTCACTGTAATCTTTGTGCGCGATGGCGGCTCTCGTCAGCCGCAGCTCGTAAACCAAAAAACATACAGTAATTAGAAGCCCAAGTGCGCCGATAAGCTCGCCAATCGACCCCCAATCCTGAATACTCACGTGGAACCTCCTAAGTTTTAGCAAGTATGCAACTTAGTGATTTAGAAAATATAACAATAAGTAGATGTCGAGCTTATTGTTGAATGCAAGCTGCAAACCCATGCACTTAACTCTAAGGCCTTCTCAAACTTCTGGAGTTTGCCTGTTCGGCATTAGACGCTAAGTCGTCCCTTTATCCCCCCAACGAGAAAGGCGGTGTTAAACCAAAATGCAACATCGATACTCTAACCTCGAGATTCCGGTCTAGCCCGCGGTCTGAGGTTTGGTCATCAATACTTCGTTTTTCGACATATATCAAAGGTGTTTAAAGCAAATTTTGATTTCATCTTTGTTGGTATCATGCCCACTTGGCCAACTATCTGCAGACGCCGTTTACACTCGAGAAGACAGGGACGATCTGTTATTCGGTTCTGAGTTCACGCTGCGCTGGAATAAAATAAAATTGGGAGAGATGGAGTTTTCTGTTAGTGCTGGGGAAATGCTTATAACGAAGATATCTGGCAGGACATTCGGCCCGTTGAGGCTAGTAAAAAATTACGACGGCGTCGCGACCGAAGTTTTCCAACACAGAGGATCTACCTATCGTCTAGACGGGATAAACTCCGGGTTTAAAGAGACTCGAGAAATAATTTTTAGTGTCGATGCGATTCCACGAATAGGGACCTTTAATGAAAAAAACAGCCAGTCTGGGCTGACTCCAGAGATCTCCTGGGGCCGAGACGCTGAATCTCCATTAAGTTTGTTCCGAAGGATTACGAAATCCGCAAATGAAAATTCTTTGTGCAGCGGTGTCCACATCGTTTATGACGGCAAACGAAAATATGAGGTATTCCTGGAACAAAAAAAATTGCGGGAAAATACGCGCCGATCGTTGGGCCTATCAAAACTTGACGCGTCTAAATATTGGCTATGTAGCGTCTCTATGCAAGGAGCCTCGATCGTCGTCCAAGAAGAAGAGAAAAAGATGCTCGATAATTCAACACCTACGGCTCGTTACAAAAAAGCTAAAACGCCACGGCAAAAATCTAAATTTAATTGGTCGCGTGTTTGGTTATTTGGCGCAGATGACCGCACGTTAGATTTCGTATTTTCCGAAGATTGTGGGACGATCAATTTAGCAGGTTTAGTGCTAAGCACGTCTTTTGGGCCCGTGATTGGGCGAGCGGCCCAAGCTTGTAAAAATCATTCGTGAGCAATCTCAAAAATATCCGCCCAATTGAATTATTCAATGGGTTTTCGGATATCAGGCACTTCGTGCGATATCGAATTGGTCGGGACGAGAGCGTTAGAGTAAGCAGCCTAAACTTTTATTACTATTGAATTTACTGTTCAACCTGGCAACCTTTTACCGTCATTTGTGCCGCTATTCAGACTTCGCTCGTGCGCATTTCTAGGTCCGTGAAGGCCGGCGAATCAGGCAAACCAGAATCCCGGACCATCCTGAAATTGGCTATGCAGTCGTCCTTAGTGAATGTCGTTCGCAAATATCCTCTTTGCTCACCATTCAAATACTCTACTTGCGGGTTTTGATCGCGAACTTGCTGCATTTGATAAGACCAAGGACAACCTGATGAGATGGAGCTACCCACCAGTTCGTGCCCAACTCTAGCCGAGTTTCGATCGAATGGGTCCGCATGTAATGTAGATGCCATAGCAATATGCCAGTCTCCTGACAGTATTAAAGGACGGTTTACACCTGAAGCTAAGACGTCCGACAGACGGGACCTAGCGGCTGGGTATCCATCCCAGCTATCGAGGTTTCTGACGGCTTCGGAGTTTTCTGCATTAAATTTATATGGCGTAAACCATACTTGGCTTGCGATAACGTTGTGAGGCGAGGCGGACGCCCTTAATTGATCAAAAAGCCAGGTTTCTTGCGTCTTCCCGAGCATTGACCTTCCGGGGTTTGACGTTTCTTCGCAGTATACTTTTCTGCCATCCCCGCATGATTGATCATCTCGGAATTGTCGAGTATCCAAGAGATGAAGCTGTGCAGGCCCGATGCGAAATGCACCATACATTTGCAACTGGCTCTCTGTGCCCTGCAGAATCGGAGGTTTCTCAATTGGCATATGCTCATAATATGCTTGGAAAGCGGCTAACTTTCTTATTCGAAATTCCAGCGGCGTTTGTTGCTGAGGATCCTGTGGAATCGAGCCCGACCAGTTGTTATCCACTTCATGGTCGTCCATAGCCACGATCCAGGGCGCCGCAGCATGCGCAGCTTGTAAATTTTTGTCCGTTTTGTATTGTGCGTGTCGGTTACGGTAGTCCCAAAGAGTGGTAATTTCAGGACCTACATGAGTGCGGACCCGCTCGAACATTTGGCGCTTGTCCTCGGCCACTCTCCGCATCGTGGCGCCTAACTTACCTGCAGCCCCCTCGTAGATATAGTCGCCGGTATGAATGACGCAATCAGGCGCCCAATCCGCAAGATCTCGGTACGCTGAGAAAAATCCGGATTCATAATTTTGGCAGTAGGCCAACGCTATTTTTGCCTCATCGGCTCGCGGGTCCGCTGTCTTAGTACGTCCAATCGGGCTGTCGACATCATCGAAAGAAAACTGGTACCAGTATTCTCTACCGGCGCCCAGCCCCCTGGCGTGATAGTGAACAGAGTGGCCTTCATCGGCGGTCGTGATAAAAACATCATCAATCACCTTGGACCTCAACTCAGGATCTTTATAAACGCGCACTCGAACCTCAGCTGGGGCACTCGACATCCCACCGCCATTCAATGGGTTGGGGGCAAGCCTTGTCCAGAGTATCACCCTGTCTGGGCGCGGCGCGCCAGACGCTACGCCCAAAGAGAAGTAATTTTCCGATCCCGAGGCAGAGTAAATAGATAGAGCCGATCCCGCGGCAACGAATTGGCCGGTGCCAACTAGAAATTTACGACGGCTGATGTTACTGCGATTTTTTCCTTTAAGCATGAGGAGCTCATTGAGTAGAAGATGGCGTCAGCATCACGGATTTACGTTTAACTTTTGTTTCCCATCTGTTCTTAGCACGTTAAAAACTTAATGAGCAATAAAAAAACCCGAACAATTAAGAACTTGAAATATTAGTTTTATCAATTAGACAAAAAAGGCAAACAGGACCGTCGCACTACCAGTGTAGCGTGGTCCATGTGATGTGATCTTCTAAATCGCCCAAATCAACTAAAACCTAGACAAGACAGCGCCCGTGAGAACATTTACAACGATTGCAGTAAAGACGCTATTGCTGCTGATTCCTTTTTTCCTCTCATCATGCGACGCTCGTAATTCCGTTGTCGAGAATCTCACCGTGATGGTTGTGCCGACCGACGGAGGCACCAGCGACGGTGCAATGGCCGACTTCCAACCGCTATTTGATGCCGTAGCCAGAGACACGGGTGTAACGTTCAAACTGTCCGTCGGCACATCCTATATTTCGGTGGTAGAGGCGATGGCCGCGGGCAAGGTCGATGTCGCTTTTTTTGGCCCAGTATCATTTTTATTGGCAAAAGAACGCGGCGCCGCGGAATTGTTGGCGGTTGGTGTGCGTGATGGACGATCCGAATACTTCAGCCTGCTCTTGGCTGACCCTGATTCGAACATTGAAACCGTCAGCGATCTGGTAGGAAGTTCCGTGGCTTTTGGCGACGTTAACTCTACCTCGAGTTTTAATGTGCCTGTGAAATTGTTAATGGACGCCGGCATCGACCCGCCGAGGGACCTCGGTAAGGTCCTCATTCTGGGCAATCATTCCAGCGCCCTCCAAGCAGTCGCAGCGGGAACGGTGGATGCTGCCTTCGCTTCCGCGGACAGCTATGAGAGATTCCTGAACAATACTGCCAACAAAGCATCTGATTTTAAGGTCATCGCAAAGAGCAAACCGATACCTTACCCACCGTTGGCGATAAACCCTCGGCTCGATTATGCACTAAAGAACAAAATACGTTGGTCGATCCATAACATCCACAAGAGAGCGCAGGACCAATCGCTGCAACTTAGGGGTTACGCGGGCAAGCCTCTGGACAAATTCGACGCGTATTATGAGGAGGACGCTTACGTCGAATCCCTGAGCTCTGTGGCTACCGTTAACACCGCTGTAAAGGAGGCGCTTATTGGTAGGGCACTGGGGGACGGCTCATGAACACCGGGAGTTTCGGCGCCCGCGACATCAGCGTTTCCTTGGGTCAAGAAGCCCCCATTCTTTCAGGTATCAACTTTAATTTGATGCCGGGCGAGATTTGTGGACTTGTTGGGCCAAGCGGTTCTGGCAAAACAACCCTACTGAAGGTCCTAACAAGACAACTAGAACCCGACTCTGGAGACGTGCTTTGGAGCGGCGAGGTGGTCACACCTTCCAACGCCAATGTCTATCTCAAAAAGATATCTTTTATTCCACAGCTGCTCGGACTGATTGAGCGGCTACCCGCAATCGATAACGTAATCAGCGGTATAGCAGACCAAGTAGGTCTCACTGCATCAGTTTTTAGGTCCTTTCCAGCTGACTATATTGAACGAGGCATAACGCTTTTAAATGAAATGGGATTACCAGCCCGGTCATTTACCCAACCAGTGCTCGAGCTGTCAGTTGGTCAAAAACAACGTGTGGCGATCGCGCGAGCACTAATGCGCAATCCACACATTCTGCTCGGCGATGAACCATCCTCGAGTTTAGATTCAGTCACCACAGAAGCTTGCATCGAACGAATGGTGCAGTTTGCCAAAGATCACAACAGCGTAATGTTGTTTAGCTGCCATCAAAAAGCGCTGGTGGAAAAGTACGCAACAAAAGTGATCTCGCTAGAAGATCTGCACGCTCATCGCTCGTCTCCGGACCGTTGCAGCTAAAAATGGACACAGAAGCTCGCCAGTCCGCGATCGAGGTCATTCATGAAAGCCGCAAGCGAGAACGCCGCTACATTGTCATTTGTCTCACAGTGTTACTGCTTCTCGCCGGGTGGTCTGCATTGCGGCTAGATTTGCCCGAAAGTCTGCGGGCTGGCGGCAGCGAACTGGTCACTGCAATCCGAAGCGATAAGTCATCGGACTCTGGCGGCTTAAAAAATTTCGTCCGCACCGCATTTCCGCCCGCCCTGCACATTAGGGCCTCCCAGGAGTATTTTTCAACGTCGAACACCCCATGGTTAAAAAAGTTCGCCTATAAAGAGACAGAGAAAACGCTAGAGTTTGATCTTGATGCCCCTAACCAACCAATTGTTGGCGAGCGGACGGTCTATGTCATACCTTTCGGTTATCTATACACCACTGCGGTCAAGGTACTCGAAACGCTCGAAATGGCGGCTTGGGGAACGTTTTTAGCTATAATGATCGCGCTGCCTTTAGCACCACTTGCTACCTCGGGTTTTACTCCCTCGGCGGGCGTCCGAGCTCTTGCACGCGGATTTGCATCTTTCAATCGGGCTGTCCCTGAACTCATCAGCGCAATGCTATTAGTCTTGATATTCGGTTTTGGTGCCTTGGCAGGCATCCTTGCCCTAGGCCTCCATTCATCAGGTTTTTTCATTAAATTCCTCGCCGACGACATAGAAAACTCGCCGCCAGAGCCCTATAGAACATTACGGAGTTTCGGCTTATCCAATTGGCATGTCACCCGCTGGGCTGTGGTACCCCACGTCTTTCCGCAAATGGTGGCTTACAGCCAATACATACTCGAACGCAACGTAAGATCAGCAGCAATTTTAGGAATCGTTGGTGCCGGCGGCATAGGAATGGAGCTAAAAGGCCGCTGGGATCTTGGTCAATTCGACCATGTGACGACAATTGTTTTAGCGATCTTTATCTGTGTAGTCGCGTTGGAGCTTCTAAGCAATCACTTAAGGGCAAAGATAATCGATGGGCATAATTAACGATCAATCAAAGATGGCGCCAACGCTGTCATCAGAGCAGATCAGAGCATGGCAAAATCAAGGCTATTTGAAAGTCCCTAGCCTATTTGACGACGGCGAAGTTTGTAATTTAGACGCCTCCATCATGCGACTTGAAGCAACCAGAATGTCGACTGATGAATCAATACTGCACTACTATGAGGCTATTGGAGGCGCGAAAAGAAAGTCACGCAGTGAACGTTTTATCGGTTTATTAAGTTGGCTCGATAACTTCATTCTGTACGGCAAAATAAAAGCGGTGGTAGAGCAACTTTTCGGCGAGCGCGCTTTACTTTTTAAAGAGAAGATCAATTACAAGTACCCAAACGGCGGCGGTTTTGACCCCCATCAGGACGCAGCCGCCTATGATTTTGGCGACTTCCATATAACTTGTCTGATCGCACCCAAGCCAACTTCGATAGAAAATGGCTGTTTATTTATTGCCCAAAACGAGCATCGACGCGGTCTTTTGGCCACTAACTCCAAGAGATGCCTCACGAAGGACGTCGCCGAAGCGATGAGATGGCAACCGGTTCCAACAAATTCGCATGACGCACTGTTTTTTGGCTCCTATACCCCTCACTACAGCCCCACAAACAAAAGCGAGGAAGCCAGAAGAGCACTTTATCTGACCTTTAATCGCGCAAGCTGCGGCAATCTCAGAGCGGAGTATTACTCGCAGCGGAACAAGAGCTTAGAAATAGCCGAGCGCCATAACAGAAAGTTGATTAGCACCATCCAACACTTCAATGGGAGCACAGTTTGATATGGGTAGGAGAAAAGTAAACGCATCTTTAGCAAATAGCTTAGCGGCTGCTGCCGACAATAACGCGAGAGCTTGGCTTATTTGCGACTTTATCAATCGCCACGGGAACACTTATTACGATTCGACCGTCACGCAAAAGGAACATGCGCTACAAACGGCTACCCTGGCGCTGGAAGAAGATGCAAATTCATCGCTGATTATTGCCGCGTTACTTCACGACGTAGGTCACCTGCTACTGAACGAAAATGCAGACAATACCTCTTTTCTGAAAAAGGATCTTCGGCATCAAAACGTCGTGAGGCGGGTCCTTAATCCGTATGTGTCAAAGGCAGTTACAGGTCCAATCGCTCTTCACGTTGCGGCAAAGCGATACCTCTGTAGTGCCGACCCAAGTTATTATTCGAAACTGTCGCCAAAGACGAAACAGAGCCTGGCTATCCAAGGTGCTGCCATGACCCCAACCGAACTGGCAAGATTCGAACGCGGGGCCTACTTTAAGCCAGCCGTTCGACTAAGGCGTTGGGACGACGCTGCTAAAGAGCCGAAGAAAACTACTCCTGACCTGGCTTTTTTTCTTCCACGGCTAGAGCTAGAGCTAGAGCGGGCCTTCAAGCCTATGTAGGAGGCTGCGTGATGCTTCCTGCAACACTTGGATGCAACAGTACTGGTACACCCGGAATGATTCAAAATTCTGCTTGATAGTTAGCGACTTTATTTTTCAACCAACTCAAACGACAGTTTAGCATTTTCTCTAGGTCGTACTTGGGTATTGAGAACCCTGAAGGTAAGCAAAAACTCCTTGATCCTCTCTTGGGTTTTTATCTCCAGTGGTAAGGTACCGTGAGCCAGAACTCGAACTAGGTCTGAACCATTCTGTAACGTGTATTCGCTGACATTGAGGAGTGTAAATGGTAGCGGACACTTATTGATAATCCTCGCTGAAAAAACGGCTGATTTTGGCAAATAATCTTGTGATTCAATACTTAGACAGGCCTGAAGAACACTTAGGACATGTTCTTCCCTCCCTATCAAGTCCTCACGATTCCATGCCACCGTTTTTCCGTCGAAAAGAGCCTCGCGAATCGAATCTTTTGTTCTTCTGGCTAGCACCAGCGTCATCGGACGATGTCCCCCAGAGCCTACATCATGAGTCCACGCTGTCAGCCCGTGTATGTCCGATGTAGCCAACACCGTCAATCCAAAATCGAGAGCAATTTGAAACGCTTCTTCGGAGTAGGAGTCACCCAGCGTTCCATTAGCAACCTCTATACCGTGGAGCTTGCCGTCCTCGATGAGCTGCTTGTGCATGGGCGTTAGCTTGGCTATGCCATTAGGGGTATGCGGGATCCAATTTGGATGATTCCAGAAAATAAATGCATCCTGCGCTCTTGCTGCAGCCAGCGCGCGCATTGCATTTTCCCGGTTTATCATCCTTTCTGCTGGGTCTAAAGCTTGTGGGCGAAGCGGGTACAACAGTTTATTGGCATCGTCAACAAACACGGCGTTTACGTGACCAGGCGGGAAGTTTCGAGTGATTTCGGCTCCGTTGACTAGAATGATATCGCTGAACTTAGCTTCCTCGGCGCCCTGTACCGCCAGCAAGTGGGAGGCATTTTTATCAGAGCTATCCACGAAGCCTTCGTGACGCTGATACTCCAAGTGCTCTGTGGCAGCTAAAACGTCTATGCCTTCCCTGACGGCTTCTTCCACTCGAACTAAGGGCCAAACTAAGCCGTCGGAGAAAATAGAGTGGGTGTGTAAATCGGCCGTGACAATGTCTCTACCATCTGCCAGTTTTGGAAAATCAAACATCGGTTCGGCGGCGAGTGTTGATTCCACCAAACACATCAACATAAAGGTTGAAAAATATTTCATCATCGAGGGCCCCAAAAAAAGCCGGCGCTTGAATTACAGCGCCGGCGAAGTCTCATATTAAGCGCAGCTTAAAAGCTATAGGAATACTGAAGCCAGACAGACCGTGGCTTAGTGTTCCAGTGATAGTAGTAGTAGTACTCAGCGTCATACTGACCGATCTCGCGTCGCACAGCCGCCGTGGAGTGTCGCCGATCCGCTGACGACTGTCGTTCATACGCAGTCTCGTCGAAAATGTTAACAAAACGTAACTGGAACTTATGCTCTAGATCGTCGCCGAGATAGTACTGAATTGAGCCATTCCAAATCGTATAACTACCCCAATCTTCAGGTGGGTAAATCGCCTGGTCGTTCTCATCAACCAGATAATTCATCCTGCCTCTGCCGTAGCCCCACTCAGGGCCTTGGAATCGTGGGTTAAGTGCAAATACCCAACGTTCGCTCGGCGTGTAGCTGAAGAGCAAAGAAGCCATCCATTCGGGTCGCTCCCAACCTTGTCTCCGCTCTGACGTGCCAATCCAACCCGGTATGACAAAGTCTAGCGTTTCACCCGTACCCTCACGAATAGCCATCTTTCCGTAGTACGGATTCGGTTCAGTGCTTTCGACCTGTGTATAGCTGAAATCCACCTGAAAGAGATTAGAATCGAACGCAATATCTAAAGATGTTCCAGTGATATCGCGTTCGTCTTTCAAGTTGAAAAACGAGGTGGCGGTCCCTGGCAAGCCTAATTTTTCAGCGTTGTTACAAAAAGTTGTTGGAGTAATGATATTGGGATTCAAGTCCTCGGGCGCGACGGCATAGTTTGGACAAACATCCTCGATCGCGTCACTACCGATGACGTGGCTGATAGTGTTGTCAAATGCGCCAACCTCAACGTTATAGGTACCACCGAAAATTTCGCCGTTTATACCTGCACCGTAGTAAATGCCCTGGAATTGTTGCGTTTCAATATCTGGGTTCAAGGTAGCCGTAGTTTGCGCAACCCCGCCTGAATTTGAGGTGACGCTATACAGTCCTACTTCTCTTGTGGTTGGAGGACTGTAGGAGTTGCCGCCGCTAGCCCGCGCGTATAAACCTCTGCCAAGATCCCAACGAAATCCGTATTTAACCATGTCGTAATCTGCAAACATTTCGTTTTTGTCATGACGAAACGCGACGGAGCCGTTAAGACCGTCCAGTAGTTCGGGGAAGCTTAAGCGCAAGTCCACATAGGCACCGGTGGTTGCGACCTTGTCTTGAGCAACACCATATTCCTCATCGGAGTTATCTTTGTAAGTCGTGTTCTGTATTCCACCGACCACAGTTAATGTATCGTTAATGCGGTACCTGGCACGGGTATTGAAACCGTAATCTGTATATCCCGCGTAGTATTGAGTGGGCTCACCGAGTCCTTTCGTTGGCTGCCGCGAGCCATTGCTTGCAATTGATTGAATCACATAGCCGATTGGCGCGCCGATTGGGAAAGGATTGTCTTGGGTTCCATATGGCACGTTGTTCTCATCAACGTAGTAACTGTTGTTACTACCGATTGCGGCCAGCGATCGATTATTGTGGTATGGGTTAAGCACACAACCTCTTGGTAGGCCGTCAACGCTGTCTGCGAAGGCCTCATAGGCTGTCGCATCGGCAAACTTGCTAATCCCCTGAGCAGCGGCAATGTCTTGCACATTTTGCGGTAGATCCTGCATTCTGGGGATATTGCACGTTTGCACATCGAACTCGATGTTATGGATCTGCGGTTCTATGTAATAAGCCTCTGCAGTGAAATACAGTCGATCAGAGAATTCCTTTTCGAAACTGATGTCGTAATAGGGGAACTCAGTGAAATTCGGCTGATAAACCGTTAACCATGGAAAAGAATCGCGAAAGTCGACAGTCGCGTATTGCGCCGTCGCGCGAAATGCCGTGGTCTCATCGATCTGCCAAAGGTATTTCGCGCCAATCAGATTATACGAATAGGGGAACTCGTGGTGACCGCCAAGCGCCAGCACTGTGTCTACGTATTCGTCTTTATCAAATAACTCGTGCGCGTCCGTTTCATAAGATCGCGCAAATGCCATAACGCTGTGTTTACCGTCAGGGGTGATCGGAAAGGAAATATTCCCATACGCCTCTCTTGTCTTGAAAGAACCCACGTAGAACCCAACGTCACCCTTAACGGTGCCGTCCGGTTCTTTGTATTTGACATTGACCACGCCAGCGCCGGCATTACCGCCAAAGTACAAGCTTTGCCCGCCTCTCATGACCTCTACGCTCTCTATCATTCGCGGGTCAATCATGGTCGCAGGCCAAAGGGATTCCAGCGGAGTGCCTCGGTCATAAGTAGGGACACCGTCAAGTAGCAACAAAGTGTCGCGGTTGTACCCTCCGTCGAGGCGAATCGTGAACTCGCCCTCGTCGGGTGAATACCCAATGTTAGCACCTCGGATCAAGCCAGCAGCTAGCTCGCCGAAATTGGTAAATCCACCAGTCACCACCTCTTCGCTAGTAATAACTTGGACTTGGGTACCAAATTCCGATAAGTCCAAGGCAATCTCAGAAACTTCGGCAGCCATTGCTTTACCTTCGACCAACACCTCTTCAATTTCTCCAGAGCTCCTTTCCATATTTTCTTCCGCGGCGGCGGCGTTCGCAAAACCCAGCGCCAGAAAGGAAACCGCACAAGATAGTATTTTTTTCCATAGAGACTCGGTGACAAGAGTCCGTATCATTTCAATTTCTCCTTAGTTGAGTGGCCACGACGAAGCGTCGAACCCAGAGCTGATTCTCGACAACTTAGATTTCACGCTGACGATGAAGAGATTTCGAAACTGTTAAAAAAGCCTAAACATTGCTTCATTGACCATGGCCACAGTCGCGTGTGGCGGCAGACCGCCGAGCTCAGTTGAGACTATTGATAGCGCTACTTACGCGGATCGAGAGTATTGACGCGGGCGAGGAACCAATCTGTAGTGGCTGTGATGGTATTGGCTGCCGACGTCCAGATTACCTTGACTATGATCTAAATACCGCCAGAGGGCGGGAAGAAATGCCCTTTGCGATTGCCACACTCGCGCTTTAGCCTCGAATAATCGCGAGTTTCAAATGGTCGAACATGTAGGTTTTTATCTCATTAGTAAGGCTTGTAATACAAAAACGCTTTTGTGCTTTCGATGCAGCGAATAAACACTTAATCACATTTTTGACCCCGACGATTGCCTCGGCAGATTTATTATCGTTCGCAATGCTGATCTTGACCAATCGTAGTTTCGCGCAGTCCTGAAAATTCGGACCACAGAGATTGGCGTCCGAAACTAGTCTCAGCGACGACTTGTTGCTTTTGCTTGGCGGTTGCCGTTTTAACTGCGCCAAACCGTTAGGGCATTAGCATTCCAGGAACATTTACGGATTGTTCAATAATTTTTCGTGGTTTTGTCATGAGATAACAATCAAAAATAGACGACTCTGTCATCGGGTGGTCCGCTAGACGCGGCAAGATGGTATGACTCAAAAAGGAGCACGCATTCGAGATGAACGCTTTTACCAAAACGTTTTGGTCATTTGCCTACGTTATTTTGCTCTCGGCTTGTGTCGACCAAACAGATGACAAATCTGCATCGGTAAACAATGTCGTGGCAGAAAACGAAGATCAAAAAAAATCAATGGCAGGCGCAGAAATATTGGTCGATCTTCCGGACAGCGGGCTTGAAGAAACGCCATGGACAACGCTTGAGGCGCTAGACTCTCAAGCAAAGTTTCATTTTGCTGTAGTAACGGACCGCACGGGAGGGGAAAGAGTGGGTCCCTGGGCCAACGCCATGGATAAGCTCAATCTGCTGCAGCCGGCTTTTACTGTTAGTGTCGGCGATCTCATTCAGGGAGGCACGGAAGACTCTGCCCAGGTGGAAAAAGAGTGGGATGAACTGGATGAAATGGTGGCGAGGCTGGATGCCCCTTTCTTCTACACGCCAGGAAATCACGATTACTCGAACACGGTAATGTCGCAAATCTGGAAGTCGCGGCTCGGCGCTGATTATTATTCGTTCACTTTTAAGGACACCTTATTCATTGTCCTAAATAGTTCTATTTTCAACGAAGCGAATGAAGCGCCTGCGGAATGGGTGGCAGATCACAAACAGCAAATGAATTGGCTTGAAAATACCCTGCATGAGCACACCGATGTAAAGTGGACTTTCGTTTTTATGCATCATCCATTCTGGCGTGATCTCTGGTGGCGAGAAATCGTCGGCGACGGTTGGGTAGGCACAAAAGGTGCGACGGCGGGTTCTAAGTATGAAACCGGCCCAAGGGAGTGGGATAAGATACGAGCACTCCTCGATAATCGGAATTATACCGCGTTTGCTGGTCACACCCATACCTATCAGTACGACAACATCGGCACAGCAGCTCATACCCACGACCTTATATCGTTAGCGACAACTGGAGGCGGATCAACGATACGTGAGTCAGGCTTGCCAAGAGCAACTACCCTGCGAGGGCCTGAATTCGCTGAGTTTGATCATCTTGTGTGGGTGACCATGACAGACACTGGCCCAGTGATTGCAAACATCTTGCTAGAGGGCGTGCTAGAAAAAGATTTTCAACACTTCTTCAAACAAAAACCCATGGAACAGCGATAGCGAACGACCGGCAGAAGCACTGCAACCTACAATTAACGGCGCAGCCTGTCGCTCCTATTCGTACACTACCCAACAACATTTGACGACTTGCGCTCGGCACATGGTTTACAAAAAGTGATCTACTTACACCTCCAACTTAAATTTATCAGCCTTCATCAGAGCGAGAGCATCACTTTCATGACCAAGCCGTGCGCATTATCCAAGGTTGTTGTATCAGCATCGGCAAAAAATCTATTAGTTTAAGCCGAGCATTTGCTGAACAACCGGCGGTAATAGGAGCAGCGCCAGACTACTCCAGCTTTAGTCTAGCGGTGAGAGGGGTCAAGAAACTATTAACTGTAGTGCCTGAGCGCATCTCCGAAAAAACGGAGCCGTATCGATTTTCTTGATTGGAGGAATATACCCAGCTTCGCTCGCATCGGTTATACGACTATTATCCTTTCCTCAGAGTCCCCTTTTTATTTCGTTGCAACTGGTTTAACCGTATCCGTCGCACACTTGCTACCCATCAAAAAAACCGGGTGCGCGTTGCTAACAAATCATTTCCGTTACTGTTGGATCTTAGGTCGTCAGTTAAACCTCTCAGAGTTACGGCGTAATAAGGGAACCGCCCTGAGGGTCAACATGGGAGTGAAATTAAATGTCTTACATCAAGGAGGAGGCTGCTAGCACCCAAAGAGATATCGTTTCTTTACTGGGAGACTTAATCCGTCACGCGGCAACCAATGACCTTTCGAACACGTCAGTTACGGAATCCCAGCT
>CENZ01024151.1_pt1 | contig 14285 bp, 13 predicted proteins | sample 361341 | NCBI WGS metagenome assembly CENZ01 (sample SAMEA2619782, study PRJEB7988) | marine metagenome | biome: marine biome (ENVO:00000447); feature: deep chlorophyll maximum layer (ENVO:xxxxxxxx); material: "saline water (ENVO:00002010), including plankton (ENVO:xxxxxxxx)" | depth 50 m
AACCAGGGGTCAGATTAAAAATACAGTAGTTCGGTCCATAACTACTGTATTTTTACTCTGACCCCATTTATATTTTCTGGAATTTTTTTTAGCACATGTCTAAGCGCGATTTTTACGAAGTATTGGGTGTCGAGCGCGGCGCCTCGGAAGCTGAGATCAAGAAGGCTTACCGGCGCGTGGCGATGAAAAACCACCCTGATCGCAATCCCGAAAAACCTGAGGCAGAAGAGAAATTCAAGGAAGCCAACGAGGCTTTCGAAGTGCTGTCCGATTCCGAGAAACGGGCACGCTATGACCAATATGGCCATGCCGGTATCGAGGGTCAGACCAGCGCCGGCTCTGCGGATTTCGGCGACATCTTCGGCGACATCTTCGGCGACATCTTCGGTGGCGGTGGTGGTCGCGGCGGCGGCCGCAGCCATGTGCGGCAGGGCGCCGACTTACGTTACAACCTTGAGCTGGGCCTGGAAGAGGCGGTGGGCGGTAATACCGTCAAGATTCGCATCCCTACCACCGTGACCTGCACCAAGTGCGATGGCACTGGCGCCAAGCCAGGCACGCAGCCTACTGACTGCAGCACTTGCGCCGGTCATGGTCAGGTGCGTATGCAGCAAGGATTCTTCTCTGTGCAGCAGACCTGCCCACGCTGTCAGGGTGCTGGCAAACAGATCAAAGATCCCTGTCATGTCTGTCATGGCCGCGGGAATAGGGATGAAACCAAGACCCTCTCGGTTAAAGTGCCCGCCGGAGTCGATAACGGCGATCGCATTCGTCTCACCGGTGAAGGTCAGGCCGGGGTCCACGGCGGCCCGCCAGGTGATCTCTACGTTGAGATGCACATCAGGCCTCACGACATCTTTGAACGTGATGGACGTAACCTGCACTGCGAAATTCCTATCAATTTTACCGATGCCGCTTTAGGTGGTGAGCTGGAAGTGCCGACTCTCGATGGCAAGGTTAAACTGAAGATCCCCAGTGAAACCCAGACTGGTAAACTGTTTCGTCTGCGCGGCAAGGGCGTCACTTCAATTCGCGGCGGTGGTGCAGGCGACTTGCTGTGTCGCGTAGTGGTGGAGACACCTGTCAATCTGACAGCGCGTCAAAAAGAAATCCTGGAAGAATTTCAGGGCATTCAGAAAGAGGAAGGCAGTCGCCAGTCTCCACGAGAGTCTTCCTGGTTTGATGGCGTTAAAAAATTTGTTGATGGGCTAACTAACTAGTTGAGAATAATGTCGCCGCTGTTGCAGTTAGAAGCAACAAACTGCAAAAAAACCTCAGTGCGAGGTGGGGTGCGCGTTCCGACACCTTCTAGACTACCTCGAGTAAAAAAATTGTTTAGTCGATTCCTGCATATTCCGTTCAGGAAGCGGCTCCATGCAGCATCCCCGAGTACGCCACGCTTTTGTGCGTAGAATGCGCTCTCCTAGCCGCCCCAAGTAGCCAGCGACCCGGTCTGAATTGAATCAGTTCAGCGGAAGACAGAGACTCCGAGTCTTCGAACATTTGGGCTTGCAAGTTCATAATGCCTCGCTCAATTGCAAACCCCTATAAGAATCTAATTCAGCGGTCAGAGATTGCAAGTCCGTGCTTGGATAGCATTGGTATTTTTCCTAGATTCCAATACTAGTAGGACAAGGGTCGCGACTACAGCAACTCCGCCGAGAATTTCGGCAGAGAGTGCCCAGTGCTACAGAGAGTTGCTTATCATATTTAGCGGTTCAGGAAAGCTCCAACAGTTTCTGGTGAGCTTTGGGTTCCAATCGTGGCCCATATTGGGTGACTACCGTGGCGGAAGCCACACTGGCCAGTGAGCCTGCGTCCTCAAAACTCATACCATTGGTGATGCCGTATAGGAATGCACCTGAATACATGTCTCCAGCACCGTTGGTATCTACCACAGGCACGCGGCGCGGTGCGACTTTGATTAGCTGTTTGCCATCCCACAACAAAGAGCCCTCAGCGCCGGTGGTTACCGCGAACTGCTTGGCTTTTGTCTTGAGCGCTTCGATTGCCTTGTCCAGATCCTCTTCGCCTGACCACAGCTGCGCTTCCTGCCGATTACAGAACAGCAGATCTACACCGTCACCCAATACTTCATTGACGTTGTCCTTGAAGTATTCAAGCATGGAGGGGTCTGAGAAAGTCATCGCGGTTTTGATGCTTTTTTCTTTGGCATACTCTTTCATCTCGATAATTGCGGATCTTGCCGTGTCTGACGTGACGAGATAGCCCTCCAGATACAAGTACTCGCAGTTGCTGGCTGCTTCAAAATCCATTTCTGAAACCGAGATGTTGTCTGACACGCCCAGATAAGTGAGCATAGTTCTCTCTGCATCCGGTGTGACCATGACCAGGCAGCGTCCGCTGACACCATCGACCCGCTGGCTGTTCTTGTTGGTCTCGATATTGTGATGACCCAGTTGATCCATGAAGAAATCGCCAGTCTCGTCGTTTGCTACGCGGCAGGAATAGAAGGCGTTGCCACCGAATTGGCTCACAGCGTATAAAGTGTTAGCAGCAGAACCACCGCCGGTGCGAGTTTTGATACCGTAACGGTTGGTGAGCTCGGTGAGTAAGCTTTCTTGTTGCTCATGATCCACCAATGTCATGATGCCTTTCTCAATTGTGAAGTCCTTCAGAAAGGAGTCCGTAATCTCGAATTCCTTGTCTACCAGCGCGTTGCCAATGCCGTATACGTCGTATCTCATTTTGGATATTTCTCTAATTTAGTTTTCTGCTAAAGTTGGTGCGCTTAGGTAATGCTGTTGAATGCTTTCTCGGCCGCATCCAGGGTTAGCTGAATTTCTTCCGTGCCGTGGGCAGAGGAAACGAAACCGGCCTCGAATGCTGAAGGTGCCAGGTAGACGCCATTTTCGAGCATGATATGAAAGTAAGTCTGGAACGCGGCCGAATCGCCAGCCATGACGTCTGCGTAGCTGGTCACCTTGTCGTGCTTATTGAAGAAACAACCGAACATGCCACCGACCTGATTAGTGGTGAAAGGGACGCCGGCCGCGTCAGCTCTTTCCTTCATGCCCGACAGCATGGTCTCCGCAGTGGCGGACAGCTTGTCGTAGAAATCTGGAGCAGAAACGGCATCAAGCATTGCCAGGCCAGCAGCAACAGCCAATGGGCTGCCAGACAATGTTCCAGCCTGGTAGACCGCGCCGTTGGGTGCGATATGATCCATGATGTCTTTGCGACCGCCAAATGCACCTACCGGTAAGCCCCCGCCGATCACTTTACCCAGTGCAGTCAGATCGGGCGTGACACCGTATACAGATTGAGCGCCACCCAGGGCAACTCTAAACCCGGTCATCACCTCATCAAATATCAATACGCTGCCAAACTCATTGCAGCAGCTGCGCAAGGTTTCCAAAAAGCCAGGAACCGGTGGCACGCAGTTCATGTTGCCGGCGATGGGCTCCACAATGATGCAAGCGACACGCTCGCCATGCTCTTTGAAAAAGGCTTTAACTCCTTCGATATCGTTATAGGTCAGGACGTGGGTAAGATCAGTATAGGCTTTGGGAACACCTAGCGAGTCCGGTTCACCCAGGGTGAGCGCGCCAGATCCAGCCTTAACCAGCAGGCCATCCACATGGCCGTGGTAACAACCCTCGAATTTCACGATCAGGTCGCGGCGAGTATAACCGCGCGCCAATCGGATTGCGCTCATGGTTGCTTCCGTGCCCGAGGTCACGAGCCGCACCTGTTCCAGTGACGGCACGAATTTACAAATCTTCTTGGCGATCTCAACCTCAGCCTCAGTGGTGGCACCGTAGCCGAGCCCCGCCTTGAGCTGTTCACTCAATGCCGCCAAGACAGACTGGTTTCGATGGCCGAGAATCAGTGGGCCATAGGCGCCCACATAATCAACGTAGCTATTGTCGTCGCTATCTATGACATAGGCGCCTTCTCCACCTTTGATGAACAGGGGATTGCCGCCGACGCTCTTGAATGCGCGAACCGGAGAATTTACGCCCCCAGGAATGTAGGTCTGTGCTTGCTCAAAAAGCTCCCGGGATCGATCGTGTTTCATAAAGCGTCCTTGGGTTTGAATTGGATGACTGAATCGCAGTGCTATTCAGAATCAGGGCCTGAATCACTGAACAGCGCATTAAGTTTGCGAGCTCTTGCTAGAATTTGTTTGTTAAAGTCTTGGCCTGATCCTCCGTGGCAGTCGTTCTCGGCAGCGCCAAACAGGCCGTTGATTACTGCCAGCATGTCTGCACCTGCGGCTATCAGAGAGGAGCCATTTTCCGGGTTGATGCCACCAATAGCAACTATGGGGACGTCGATTTTCTCGCGCGCCAGCGACAGGGTTTCAAGTGCTGCTGGGCTGGCGTCTGGCTTAGTCTGAGACGGAAAGAAGCGGCCAAGGGCAATATAATCAGCGCCTGCATCTGAAGCGTTTTCAGCTTTTTCCAGCGAGTCGTGACAGGTCACACCGATGATGGCCTCGGCGCCAAGCAGCTTGCGTGCGGTGGCGCAGTCGCCATCGCGCTGGCCTAGGTGCACGCCATTGGCTCCAATATTGGCGCAGAGCTGCATGTCATCATTGATGATTAGAGGTACGGAGAAGCGCTCGCATAACGCAAGTAGAAGCCGCGCCTGTTCTGTTTTATCTGGCAAAGCGAGACTCTTGCAGCGGTATTGCAACAGCTTGATTCCGCCGAGCAGGGCTGCTTCAACAGCGGGTAGCACCGTGTCTGGAGATAGCAGCGCATCATCGGTGATGCCGTAAATTCCGCTTAGTGATGGCTTCATACTAGGGTTGCTGCTTGTTCCAGTAACTGCGATTTGGAATGTGTTGTCCAAATCCCATGCGAGTGCCGTGGCTCAGGGCTTCCCAGGTAAAACGCTGGGCCTGTTGGATGGCATCGCGCAGCGTTAGTTTGTGCGCCAGATACCCGGCAATAGCAGCGGCCAGGGTGCAGCCGGAACCATGATAGGAATCTGGCAGGCGGGGCCAATCGTGCAGAGTGACTTCCTGGTGCGATGTGTAGAGACGGTTTTCTACGCTCTCTGTTTGTGCATGCGTACCGGTGAGCAGCACGTGCTGACAGCCCGCCTTAATGAGTTCATTCGCACAGGCGTCAAGGGAATCTGCCGTAGGGGCCAGCTGTTTGATTTCATCGGTATTGGGTGTCAACACGGTGGTCAGTGGAATCAGCAATGAGCGGATAGCACTAAGTGCTTCAGTGTCGCTGAATTGGTAACCGCCGCCTGCCGTAACTACCGGATCCAGCACCACGGGGATATATTCGTAGTCTTTCAGGATACTGTGGATGGCGTCTACGGTTTCCATAGCGCCGACCAGCCCGATCTTGAAGCAATGAACCGGCATATCCTCCAGCACCGCACGGGCCTGCTGTACGATCAAAGCTGCGCTGGTGCTGTGAATGCTAAGGGCATTCTGGGTGTTCTGTGCGGTGAGCGCGGTAACAATTGGGACAGCATGACAGCCTAAGCTGAACAGGGTTTCGATATCCGCCTGAATCCCGGCTCCACCCGTAGGATCCAGCCCGGAGAAACACATCACCGTGGGTTTGGAATCCAGCATGGACAGCTACAGGGTCGGCTTCACAACAATGAGAATGACGACGCCGATAAGAAGAAAAACCGGCAGCTCGTTGAATACCCTGAAAAAGATATGGGTACGCAGGCTTCGCCCTTCACGCAGCTGTTTCATATGCCACCAGCAGAGCACATGGTAGACAATCAGCAGGGCAACCAGCGCTAGCTTCACATGCATCCACCACCAGGACATATAGTATCCCCAGTTACCCCAAAGCAACCAGAACCCGAATGCCAGTGTCAAAATCATGGAGGGAGTCGTGATACCCCAATAGAGTTTCCGCTCCATGATTACGAAGCGATCCTTGCTCACTTGATCCTCGCTCATGGCGTGGTAGACAAATAGCCTGGGCAGATAAAAGAGGCCGCTGAACCAGCAAACTACGAAAACGATATGGAAGGCTTTAATCCAAAGCATTAATCTGTGCAATTCTTTGTTGAGTCGAGAAAGCCATCATAGCTCTCTAGGCATGTCTTTGGCTACCGTGGCATAGCTCTAAGTCTTTGATTTACAGTATTAAAAAGGCCAAATTATTGCAATTCTGTGAGCGCCGTGTATGATTCTTGTCCCGAACCTATAGGGCTCAGGGCCTGCATACCGCGGGTTACTGGCAAGGGCATAAACGTGATTAAGGTTGGCATCATCGGCGCTACGGGTTATTCCGGCGTTGAACTTTTGCGACTTCTGGCACCACGCCAGGACGTCGAGCTGTATGTTGCCACTTCACGTGAGCTCCAGGGCAAGGCTGTTTCCGCTCATTTTCCTAATTTACGCGGGATAGTGGACATGCAGTTCACTGGCCCTAACGACCCGAGGCTAACGCAATGCGATGTTGTTTTTTATGCCACGCCCCATGGCGTTGCCATGCACTCCGCGGCCGAATTGTTGGCTGCTGGGGTGAAGGTCATAGATCTCTCCGCTGATTTCCGCATCAAGGATTTGGCTCTCTGGGAACAATGGTACAAACAGGCACACGCCTATCCTGATGGGGTTGCTGAGGCGGTTTACGGCTTGCCAGAGGTCAATCGAGAAGCCATCAAGCAGGCGCGGCTGGTCGCGGTCCCCGGATGCTATCCGACCGCAATCCAGCTCGGATTCATCCCACTGCTAGAGGCTGGCTTGCTAGATACATCCAGACTGATTGCTGATGCCAAATCCGGCGTAAGTGGGGCAGGCAGGAAAGCCGTGGAAGACTTTTTACTGTGCGAGGCGACTGAATCGATCAAGGCCTATGGGATCAGTGGTCATCGGCATCACCCTGAAATCAGCCAGGGCTTGACCCTGGCTAATGGAGCGCCAGTGGGACTCACATTCGTACCGCATCTGACGCCTATGGTTCGTGGCATTCTGGCGACCCTTTATGGCCCAATAAAATCTGGAATTCAGGTCACACGAGAGCAGTTGCAATCAATTTTTGAAAACCGCTATGCTAATGAATCGTTTGTAGATGTTTTGCCTGCAGGTGAACTGCCGGCTACACGTGATGTCAAAGGCTCTAACCGGTGCGCTATCGCAGTCTCTTACGCGGCAGATACCAATACCGCGCTGTTACTGGTAGCTGAAGACAACCTCGTCAAAGGGGCTTCCGGGCAGGCAGTGCAAAATCTTAATATTATGTTTGGCCTCAATGAGGCAGCAGGCTTGGAAGGGATCGCGTTACTGCCCTGAATTTACCGAACAGTGTTAATCAACAAGCTAAAAGTCTATGCCCAACGTTGTTAAAGGAAGCAAGCAAGAACAGATGGTTGTGGTGCCATATCGGCCACGGCAGCGGGTTCTGTTTACCTTGTTTCTGGTTTTGGGTGTTGCGATAAGCGCGGCAGGCGGTTGGGTGTATGGCCACTATGAGACAATGCTTACCCAGCAAACTGCACTGGCTGACCAGAGTGAGCTGACCGCAGAGATAGATTCCCTGCAGCTTGAAAACGTTGATCTGCAAAGACAAATAGCCATCCTGGAACGCTCCAGCGTCATGGACCAGCAAGCCAATGCCGAGGTGCAAAGTACCATCACTTCCTTGCGTGCTCGCATCGCACAGTTGGAAGAGGACATCGTATTTTATCGCCAAGTGGTGGCAGAAGAAACCGAGGAGACCGGTTTGATGATTGGTCAACTCGATCTCGATGCGACGACAGATCCGGGGCGCTATCGATACAAACTTGTGATGCGCCAGAAAGATGCTGATGGCGACACATTTTTGTTGGGCCACGTAAATGTTAATCTGGTTGGCCTGCAGGGTGATGAGCAGGTGATACTGGCATTGCGCGATATCTCGAAAACGGAGGATGAACTCGACATCCGTCTTCGGTTTAGATACTTTCAAAATATAGAGGGAGAACTGACCCTTCCTGAAGGCTTTCAGCCAGATCGAATTCAGATTGCCGCAGTCTCCGATGAGCCGGTCTCAAAAACAATTAGCGAGGATTTTGGTTGGGTTGTGGCCACAGAATAAGTGGCTTCTATGAATGAAGAATTTTGGAAAAAAAATCAGGAAACAGACGTTTCCCGGAGCAAATAAATGTTTGGCAAGTCTAAGGACAACCCACCACCGGCAACGAACCTGCCCTCTATGACCCTGATCTCACGCAACACCGAGATTGTGGGTGATATTCATTTTAGTGGTGAATTGATCATCGAAGGTCGGGTCAAAGGCAACATCTACGCTGAGGATGACTCTGCGGCCTTAATTCGTGTAGCCGAGAATGGCGCCGTGGAGGGAGAGATCTGCGTTCCCTCTGCCGTGATTAATGGGCTTATTCAGGGTGACTTGCGCTCGGCAAATCATATCGAGCTGGCTTCCAAGGCGGTAGTAGTTGGTAACGTCTACTACAACCTGATTGAAATGGTGATGGGCTCCGAGGTTAACGGCAACCTCATACATATCGGTGCAAATCAGAATGAAACCAAGTTGCTGGACGCAGAAAAGAACAAATTGCCCTTCGACACCCCATCTATTAAGCACGATTAGCCGTTGTTAGCATGGTAAGGAACCCGCAGGGCCGGCTTTGCAGCACCGCCAGGCTCCGCTACAATACTTGACTGAATCCATAAGTTATTTGTTGGTGCATGAACTGCGAGATGGGTCGGGCATCGAGAACATGTGTCCGTAGCCCTAATCCTGCGCCAGGTGAGTTGGTTCACCTTAGCGAATAATAAAACAATGCCTGAAGAGAGTTTAATGTCAGTAGTTCAGACCGCAGAACCCGTAATCATGACCTTTACCGACAACGCGGCGGACAAGGTTCATAGCCTGATCGCGGAAGAAGGTAACGATGGGCTCAAGCTACGGGTTTTTGTCACAGGCGGCGGCTGCTCGGGTTTCCAGTACGGCTTTTCTTTCGACGAAGACGTTAATGACGATGACACCGTAATCAAGAACAAAGGGGCCGAGTTGTTAGTTGACCCCTTGTCTTATCAGTACCTCGTTGGTGCGAGAATCGATTACACGGAGGGCCTGGAAGGCTCGCGTTTCATCGTTGATAACCCAATGGCCACCACAACCTGTGGCTGCGGCGCTTCTTTCTCTGTCTGATCCCTCTATCTTAAGGCTCTGCCTGAAAGCTTGCCCGGCCGCTCTCTGCTGAAAGCGCGCGTCTAGAGCTCAAAACGCTGCTCGAGTCTTAAAGTTTGCAAGTGCTTACTATTTAAGGGGGCGCTGCGGTTTTTTGCAGTCCCAGGGATGTGTTCAGGCTCGGTAGATCCCACCCAACATCACCGCTGCGCTAGTGCCGGTAAACCCAGACGTGTCTATTTTTCGCCCGGCGCAGGTTTCCCTCGCAATCCAGGCAAAGGCGATGGCTTCCACCCAGTCTGGGTCGACACCTAGCGTCAAGGTGCTAGCAACCGTGCAATTTGGTCGTGCCTGCGCCAGTCCTTGCATCAGCGCGCGGTTATGGGCACCACCTCCGCAGATAAAGAGGGACTGGCAATGCGGGTCCAGCGCATCGACGATGGTGTCCACGGTAAGCTGGAGCATGGTGGCTTGCACATCCTGAGGTTGAATGGCGCCCTGGCACTGCGCCAGCTTGTTCTCTAGCCAGCTGCCGTTGAATAGCTCGCGTCCGCTACTCTTGGGGAGTGCCTTGGAGAAGTAGGGTTCGTTCCGGCAGAGCTGAAGCAACTCATTGTGCACCGTGCCGCTGCTCGCCCATCCGCCGCCTTCGTCATACTTTTTTTGTTGGTGCTTGTTGATCCAAAAATCCATGAGCACATTGCCGGGCCCTGCATCAAAGGCAATTGGCTTGGCGCCCTGGCGCAGGCAGGTGACATTGCTAATGCCGCCAATGTTGATAATCGCCCTGTTTTCACTGCTTGATGCAAAGATGTGCTGGTGCAGGAGTGGGGCAAGTGGTGCCCCTTGACCACCTGCACTGATGTCACGGCCGCGCATGTCAGCCACCGTGGTAATGCCCGTGCGCTGAGCGATAGTGTTAGCGTCTGCGAGTTGCAGGGAGAAAGGATTGCCAGCGTTGGGCTCGTGCCACACAGTTTGCCCGTGGCTGCCGATCGCAGTCACTGCGTTTGATTCAACACCGGCTTTGTTTAGCACTGCGTTTGCGGCTTCAGCGAATATTTTACCCAGTTCGATATGGGTCTGACCAAACTCTGAGAGTCGAATATCTTCTCCCACACACAGAGCCAGTATGTTTTCTCGCAGGGGGTCTCCGATGGGATGGCTATGACTGGCAATCAGCTCGGGGGTGTCTTGCTGAAAATTGACCAGCACAGAATCAACACCATCGACACTAGTGCCGGAGATCAGACCAATATAAAGCTCGTTTTCAGCCATGATAATTTAATCAGCGCTGGGCTGATTCAGGGTTAACAGCCTGTCGCTATAGAGCTCCTGGAAGTGATTGAGCAACTCTGTGGTCTGACTGCGAAAGCGATCCATTTCTGCTTGCGCGATGGATTTTGCTTTGGGCAAACTATCCGGAATGGTGCGCGGATTCCGATGGACGCCATTCACGAGGAATTCGTAGTGAAGGTGTGGTCCGGTTGCCCCGCCAGTGGCGCCAGCATAGGCGATGACTTCGCCCTGCCTGACACGCTCTCCGCGGCGCACCGCATAGCGCGAGAGGTGGGCATATTTGGTTTCGAATCCACCGGCATGTTTGACCACCACGAGGTTGCCAAATGAGCCATTTCTTGCAGCCCAGGTCACCGTACCGTCACTGGTGGCCCGCACCGGCGTGCCGGTGGGCGCCGCATAGTCAGTACCTTTATGGGCCCGGATTGTGTTGAGTATCGGGTGGCGGCGGCTTGGATTAAAGTTGGAGCTAATGCGGAACACATCCAGCGGGCTGCGCAGGAATGCCTTGCGCATACTTTCACCGTCGGGTGAATAGTAGCCTGCTTCGCCTTCCTCATCTATGTATCGAATCGCAGTGAAAACTTTTCCTTCATTAATATATTGAGTGGCCAAAATTTCACCGTGGCCTATATATTCTCCATCCAGATACTGCTCCTCGTAAAGAATGCTGAACTCGTCACCGGCCCGCGGATCGAGAATAAAGTCCATGACGCCGCCGAAGATATTGGCCATTTCCATGATATGAACTGCGGGGATATTTTCACGCTGACCGGCCATAAACAGGCTGTCTGCGATCGTGCCCACGCGAAAGGCCTGTTGTAGTTTGGCTTCTTTCAGAATGGTTTCTGCGGCGTAACCGGATTCGCTGCGCTTGAAGACAAAACCCTCCAGCGGCGACTTCAGAACCCGCAACTTCTCCAGTTCGCCGGCTTCGGGGATCATGAAATCCAGTTCGTAGCCGGGATAAAGCCGATTGAGGATGTTGGCTTCCTCGCTGCTATTGAGCACTCGGAACAGATCCTGATCGCTGAGTCCCACTTTGCTGAAGATTACTGAAAGGTTGTCGCCGCTCTTGACCACGACGTTTTGCCAGCTGCTGTCCTCGAGAGGAACAATCTCATCCGCTATCATTGGTGCAGCGGTTTTGCCAGGAACGATAAAATCACCCGGATCGTAAGACAGGGGTCCCATGCCAGTCTCAGAGTCTGGTGTCACGACCGCCTGGGAGGTGTTACCGGGGCCGAGCGCAACCGGGATTGAAACCTGATTCTGGTCTGGGACAGTTGACCCGTTGTCGCCAGGCCATGCAAGGAATACTAACAATAGCACCGCCAATCCGCCTGCAATGTACAGGTGATCCTGGGGATAATACTTGTCTACAAAATGCTTCGCGGTTTCAACAATACGCATGAGGTTGAGTCGTGTAACTATATATAGTGTTTTCGAAATCTGTTTCTTGGACCTTCAGACTGGTTATACCGCAACTCTAACTGACCGAACGCTCCGCATTATAACAATAGCTTTTTGCAATCCCAGTGCTTATTGGAAAACTCTGAAATTATAACAGTCCGTCAATTGTGGGCGGCTGTATCCGTTTTTTTCCGAAACGGTTCACATTAGTGTAAAATCTCGGCTCTTTTCTTTCGCACGAAGTACACCATTTCTTTGCTTCGTCGGCGTATGTCTGAAATTACTTCGGGTTAGACAACACATGACGCAACCTGTTACCGATATCATCCAGGACTTGGAGAGTCGTGATCTGCTAGTGCAGCTGGCCGGCGGCGAAGAGGTGCGTGAACATCTGAATTCCGGCAGCCGAACTGTCTATTGTGGCTTCGATCCAACAGCCGAAAGCTTGCATGTGGGTAGCATGGTGCCTTTACTGGTGCTAAAACGTTTCCAAATGGCGGGCCATCAGCCGGTTGCGCTGGTGGGTGGCGCGACTGGGCTTATTGGCGATCCAAGTTTTAAGTCCAGCGAGCGCAGCCTGAATTCCACCGATTTAGTAGAAGAGTGGGTGGAGCGCCTTAAGCCCCAGTTGAGCCAGTTCCTGGACTTCGATTGTGGAAGCAATTCTGCGGTCCTGGCTAATAACCTGGACTGGACCCAGGGCTATGATGTGCTGGGCTTTCTGCGCGACGTGGGTAAGCACTTCTCCGTCAACGCCATGATACAGAAAGAATCAGTCAAACAGCGCATTGAGCGCGAAGGTGAGGGAATTTCCTTCACCGAGTTCAGCTATATGCTGCTGCAGTCCTATGACTTCGCGGAACTCAACAAGCGCTGTAACTGCACCGTGCAGGTGGGTGGCAGCGACCAGTGGGGCAATATCACGGGCGGGATTGATCTGACCCGGCGCATGCACCAAAAGCAGGTATTTGGGGTCACCACCCCCCTGGTTACCAAGGCCGATGGCACCAAATTCGGTAAGACCGAGTCGGGCACGATCTGGATCAGCCCGAATAAGACATCGCCCTATGCCTTTTATCAGTTCTGGCTCAATGTGGCAGACGCGGATGTGTATCAATTCTTGCGCTACTTCACCTTTTTGTCTGCGGCTGAGATCGCGGAAATCGAGCGCAGTGACAAAAAGGCCCAGGGACGGCCGGAAGCTCAGGGCATTCTTGCCCGTGAGGCCACGAAGCTTGTGCACGGTGTGGAGGGCTATACGGCTGCGGCGCGGATTAGTCAGGCCCTGTTCTCGGGGGAAATTGACCACCTGACCGAGAGTGATCTGGCGCAACTGGAGCTGGACGGATTACCTTGTAGTGCATTGACATCTCAGTCCATTAGCATTGTGGACGCTCTAGTGAGCACTGGGCTGGCGAAATCGAATAAAATGGCCCGGGAATTCATCGGTAACAACGCGGTGAGCGTCAACGGGCAGGCCGTAAACACGGTGGAAATTGTGCTTTCCACGGCGCACGCTCTGCACGGCAAGTACTTGATAGTGAAGCGGGGCAAGAAGCTGTTTCATTTGGTCAAATTGCCAGTCATATAACCAAAAAAAGCACGATCTGAGGCCATTCATTGGTTGTCTGCATACTCGGCTTGCGCTATGATCGCGCCCCCTAAAAAGAACAGCGCGATTTTGTCGCTTAAGGGATCATCTGAGCTATTTGTGATCGGGTGGAAGGCCACGAATTCCGCGGCCTGCAAGCAGATTGGGCAAATCCGGAAAATTTATTTCAAATTTGTCTTATTAAAGCTTGCCAAGCAACTTCAGGCGCGTATAATGCGCCTCCTCTGTGACATTAGTCACGGGGGTTATTTGGCTCTTTAAAAAGTAAATCAAGCAATAGAGGTGGGTGCTTGCTGAAGTGGTTCATGGGATCTAATTAAACTTAGGTTCTGGCCAACAGCATTTCGCTGGAAGCCATTCGGAACCATCAAAGTAAGCAACTGCGTTAATTTATTTATTAAGCTTTATTGTTTCTCAATATCGTTATCGGTAGAGAGAATCAAATCAGCAGTAGTTCGTGGTCTTTGAGTACATTTTTAGTGGTCGTTGTCTTTGTCAGATTTTGAAGTCCTGGCAGTAGTAAGACGGGGGCCACTTTGTAAGATTAAACTGAAGAGTTTGATCATGGCTCAGATTGAACGCTGGCGGCAGGCTTAACACATGCAAGTCGAGCGGAAACGATGGGAGCTTGCTCCCAGGCGTCGAGCGGCGGACGGGTGAGTAACGCGTAGGAATCTACCCAGTAGAGGGGGATAGCCCGAGGAAACTCGGATTAATACCGCATACGCCCCAAGGGGGAAAGGCCGGGATCTTCGGACCGGTCACTATTGGATGAGCCTGCGTGAGATTAGCTTGTTGGTGGGGTAATGGCCTACCAAGGCGACGATCTCTAGCTGGTCTGAGAGGATGATCAGCCACACTGGGACTGA
>CENZ01069829.1_pt1 | contig 14220 bp, 9 predicted proteins | sample 361341 | NCBI WGS metagenome assembly CENZ01 (sample SAMEA2619782, study PRJEB7988) | marine metagenome | biome: marine biome (ENVO:00000447); feature: deep chlorophyll maximum layer (ENVO:xxxxxxxx); material: "saline water (ENVO:00002010), including plankton (ENVO:xxxxxxxx)" | depth 50 m
AAATAAAACGTACCGTAACCAAAGAAGAACGCGACCCCTCGATACAGGGAGAGTCCGGGATAGGCTGTCCAAAGCCTGATCGGCTGTCCCATGAACTTTTGAAAACTAAGAATCAGCAGTATGCCCAACACGGAGCGGTAGAAAAGAATCTGAAACAAAGAGACATCGTCTGAAAGCAGCTTAATAATGACGTCCTGGACAGAAAAGATAGTCATAGCGCTGACCACGAGTCCGATACCTCGATTGTTTTGCTGCTGACCCTTTATCATCTTTCTTCTTAAGCCGAACCCTCGCCAGGCCGGATTCTAGATAAGGCCAATCCAGATCAGGATCGAGTTGTCGTGCCCGCAATCATCGAGGTCGTTCTCATCGATAGTTGATCCCTGTGATATCGTCCGCTCCCAGAAAATACTGGTGGCATGCAGGTGGCCGTAGCGCTTGCGCCATCCACGCTATCGCCAGACTCTGGCGTTGGAACTCTGCCGATCCATGAAAAGTCCCATCGCCGCCTATCGGCAGCTTTTTGTCACCAACACTCGCCTGGTGATTTTCAGTTTCCTCATGGCCTTGTACTCGAGCTTCGGCCAGACCTACTTTATTGGTGTATTCGGGCCGCAGATTCAAGCCGAGTTCGGTCTCAGCCACACACTCTGGGGAAGCATCTATCTGGCGGGCACGCTAATCAGTGCCCTGCTGATGCCTTTTACCGGCGCGCTAATTGACCGCTTTTCGCTGTCAGGTTATGCACTTGTGGTCGGGCTGGTACTGCTTGCTGCCTGCGCCTATATCTCGGTAGTGACGGGTCCGATAATGCTGGTACTGGCTATCTTTCTGTTGAGACACTCTGGGCAGGGCCTTGCCTCGCACGTTTCCATCACCAGTATGGCGCGCTATTTTGATCGTGAACGGGGTCGCGCGATTGCGGTTGCCTCTTTAGGGTATAGCGTTGGCGAAGCCATACTGCCCTTTCTCGCAGTCTTGCTGATTGCGCTAGTCGGCTGGCGCTGGACATATGGCAGCGCGGCAATCTTGATCGGAGTGACCTTGATTCCGGCAACGATCTGGCTCTTAAGCAATCACCAACGTTTTCACCGCCAATATCTCGACCGACTCTCCGCGAAGGACAATCCTGCAGCAACGGATGTAATTTCATGGACGCGAGGACAAGTACTTCGTGACCTGCGGTTTTATGTCATGAGTCCCGGAATACTATCCTCACCGATGATCGCCACGGCTTTCTTTTTTCATCACCTGAATGTCGCGCAAGCGAAAGGGTGGTCTGGGGAGTGGATTACCGGCACCTATATTTTTTACGCGCTCGCTGGAACGATCACACTGCTTCTCGTAGGGCCTCTTGTCGATCGCTTCCGAGCCGTTAACCTGATCCAGGTCACAATGCTTCCACTGGTCGCTGCATGTTTTATGCTTGCTATTGCTGATCATGCATTCTGGGTGATTCCCTATATGGTCATGATGGGCATACACACGGGACTTATCCACACATCGGCGTCGGCGCTGTGGGCAGAACTCTATGGCCCCAAATACCTCGGTGCGATTAAAAGTCTGTACATCGCTTTGATGGTTTTTGCGTCGGCCCTGGGCCCGGTAGTCATGGGCATGCTAATGGACGCCGGACTCAGCATATACTGGATCTGCACTTTCTTTGGCATCTTCATTTTGGCAGGAGCGCTCCTGATCGTTGTCGCCCTGCGCATAAAGCCCAACCTACCCCTCAATCAAACAGCCTAACCCTCCATGACCGAGTCCGCCAAACCTGCCGGAAGTTATCAAGACCTTGGACCTGAACAGGTTCTTGCTGCCGTTGAAAGCCAGGGGCTGCATTGTGATGGCCGCCTGCTCGAGATGAACAGTTTTGAGAACCGGGTATATCAACTGGGTCTGGACGACGGCAACACGCTCATCGCCAAGTTCTATCGTCCTGACCGCTGGAGCGCGGAGGCGATTCTGGAAGAGCACGCCTTTTCTCTGGATCTGGCGTCGCGGGAGGTAGATCTGGTGCCACCCATTGCCGATAACAGCGGAAATACGCTGCGGTATTTCGGAGAATTCCGCTTCGCCCTGTTTGAACGACGCGGTGGACGCGCCCCGGATTTTGAAGATGCGGAACAACTGCGTCAGCTCGGACGGTTTATCGGGCGATTGCATGCAGTCGGTGGAGAACAACCCTACAGACACCGACCGATACTGGATGTCACCACCTTTGGCACGGACTGCATGCGGTTTCTTCTCGAGCACGAGTTCATTCCGACCGATCTGATCCCGGCCTACCAGTCGCTGGCCGAAGACCTGATCCAGAGAGTCACATGGTGTTATCAGCGCTGTCCGGACCTGAGGCTGATCCGGACACACGGCGATTGCCATCGTGGCAATATCCTGTGCACCGAAGAGGGGCCGCATATGGTGGACCTGGACGATTCCCGAATGGCGCCGGCCACACAAGATCTCTGGATGTTTCTTTCAGGAGAACGGGAAGAACGCGAGCGCTCCCTAAATACTCTTCTTGAGGGCTATACGGTTTTCACCGATTTCGATCCAGCGGAGCTCAACCTGATTGAGGCACTTCGTACCCTGCGCCTGATGCACTACTTCGCCTGGATCGCCAGACGCTGGACCGACCCAGCCTTCCCCAGAGCTTTCCCATGGTTTAATACCCCTCGCAGTTGGGAGCAGCATATCCTCGACCTGCGAGAACAGGCGGCGCTGATGGACGAACCCCCACTCAACTGGCAACCAATGGGGTAGACCTGCCGACCTCGGCGGGGTTGCGCCTGACCCCGTTGCCAACCGCGCCTACTGCCTAACGTTATGGATCCCGCAGCACCTTCAAACTCACTCAGGACTTTTTCCACTCTCCTGCCGTTCCTCTGGCCGGCCGAGCGCGCTGATCTCAAAGCTCGGGTACTTGTCGCCATGTTGAGTCTGCTGCTCGCCAAAGCGGCCAATGTCATGGTACCGCTGGTACTGGGTGATGCGGTAGACCGACTCGGCAACCTTGATCACGAAACCAATCTGTGGCTCGGAATCCCACTTTCCGTCCTTCTCGCCTACGGAATCTTCCGGTTGTCCTCGCTGGCACTGAATGAGTTGCGCGACGCGCTCTTTGCGCGTGTAGCGCAGCACGCCGTGCGGGCACTCGCACTGAAAGTCTTCGAGCACCTGCACTCGCTGTCGATCCGTTTTCATCTTTCGCGCAAAACGGGAGCGCTCAACCGCTTTATTGACCGCGGCACCAACAGCGTTCGTTTCCTACTCTCCTTTGTTGCCTTCAACGTGGTCCCTACTATCATTGAACTGCTGCTGGTCGGCGGCATTCTCTGGGCGCTATTTGGTTTCATCTATACGGCTATTACGGTCACTACCATCGCGCTGTATGTCTGGCTGACTTTTGTCATTACCACCTGGCGCACCCGTATCCGGCGGGAAATGAATGATGCCGAGAACGACATCGGCAGTCGGACTGTAGATTCTCTACTCAATTTTGAGACAGTACGCTACTTCAACAATGAGACCCATGAGGTGGCGCGCCTGGATGAAGCCCTGGCGGACTACGAAACGGCTGCAGTCCGTACTCGAGAAAGTTTGTCACTGCTCAACGTGGCCCAGGCGGGGGTCGTCACAGCCGGAGTCACCTTGATGCTAGTGCTCGCCGCCTTTGATATCCGCAACGGGGACATGACGGTGGGGGATTTCGTGGTAGTAAACACCTACCTGCTGCAGGTCGCCATCCCGCTCAACATCCTCGGCACGGTGTATCGGGAAATCCGCCAGGCCATGGTGGACATGGAGAACCTATTTTCACTGGTAGATGAACAAACGGAAGTCGCTGATGCAACTCATGCCCAGCCGCTGCAGTACCAGGGAGGCTCCATTGAGTTTCGACAGGTCAGCTTTGGCTACGAAAGCGAGCGCACCATCCTTCATAACATGAGTTTTTCGGTAGCCCCCGGCACCACCACTGCGATTGTCGGGCCCACGGGTTCCGGCAAATCCACCATCAGCCGCCTGCTGCTGCGCTTTTATGATCCACAAAGCGGAAACATCCTAATCGATGGTCAGGATCTTCTCGACCTGACCCAGCATTCCCTCCGCCAAGCTATCGGTGTCGTCCCCCAGGATACGGTGCTGTTCAACGATACCCTTTACTACAACATCGCCTACGGGGATCCAAAAGCCGATGAGGGGCGAATTCTGGCTGCCGCTAAAGCAGCACAACTGGATGATTTTATTCAACGTCTGCCAGGCGGTTATCAGACCGTCGTAGGCGAGCGTGGACTCAAGCTCTCCGGAGGCGAGAAGCAGCGTGTTGCCATCGCCCGCGCCCTGCTGCGTGATCCCAGGATTTTCTTCTTTGATGAAGCCACTTCTTCTTTGGACAGCAACACAGAACGCGAGATTCAAAGTAACTTTGCCGAAATCTCAAAAGGACGAACGTCTCTGGTGATCGCCCATCGCCTTTCGACTATCGTCAACGCAGACCAAATACTGGTTCTCGCCGACGGTGAAATTACTGAGCGTGGCGCTCACCCACAGTTGCTGGCCGATGGCGGACTGTATGCGCAGCTATGGCAGGAACAACAAAAGACAGAGCGTCAGGTATCCGCGGATCGCCGGCCGACTGCCCTGTCGCCAGATCCGACATGAATACCCAGCCGGACCTGGATATCACACGCCTACAGCGCTATCTTGAGCATGCAGCCCCCTCTGTCGGAGTCATCCGGTCCGCGGAAAAATTTTCCGGCGGGCAGTCCAACCCGACATACCTGTTGCGAGGTGAGGCCCGCCAGTACGTTCTGCGCAGCAAACCCAGAGGCAAACTGTTGAAATCTGCCCACGCTGTGGAACGCGAGTTTCGGGTCATGGCAGCACTTGCCCACTCCCAGGTACCGGTACCTTCAGTTTTGTGCCTTTGCGAAGACCCCGACGTGATTGGTGCCGTCTTCTTTGTCATGAGTCACGAGGATGGTCCAATCTTCTGGGATCCGGCATTGCCCGAACTCGACGTGGTTGAGCGTGCTGCTCTGTACCAAGATGAGATCCGTGTGTTGGCGGCCCTGCACTCACTCGATCCGGCGAACATCGGCCTGGCCGACTTTGGTCGGCCTGGAAGTTACTTCGCGCGCCAGATCAAACGCTGGACCGACCAGTACCGCGCGAGTGAAACCACGTCGATCAGCGTAATGGAATCGCTGATGCGGTGGCTGCCCGAACATTCACCGGATGACGACGGTCAAACTGCACTCATCCATGGCGACTACCGTCTGGACAACCTGATCATGACGCACAAAAAGACCGGTATCCAGGCTGTCATCGACTGGGAACTCTCAACCCTTGGTCACCCCTTTGCTGATCTTGCCTATTTCTGTATGTGTCTGCGTATGCCGAACCATGAACAGATCAGGGGTCTCGCCGGCGTTGATCGACCGACGTTGGGAATTCCCAAAGAATCGGAAATTGTCCGCCAGTACTGTACCCTTCGGGGTATTGAAGCCATCAGCAACTGGCCGTTTTATCTCGCCTTCAGTTTTTTCAGACTGGCCGCGATATGCCAGGGAGTTCTCAAGCGGGCGCTGGATGGCAACGCATCAAGCGAGCAAGCAGTTAAGGTCGGGGCACTGACTCCATTGCTTGCCGAGATGGGATTGAATATTGCGATGACCAGGGGTGATAACTTATGAAGGCTGTTGTCTGCCAGACATTCGGACCCGTTGAGGATCTTTCTGTGCAACAGACGCCAGACCCTGTACCCGGGGCCGACGAGGTTCTCATCGACATCGCCTCTGTCGGGGTCAACTTTCCCGACGCCCTGCTGGTACGCGGCTTGTACCAAGTCAAGCCTTCGCTTCCTTTTATTCCCGGCATCGAATGTGCCGGTACCATTGCAGCCCTTGGGAAGGACGTTACGACGTTTGCTATCGGTGACCGGGTGGCCGCCATGAGTCCTCGGTTCGGCACCTATGCCGAGGCCATTGTGGTGCCGGCCAGTCATGTCTACCCGATACCTGAGGCGCTTGATTTTGATCACGCCGGGGCGCTCTTGTGCGCCCATGGTACAGCCTATCACGCCCTGATCCAAAGGGCCGCACTTCGTTCAGGGGAGACTCTGTTGGTGACCGGTGCCGCCGGCGGCACGGGCCTCGCGGCCGTGCAGATCGGTCATGCCCTTGGAGCTCGTGTGATTGCGGTCTGCTCAAACGAAGAAAAATTGCACACCGCCAAACAGCATGGCGCTGACGTCGCAATCAATACTGGTCAGGACGATGTCCGTAACGTTATTAAATCGCTAACCGGTGGCGCAGGCGCTGACGTTATTTTTGATCCGGTGGGTGGTGATCTTGCGAAATCCCTGGCCCGCTCGGTGGGCTGGAATGGTCGTTGGCTCGTCATCGGGTTTGCCGATGGCGCCATCCCCAAGGTTCCGCTCAATCTCCCTCTGGTCAAGGGCTACAGCATCGTGGGCGTGTTCTGGGGCAGTTTCTGTGACCGCGATCCTGCACAGGCGCAGGCCAATCATAGACAGCTTTTTGAAATGGCGGCGAGCGGCACACTTACCCCGCATCTGCATGCGGTGATGCCGCTGAGCGAAGCGCCCCGTGCGCTGTCACAGATCGAGCAGCGTTCGGTACAAGGAAAGATTGTTCTGAATCCGTGATGGATCCGGATGACACCCAGGCAGCAGGTACGGGAGTCCTTGGAAGTTCTCCGATATCCCTGCTAGCATCATCGCTCACACTTAGGAGTTAAGTGCTATGGAGTTTGCCTACACCGATAAGGTCGAGGGTCTGCGCGGCCAGATTCAGGACTTTATGGATGCCCATATCGTCCCGAAAATCCAGGATTGGCGGCGGGAAGTCCATGCAGGGATTTATCCAGTCTCTTTTATGGAGGAGCTCAAGACGACGGCCCGCCAACAGGGCCTGTGGAATCTCTTCCTGCCGGGACTCAAGGCGGAAGAACCCGGGACACCCCTGACCAATCTTGAATACGCACCACTTGCGGAGATCATGGGGCGCATTAGCTGGGCGTCCGAGGCATTTAACTGCAGCGCGCCTGACACAGGCAACATGGAGCTCTTGCACATGTTTGCCACCGCTGAACAGTATGACGAATGGCTGGCGCCCCTGCTGAATGGTGAAATCCGGTCCGCCTTTGCCATGACCGAACCCGATACTGCTTCTTCCGATGCCGCCAATATTCAAACCCGAATCGAACGCGACGGCGATGATTACGTAATCAATGGCCGCAAATGGTGGATCACCAATGCGGCACACCCCAACTGCCAGTTGCTGATCGTGATGGGAAAAACCGATCCCAACGCCGATACCTATCATCAGCAAAGCATGGTGCTGGTGCCGATGAATACGCCAGGAGTCAAGGTTGTCAGAAATCTCACCGTCGTGAACCATCATCATCCAGAAGGTCACTGTGAAATCGTCTTTGACCATGTACGGGTGCCCGCGAGCCATTTACTCGGCGAAGAAGGCTCGGGCTTTGCCCTAGCCCAGGCCCGGCTTGGCCCCGGCCGAATTCATCACTGCATGCGCTCCATCGGCGCTGCCGAACTCGCTCTTGCGTTGATGACTGCAAGGGCGCAGGAACGCAAAACCTTCGGACGGTATCTACATGAGCACGGCAGTGTCGCTGAGTGGATTTCGCGCTCGCGCATCGAGATCGAGCAGGCCCGCCTGCTGATTCTGAAAACCGCCTGGTTAATTGACGAAAAGGGAGCCAAAGCGGCGCGCAAAGAGATCTCGATGATCAAGGCCTTGGTACCGATGCTGCATACCACGGTGCTGGATCGGGCAATGCAGGCTTTCGGCGCAATGGGGGTCAGTCCCGACACCCCCCTGGCAGACCACTGGACTTGGGGCCGCGCGCTGCGATATGCCGATGGCCCGGATGAGGTGCATCATCGCGCCGTTGCCCGGATGGAAGTAAAGGAGAGCGGTGACTACCTCTCCCTGCTTGACGCTTACCTGACACCATACGAACCTGATTGACCATCACGACCTACGATGGGTCATTCACCCCTCGCGCACCATTTAGAAGTCGAGACCAGGCTATGTCTCAGATTCTTGCTCAAACACCACCAAATGATCGACAGCCAGGCGCACTGATACCTCGTCACTGATCTCAAAATTTGCGTGGCTTGGAAAAAGTGCCAGCAGCGTAATGCCTTCAGCTGTACGCAAGGTGTACATGATCTGGGCGCCCTTGAAGGCGCGCCTCTCTACCTTTGCCCGTATCGGACCGTCCGGGTCATGTACCACATCATCGGGCCGGATCAACACCTCGATCGAGGCATCGACTGTCATTTCCAGATCGGCATCACTCTCAAGATCGCCTAGTGAGGTTGCCACACGGGTCGGTGTAGAGATGGTTCCGGCCAGGAAGATGCCGTTACCGATAAAGTCCGCGACGAAATGGGTACATGGTTGATGGTAGAGATTGTAGGGCGTGTCCCATTGGATGATTGCGCCATCGGCCATCACGGCAACATGATCCCCTAAAGCAAAAGCATCGTTCTGATCATGTGTCACCATCACGCAGGTGATGCCGTTCTCTTTGAGCATATCGGAAACCTCCTGCCCCATATGCTCCCGAAGCTCCTGATCCAGATTGGAGAAGGGTTCATCCATCAGCAGCAGCAACGGCTTGGGCGCAAGTGCACGGGCGAGTGCGACTCGCTGCTGCTGGCCGCCAGAAAGCTCGTGCGGATACTTCTCTGCATGGCGTGAAAGACCCATCCGGTCCAGCATGTCGTCCACGGCCGATTTTTGCTCACCGGCCGAAAACAAACGCAGCCCTGATGCCACGTTTTGGCGAACCGACAGGTGGGGAAACAACGCGTGATCCTGGAACACCATTCCGACCCGGCGCGCCTCGGGCGGAACCATTGCCCCCACGGCGGACACTTGCTGATCGTTAATACAGATCTCACCGGTAAGCAGCGGATGAAATCCCGCGATTGCCCGCAACACCGTCGTCTTCCCACAGCCACTCGGCCCGAGTAGACAAACCTGTTCACCCCGGTGAACAGTGAGACTGAGGTCAAAAACGGCTCTTTCGAGACCATAATTACACGAAATGTTGCGCACCTCGAGCAGCGACCGAGGCGTGGTTAATGGGTCGTCGGAATTCGTGATTAGCGTCGATTTCATGTAAGCACTAGTCCGTGGACGCGCCCAGAGTCTGACGGGTGTTCGATATCATCCGACTCAGCAACACTACAGGGATCAAGCCGACTCCTACAATCGTCAACGAACCCAAGGATGCCTCTCCCAGCATCTCATCAGAGGCAAATTCGTAAACGTGAGTCGCTAAAGTATCGAAATTGAACGGACGCAAAAGTAGGGTGGCGGGGAGTTCTTTCATGCAATCAACAAACACAATCATCGCTGCCGTCAGCATTCCTCCCCGAATCAGCGGTAAATGGTACCGCACCAGAGTTTGTCCCGCCCGATAACCCAGTGTTCTGGCGGCCATATCCATTGATGGTGAGACTTTTTCAAGGCTTGACTCGACCTGTCCCATTGCAATAGCCAAGAATCTTACGACATACGCAAACAATACAGCAGCTACCGTGCCGCTTAACAGAAGCCCCGAGGATATACCCAGATACTTGCGCAAAAGCGCATCTACGGTATTGTCAAAAGCCGCAAACGGCACCAGTATGCCAACAGCCAGGACGGCTCCCGGCACAGCATAGCCCAACGTAGCCACGCGGGTGGCGAATGCCAGGATCTTCCCGCCATGTAAGCGACGGCTATAGGCTACAAATAACGCAATCGTAAGAGCGATTGCTGCTGCAGCCGCTGAAAGCGCGACACTGTTGAAAACGTAGAGTTGGAAGTCGGGAGTCCAGGATCGGTCGAAGTAGATAAAAGCAAGACGAGCCAATACCAGTACGGGAATCAGGAACCCTGCGACCACGGGCAGAGCGCACACGGTAACCGCTGCGCCAGCCTTTAGGCCGCCCAACTGGTAAGCGGGCAAAGGTTTATATCGGCTGCTGGCCTGCTGATAGAGTTTTTGATGTCGACGACTCATCCGCTCTAACATGATCAGTAACACAACAAACACCAACATCGTTGTGGCGATCTGAGCGCCACCAGCCAAACTGCCCATACCGAGCCAGACGTCGACGAGTCCGGCAGTCATCGTATAAACCGCAAAAAAGTCTACCGTGCCGTAATCGTTCAGGGTCTCCATGAGCGCCAAAGAGACGCCGACCGCAATGGCCGGTCGTGCCGCCGGCAACGATACGGTGCTAAACGTACGCCAGGGACCTCTCCCAAGCATCCGGCTCGCCTCCAGAACATTAACAGACTGCTCAAGAAACGCAGATCGCGCCAGGAGGTAGACATACGGATACAGAACAAGCCCCATCATCAGAATCGCCCCACCGAGGCTCCGGATATTTGGGAACCAGTAGTCCTGCATACTTTCCCAACCAAACGCCGCGCGCAGGGATCGCTGTATTGGCCCCGCGAATTCCAGAAAATCTGTATAAGCGTAGGCAATCACGTACGCTGGGATTGCCAATGGGAGCAAAAGCAGCCACTCGAAAAGTTTTCGGCCGGGAAAACGGCACATCGTGACCAGCCACGCCGTAGAGACGCCCGTAATAAAGACACTGAGGCCGACACCCAACATTAGCCACAAGGTCGTCTCGACATATCCAAAAAGAGCGGTCTCAACCAGATGTGTCCAGATATCACCACTGTCGCCTAGCGCAAACAGCAAAACCGCTATGACAGGCATAACAGCAAGTGCCGCCAGCAGCAGCGCCCCACCGCTCCACCAATTTACATAGCGGTTGGACCGTCTGAGTTTCTCATGACGGTGTGAACCTGTGGAGTTGATGTTTACCGATGCCAAAATTACAAAGTTACGGAAGCGTAGTTACTAGACCCTGAGGATCATCTGAATCTGATAAAGAATCATACTCGATAGACCATTGGACTTCGAATTTAGCAACAACGACGATCTCGTACGAGACAAAAAAATCCCGAGGCGAACCCCGGGATTTCAGATCAAACAAACCTTTGTGATTAGTTGTTATAGCCCACCTCATCTGCTAGACGAATCGCCGTCGCGCGATTGTCGGCCACCACAGCAAGGCTCAGCGAGTCTTCTTTGAAAGAACCCCAGAAATTCTGAAGGGGGCTTAGGGGAACACCAGTTTTTACCGGATATTCGCCGTTTTTCTTAACATACATCTCCTGTCCCTGAGCACTGGCAAGGAACTCCATCAACTTGACCGCGTCGGCTCTATTCGGAGCATGTTTCGTCAGAGCCATGCCACTGACATTCATGTGGGTGCCTCGATCATCCTGATTTGGGAAGACCATGTTCACCGAATTCGCCCAAGGAACCTGCTCGGGATCTTTGAGCATCTTCACCATGTAGTAGTGGTTGATTACCGCAAGATCACATTCACCTTCTTTAATCGCTTTTACCTGAGCACGATCATTTCCCTGTGGCTTACGAGCCAGATTACTTTTCAGTCCCGTCAACCACTTCTTGGCGTCTGCTTCTCCGTGGTGCGCAATCATGCTCGCGGTCAACGCGACCATGTAGGGATGCTTTCCAGAACGTGTGCAGATACGTCCTTTCCATTTGGGATCAGTGAGTTGCTCGTAACTTGTTATCTCACCAGGACTGACGCGATCCTTTGACGTCACGATGATCCGGGCCCGGGTGGTCAGTCCAAACCAATGGCCTTTAGGTTCGCGATAGTTTTCAGGAAGGTCGTCGGCGAATCTCGCAGCGTTAACCGATTGGGTCAGTCCGGCATTCTGGATGTCTGATAACCTGCCTATATCAACAGTAAAGACCAGGTCCGCAGGGCTGTTGGCGCCTTCACTTTGAAGCCGCTCCAGCATCCCTTTCTTGGCGAAAACCGAATTAACCTTGATTCCTGTCTGCTCTGTAAACACCTCGAACATCGGATCAATCAGTTGGGGTTTTCGATAAGTGTAGACATTGACTTCCCCGGCGCTAGCCAACAGCGGCGTTAACCCGATAAAGGTCGAAACCACAGCCACCCCGACCAGGGCGAACTTATTTTTCATCTTCATTTTCTGTGAGAACTCTTCGGTTGATGGTTTTACGTTAACAATCTGGCTGCGGCGCGGGACATAATGCTTTTTTCTTCGCCTCGATACCTTTCGCCAGCCTATTGTCCAGCAGTGGTCCATCATGGCGCTCCCTCAAACTGCCGACAATCCGTATTCTAATGCGAATGCGAATGGTTCGCAATAGTAATTTAAATCGATCCAAGAACGGTCAAACGGGACCGGGTCGGCGAATATTTAGAAGGGATTGGACTGGGATCCAGTGAGATGGTGCAGGATCAATCCCAGCACAAGTTTTCCAGAGGAGAAGTTCACGCAACGAGATTAGTCAGCCAGTCGAGTCCTCAGTAAACTTGCGATAGCTCGTGAATGGGCTATATCACCCTTGTCGTGATACGACTCATGATTGGCTTCGATGTCTTTGAGCCGGTAGCGGTAATTGACCATGAGTCCGGCCGAATGGTCCTGGCCACGCCGGCTCACATCAGCCGGAAAGTTGATGCGCTCGATACTGGCCCCGTTGGAAAGATGGAAATTGGCCACACGATCCCGTACATCGTTCCCACGCTTTTCGCGCATCAGGTAATGCGCTGCTAGAACCGTGAGCGCCTGACGGGCTTGTGCGAGCGCTGCCTCGTCACGCAACCAACTGCGATCAACAAACATCCGATCCAAGGCATCGGCAGCCGCGAGTAACTGCAGGCCATTTTTCACACGTGGATGCTGTTCGTTACCAGCAATTTCGCACTGCTCATTCAGCCAACTCCGAAAGCCGGGCAACGGCGACAATGTAGCAAAGTGCTTGAGCTGCTTGTGGTCACGGCTCAGTCGGTCAACCACCCGCTTGATCAGAAAACTGCCAAAACCCACACCATCCAAGCCCGGCTGGGTCGCCGAGATTGAATAAAAGACCGCGGTATCCGCCTTGTCCGGATTAAGTTCGCCGTGATCAATGCTCAGCACATCATTGATACGATCAGAGATGCCATCGGTGAGTGCCACCCAGACAAAGATCAACGGGTCGTTGGGCATCTGAGGATGGATAAAGGCAAAACAACGCCGGTCAGGGGCCGCCAGGCGGTGTTTGATATCCTGCCAAGATCGAATAGCGTGAACCGCCTCATGCTCGGCGAGGGTTTCCAGCAATGCCGCCGGTGCGTCCCAGGCGATCCGACGCAGTTTGAGGAAACCCACATCAAACCACGACGCCAGCAAGTCCTTGAATTCTCTATCAAACGCGCCAAGCCGTGGGTCATCTCTGCGGATCTTGCGTAACTGGGCCCGCATATCGGTAAGAAACTTTATGCCTTCAGGCAGGTCATTGAACTGTGTCAAAAGGCGTATCCGCGGAGACTTCAGCGTCCGCCGCAGTCCTGCTTCGGCATCAAGCCGAGCGGGTAAATCTTCGGACGAACCCTCAGCATCAAGCGCCAACCATTCACGAGCCGACTCACGCAGCACATCGTCTTTAACTCCGTATTCAAAAGCGAGCAGTTCCAGAAAATTATCACGGCCACCCGTATCAAGATCGAGATACACCCCGCCCAGGCGTGCCGCGCGCGCCCGGGCAGATGTTGCACCGCCAGTCTCCAGAAGACAGTCATCAATCTGTCGACGAATTAGATGGAGATCGTCTCGGGGTAATCCTGGGCGCACCTTGCCGGTAATGCGGCTGAGCGCCTCTTGCTCAACCTCTACCCAGGCACGGCGTAACTGCTTAAGGCCTTTAAGTCCGAAACTGGTTGACAGATCCATCTGCTACACCTTTACCATTGATTCAAAACAACGGGATTGCATCGTCATCGCAGAACGCGTCCTGTCATCACCACCAGGCTGCGGCATTGACCTGGATATCTTCCATGGTGATGCCAGCGGCCTCTTCCCGGCAGAGAAACGCAATCAGTGCGCCAATCTCGCTGGGCTGTACCAGCCGCTGCTGGGGAACCTGACGGACCAGGGCGTCAATTTCCTCTTCAAAGCTCGTGCCCTGCTCTTTTGCTTTGGCCTGAAAACTTTTGTTCATCATCTCCGTCTGCACCCAGGTTGGACTGACGACGGTTGCGGTAACACCATGCGCGGCGCCCTCGAGCGCCACTGCCCGATTGAGCCCAAGCAAGCCGGA
>CENZ01066977.1_pt1 | contig 14210 bp, 12 predicted proteins | sample 361341 | NCBI WGS metagenome assembly CENZ01 (sample SAMEA2619782, study PRJEB7988) | marine metagenome | biome: marine biome (ENVO:00000447); feature: deep chlorophyll maximum layer (ENVO:xxxxxxxx); material: "saline water (ENVO:00002010), including plankton (ENVO:xxxxxxxx)" | depth 50 m
ATGACATCGCAGATCACAACCGTATCTATATACCCCGAGTGGGTCCGATGACCGTCGCCATGTGTATACGAAATACACTGCGCCTGTATCGGAATTTTCACCATGGATCATGAAGACGTGGCTGCTGAATCGCTTGATCACTACATCAGCCTTGACGGCTATCTCACCCGACTTTCGAGCAACGAACCTGTTCCGGGTGGCGGAGCAGCCGCAGGCGTGACCGGCGCACAGGCGGCTGCGCTGATTGGCATGGTTTGTGCGCTCAGCGAGGAGTCGCAAGAAATTACCACGATCGCAGCTGTAGCATACAAAGCACGCCAACGTTTCATTGCGCTGGCCGATGCAGATATGACCAACTTTCTTGCGTTGATGCGCCTATATCAAACCCCCAGGGGATCTACACCGGCAGACCAGCGACGTCAGCAGATTGAGGCAGCCTTAAACGATGCTGCAACCCCGCCCCTCGAGATGATGGCGTTATCAGAGGAGCTCGTCGGTCCGCTTCAGACGCTGTACGCGAGAGGCAACAGCAATCTTGTGACCGATACCGGCATTGCGGCACACATGCTCGTCACCACGATCAACGCATCAGGGTTGAACGTTCGCATCAATCTGAAGTCCATGAAGGATGCAACAAATCGTCAGAGCATCCTTAACGAACTACAACGAGCAGAGCCCGCCCTTGCGGAACTTCAATCCCTGGCACAGGCCATTGGTGACAATCTGTAACTCAACCGGGCAATACCCCCGACTGATCGCAGCATCACGGATCGTCAGCAGCCTGATGTTCTGCATTCTGACGAGCGCCTGCACCTGCACTACGATGGTTCAGAAAGACCATCCCACCACGGCCGACCCGGGCAATCCCTCGGTTATGACGACACCCGCACGCCAACTGCTACCGGCATTTGAAAACGGAATCGCAGAAGCGCTCTTTCAGCGACTGGACGATGAGCTCTTACACCGCGCCAAACTGGGACGCACCAGTGATCAGATCCTGTCCACACACTGGCCGAATATCAAAAAAAGCGTCGATCCAAACCTGCTCTCTTACGAACATGCACTAATCTGGCAGCATCTGCAGAGATTGGAGGAAACGGGCGCACTCCCGGATGACGTATTCGATTATCTGGGGACCATCTTACCCAAGCCAACGGATACCCCCAGAGGCGACGAGTTTACTCACGCGTCGAATGTTGCCAAGCAGTTGTATCTGAGTTCACTGAACAATGCCCTCATTACCATATTGCCACAAGCCAGGGACATACTGCGGACTGAAATCGAAACGTTGCCGACCCTGTCCATCGCGCTTCAGTCACCCGGGGTATTCGGTGACCGTTATGATGTGGCGTCTGCAACGTCATTGTTTGACCTGACAGGTGCACCCCGAAGGGACCTCACGCAAAGCGCAAGCCAGATCATGTTCCACGGGGTCCCGGGAGCACACCTGATCAACCACAAAGCACGCTGGCAAGGCATTCAAGGAACCCCACATACCCGTGCACATCGAAGGGGCTGGGCGCTCTACATGACAGACAAAATCATCCAGGTCATGGAATCATCCCCTATCACTGACGGGCATCATCGCTTCTTCAGACGTCAGGTTCTGCTGGCCATGATTGACCATGGCATGATCAACCATCAATGGTCCGATGACGATGCAACATCATTCTTGCTGAATCAGGGCATCGAGACCGACGACGCCTTATATATGCTTGCAACGGCGCGTCAGAACCCAGGGGATTACCTGGACACACTGAGAGGGTATCGTGAACTTGTCGATATGGAGAATCGGCTACGTGACCAGACGGTGCGATTTCGGCTGACAGACTATCTTTCCGCGATCGTCAGATATGGCCCGGTGTCCCTGGCCGCACTCAGATGGCACATGAGTCACTCATTTCGTCCCGAAGAGGCAGGGAATCCATGAAACAAAGACGGAAACGAGTGGAACAACAAGAAACGCATCGCCGCAGCCATCGTCCCAAGCAATAGCTGACGGGACAAGCATGACGCGTTCTGGCTTTGACACTGCTTCTACCGGGCATGACGGGTTGTGTTGCCGCAGTCGCTGGTGCTGCCGCGGCGGGTTATTACGTCGGCAAAGATGAACGCACTGCAGGCGAGATTGCTGACGATGTCACCATCGGCACCTCCCTCAAAACACTCCTGATCCGTGATCCCGCGATCAAAGCTTTTGCCATCGATATCGCTGTCCGCAACCGGGTCGTCACCCTGAGTGGCGGCGTTGGTTCAGAAGCTGCAAAAGCCCGTGCTATAGAACTCGCACGGAGTGTGAAGGGCGTCGTCGACGTCTACTCTGAACTGACACCATCTGTGCCTGATGTGGAAGATATCTAGACAGGCCGCCATCTGGAATGATGCGGATCACCGTGTCGGTATCGGGTCATCACCGCTTCCACAATGAGCAGTTCATAAAGTAGGGACTTCGACGACGGTCGAAAATTACACTCGGCTTCGATACGCTCCCGAACCTTGAGATCGGACAGTTGTTCCACTCGCGCACGAATCCGGAATTCTCCGCTGCTGCCTGAACTGTCCGGAAGGCTGCTATGTAAGGAACACTGGGGAGAACGTGCCAGATGACTGACCTTGGCTGACTCGGCGTCGGCAAACACGCAACATCGCTGTTCCGCAATGATTGTTGTCACCGGATGAATGCGCGGCCAACCCGAACTGGCAATCGTTGCCAGGTAGGCGAGTCTTCCATCGAGCCGCTCGTGACCAAAAGCCGCGATCTGTGGTTCGGCTTCCATCAGCGCTCCCCAAGACACAGCCGGGGTTGTGACCGCTTCGCTCATGCCAGAACATTCCTCCCAAGTGTTATTGAGACAGGTACTTCAACAGAATAACCAATGGCTTTTGCCAAAGGCTCGAGTTCCGCCATGTAGTGCTTCCATCGTCCCCTGGAGGACGTGTACAACGGTTTTCGAACCTTCAAGAAGCTCGCGGTCTTCACCGTACGGGTATTCTTGTGATAGTTGAGACAGTCCTCCTAGAACTTCAGGTCGCAGACGCTGAGCAGCCGCTCGGTTTCCTTCTCGGCGAGCCCCTGATACGCTTCGCCATAGTGCGACTTCAGAGAGCTGACTCGACGGAATTCCGCCTCTGCTTCCTCCAGCCTACCAACTCTGCGGTAAATTCCCGCGATTTTGTTATGAAACGCTGAGGCTTCATCGTTCAGCCCGATGGCCTTTTCAATCAGCGTGATGGCCTCGGGATCACGATCCTGTTCACCCCGGATCAGTCCCAGAAGGTGATTTGCATCTGCATTGTCAGCATCTTCTTCAAGCACCTTGAGGTACACCTGTCCCGCAAAGGGGAGATCACCAGCGATCTGGCGATCTATTGCCTCCTTCAGTTGACTGAGCGTGGTCTCGTTCACATCTTTGCTCTACTGATCCAGGTATAATTAAAGGTGTCTAGTGATGCTGTTGATGGTCAATCCGGGAAGATCTGCGGTCGGCTCCCTTCAGGTCCCCGGTTGTCACAGCCGCCCCAGGTCCCATGGAACCGACTTCCAGCACCCTGACTAACGTGACCATCTCTTCGATTCTACCGCTTTCTTCATGATCACTGTGTTTTGAGGTTGATATCGCCAGCGTGACCTCAAACTGCTCGTCCTTTTTCACCGATGCGTGAAGCCCGGTCAGCATCAAGTGAAGACCTCCGGGTTTCAGGATCAACGACTCACCTGCATCGAGGTGTAACGCACTCTGGTGACGCATTCGCATCATGCCATCTTCAAGCACCGTGTCGTGCACCATGATCCGCTCCGCGATATCAGCCCCAACCGGATGTATTGAAACTGCATGTTGGCTCCCGTTGGTCAGTGTCCCAAATACGGCCGCAGTTCGTACCGCACCCGGTGTGGCACGGGACCAGGCTTCGAAGTGGAACTGAACCGGCTCCATCCGATGAGCCTGATGCTCAGGCAAGACCTCAGAACCCAGCGCACTCGAGGGCACGATGAACATCATGAGAAGGGCAAGCAGGCTCGGGCGAACAATCTCCAGCATAGATCAAGACACATGGAAAAAGAGCGATTGTCCGCTAATGAGGATTGTCATGCCAGCCTGGGTATTGATGATCTGAGCGCTTTTCGGTTGCTCACCAACTCGGTATTCTTGCCGGTCAACGAAGCACCAGGGCGAGTGATGTCGAACGACAACTTATATGCAGTGTTCAGCGAGCGTTTTGTCGAAACAGACACTTTCATTCGATCCCCCGACGGTTCAGACCTTTATAGCTATGCAGACCTGGATCACTACTCGGCCGTCTACGCAGATCGGCTCAAGGTTTTGGGCGCGGTGCCTGGAGACCGAATCATGGTGCAGATGGAAAAATCTTCTTCCTGCCTGTTTCTGTATTTCGCATGTCTGAGGGGCGGCTTCGTCTATCTCCCGCTGAACACCGCTTACCAGCCGGAGGAACTCGCCTACTTCGCGGAAAACGCTGAACCTGCTGTAGTTGTTACCTCGCCACTACAGAAGCCAGTCTTTGAAGGGTTCGCACAATGCCCGGTAGAAACCCTGGATCCCGAAGGTCATGGGAGTTTTTCGGATCAACTGCCGGATTCAGCCACGGGCGAAATCGTCTCCAGGTCCTACGACGATCTTGCTGCCATCCTTTACACCTCCGGAACCACGGGCAAACCCAAAGGGGCGATGCTCAGTCACGGCAACCTCACTTCAAACGCCAAGACACTGCATGCACTTTGGGGTTTTGTCCCTGGGGATGTACTCCTCCACGCATTGCCGATTTTTCACGTACACGGCCTCTTTGTTGCGACCAACGTTGCCGTCTTCAACGGCAGCACCCTGCTATTCTTCAACAAATTCGATGCCGCGTCGGTGGTTAACGCGCTCCCGACTGCCAGCGTCTACATGGGGGTTCCCACGAACTACACACGCATGCTGTCCGAACCTTCACTGGATCGATCAAGCTGCGCCAACATGCGACTTTTTATCAGTGGCTCAGCCCCCCTTCTAACGCAAACGTTCAGGGACTTCGAAACACGGACCGACCATACCATTCTGGAACGATACGGCATGACTGAAACAGGAATGAACACCTCGAACCCGTTAGTCGGGGTACGTAAACCCGGCACGGTTGGACCTCCGCTGCCAGGTGTCGACATCAGAATTGTCGATGACAGCAACCAGACCGTGACTGATGGCGAGACAGGAAATCTCCTTGTCACCGGTCCCAACGTGTTCTCCGGGTACTGGCGGATGCCGGAAAAAAACCTGCAGGAATTCTCCGACGGTTATTTCAGAACCGGCGACCTCGCAAGCCGCGATGAGGACGGCTACATCTCCATCGTTGGACGCAGCAAGGATCTCATCATTACCGGTGGTCTCAACGTGTACCCCAAGGAGGTCGAGTCTGTGATCGACCGCATGGAAGGCGTGAATGAATCGGCTGTAATTGGGGTGCCTCATGCAGACTTCGGCGAAGCGGTCACCGCAGTGGTCGTTCTAGACGACGGTTCGTCGATCAGTGAAAACGATGTTGTTGCACATCTGAAGTCGACACTCGCCAATTTCAAAGTCGCCAAGCAGGTCCACTTTGTGAATGAGCTGCCACGAAACGCCATGGGTAAAGTGCAGAAAAACCTGCTGCGGGACGAGTACGATACGGGCGTCAGATAAAACCACCGCGAGCCAGCACAGGCAATACCGATCATGATCAGGCGACTCGCCGTACTTGCTTCCCACGAAGGCACCAACCTGCAGACCATCATTGATGCCTGTGAGACCGGGAAGCTGCAAGCTGTGGTGGCGCTCGTCATCAGCAACAACAGCCGGTCAGGGGCGCTCACGCGGGCGGTGAAACACAAGATTGACACGCTGCACCTTTCGTCAGCGACACATCCCGATCCGGACGACCTCGATGAGGCCATTGTCAATGCGCTCGACAGCCACGCCATCGATTACATCGTGACGGCCGGTTACATGAAAAAGCTGCACCATCGGGTACTGACTCGATACGCCCATCGCATCTTCAATACGCATCCCTCGCTGCTACCGAAATATGGCGGCAAAGGCATGTATGGATCCCGCGTTCACGAGGCAGTCTTGGCTGCTGGTGATACGCAAACCGGGGTCACGGTTCATGAGGTCAATCAGCATTACGATGAGGGAGACATCATTAAACAAACCCACGTACCCGTCCTCCCCGATGATACGCCGCTGACCTTGTCGACCAGGGTGCAGGCGTGCGAGCACCGATTCCTGATCGAAACCCTCGCTGGTATCGTCGGTTCTCAGGAAGCCTGAGCACGTCTGACACCTGATCTGGCGTCGGGTTGACATCAAACAGGGATGGGCTAACCTTGTTGTATGAATACGCACCGCCTATGCAACATAATTATTATCATTCCGCCATTCTCGGTGGGCTGATACGTGCTGAAACGCTGCGTTCCAACCCGCCACAAGGCGGGTTTTTTCGTTTATGACATTCAAAAGTAACAATACCAGGCACCAGCAGACAGATCGTGAGTGAAGACGCAGATACCGCAGAAGTGACAGGGGCTGAGAACAACGACCAGTTCTCATTCGTCAATATGGAACACGACATGCTCGCGTACTGGGAGCGTGAACAGGTTTTCCAGAAATCCCTGGCCAGCACCAGCAACGCACAACCGTACATCTTCTACGACGGTCCCCCGTTCGCCACAGGACTGCCGCACCACGGGCATCTGGTGGCTTCAACGATCAAGGACGTGGTCCCTCGGTACTTCACGATGAAGGGCTTCCACGTCAGCCGACGGTTCGGATGGGACTGCCACGGGCTACCCATCGAACATGAAATCGACAAGGCACTCGGCATGAGTTCTGCTGAAGCTGTCGAGAAACTCGGTATCGCGGGATACAACAACGAGTGCCGGAAGATCGTGCAACGGTACACCACAGAGTGGCAAAGCACGATCACCCGGATCGGGCGTTGGGTCGATTTCGAGAATGACTACAAGACGATGGACCCATGGTTCATGGAGTCGGTCTGGTGGGTTGTGAAACAGCTCTGGGAAAAGGATCTGATCTATCGGGGGCTTAAGGTTGTACCGTTTTCCACTGCCCTGGGTACCGTACTGTCCAACTTTGAGGCCACTTCAAACTACCAGGATGTCCAGGACCCTGCGGTCACGGTTCTCTTCAAGCTACAAGCGGAGGACGCCTATATCGCGGCATGGACCACCACACCATGGACCCTGCCTTCCAATCTGGCCCTGTGCGTGGGCGACGACATCCAGTATGTACGCGTCCTCGACGTAGAGTCACTACGAGAGATCATTGTTGCGAAAGAGCTGCTTGACGACTTTAGTAAGGGGCGAGAGGTCAATGAGCTTTCAGAAGTCATGGGCCACGAGCTTGTCGGTCTCACCTATGAACCATTGTTCACCTACTTCGAGGATGAACGATCCAACGGCGCATTCCAGGTCGTCTCCGACGACTACGTGACCACTGACAGCGGTACCGGCATTGTCCACCAAGCACCTGCTTTTGGCGAAGACGACTTTCGTGTGCTGAAATCTGCCGGTATCAGCGCGATGGTCTGTCCCGTCGACCTGCAGGGGCAGTTTACGCACGAGGTTTCGGATTTCTCGGGGCAACATGTCAAAGAAGCCGACCGAAACATCATCCGAATGCTCCGTGACCAGGGCAGTCTCTGGCGACACGACACCATCGTACACAGTTACCCGTTCTGCCCTCGCTCGGATACCCCGATCATCTACCGTACGATCGACTCATGGTATGTCCGTGTCGAGGCAATGCGACACCGACTGCAGGCGGCCAACCAGGACATCAACTGGGTGCCACGACATATCCAGGACGGCCGTATGGGGAACTGGCTGGAAGGCGCCATTGACTGGGCGATCTCGAGAAACCGCTACTGGGGGACCCCGCTGCCAATTTGGGTCAACGATGTCACCGGCAACCGCATCTGCATCGGTTCTCGTGCTGAACTGAAGCAGTACACCGGCGCCGAACCAGACGACCTTCACCGCGAACACGTTGACCCGCTGACATTTACCGTGGACGGTGAGGAAGGGACCTACCGGCGTATCGAGGAAGTCCTGGATTGCTGGTTCGAGTCAGGATCCATGCCCTATGCGCAGCTGCACTACCCTTTTGAAAACCAGAGCGTCTTCGAAAATGGATTTCCTGCCGAGTTTATCGCAGAGGGCCTTGACCAGACCCGAGGCTGGTTCTACACGCTGATTGTCCTCGGCGTCGCGCTCTTTGATACCAATCCGTTCAAGAACGTCATCGTGAACGGCATCGTGATGGCCGAAGACGGAAAGAAGATGAGCAAGCGGCTGCGCAACTACACGCCACCAGATGACCTGATGGAGGAATTTGGCGCCGATGCCCTTCGGCTCTACCTGATCAACTCGGGCCTCGTGCGTGCTGAAGAGCAACGTTTTACGGACGCCGGTGTTCGGGACATGGTGCGGCGAGCACTACTCCCCTGGCTGAACGCGTTTACATTCTTCAAGACCTACGCTGATATCGACGGCTGGCAACCCTCTGACGATGCCACCACAGTCTCAACGAATATCACTGACCAGTGGATTCTGTCGCGCCTGCAAAGCCTCAAATCCAATATTGCTAGAGAGATGGAGCAGTACCGACTCTACAATGTGGTTCCTGCGTTATTCGAGTTTATTGACGACCTGACGCGTTGGTATATCCGCCTGAACCGTTCACGTTTCTGGGGGGACGGTATGACAGATGACAAACACGCCGCTTACAGTACGCTGTATCTCACCCTTCGCGATCTGTGTATCTCCATGGCACCGTTTGCGCCATTCCTCTCCGACTACCTGTACCAACAGCTGTGCAGGTTTGACGGTGACAAGACGGTCTCGGTACATCTCTGCAAGTACCCGGAAGCCGAGGAGACGCTCATCCAGCCGATCCTGGAGCAGGCCGTGACCCGGATGCAGCACATCGTGTTGCTGGGAAGGCAGAAACGTAACCAGGAGAAGATCAAGACCAAATACCCCCTCGCAGAAATGACTGTTGTCCACCAGGACCAGGCGTTACTTGATGAAATCGCACGCCTGGAATCCTATATCCAGGCGGAGCTCAACGTCCACAAAGTGTCCTACAGCACGGAGGAAAGCGAGTTCATCAATCTCTTTGCCAAGGCCAACTCGCCGATTCTCGGGAAACGGCTCGGTAAGCAGTTCAAGCAATTCAAAGGTGCCATCGAAGCATTGAGCAGCGAAGCGATCAACGAGTATCAGGACGCAGGGGAGATCACCATCGATGAGGAATCCTTCAGCGGAGATGACCTGCTGCTGTATCGTGAGGCCCGACCCGGTACCAACGCGGTCTCAGACCGATTTATCTCTATTGATCTTGACTGTACGCTGAACGACACGCTCATCGCCGAGGGTCTCGCCCGCGAGGTGGTCAACCGTATTCAGCGCTCCCGCAAGGACCTTGGATTCAACGTTGCTGATCGTGTTGCGATCGGGTACCGGGCTGAAGGAGCCCTTCCGGCTGCCATCAGCCAGCATCAGGAACACATCATGCGGGAAACACTATGCGTCGAAATGACTGATGACGCCCAGGAAGGCCTGGAGTTTGATATTGATGGAGATTTGCTGACACTGACAATTGCGCGGGCATAGCTCAAAGCAACACATTGACTCAAGAAAAAAGTCAGACATCGAACAGTGTAAATCTGTTCCGATTGTAATAGGTTAAACCCCTCGGCGGGAGCAGCAGTCCTACGGACTAGCATGAAGAGCATGGAAGAGATTCTGAACGGATCGGTGGACGGCATGGCGGCCGCGATCCGACAAGGCGATGTATCGTCGGTTGAGCTGACCAACGCCTTCATCGCGCGGATTGAAGCCGTGAACCCCACCCTGAATGCGCTGGTCATGCCAACCTTTGACCTAGCCAGAAAATACGCAGAGCGTGCTGATCAGGATCTCGCAAAGGGCGAGATCCAGGGTGTACTCCACGGCGTGCCCATGACCATGAAGGACAGCCTCGACACCTTCGATGCCGTGACCACGTGGGGCACCCTGGGAAGGAAGGATTTCAGGCCAGGGGTCGACGCTACCGCCGTCGCGCGACTGCGCGCGCAAGGGGCGGTCCTGATGGGGAAAACCAACACGCCAGAATTCACGCTCTCTTTCAAGACCGACAACCTCGTCTATGGCTCAACGAAGAATCCCCATGATCCCGAGCGCACGCCGGGGGGAAGCAGTGGCGGCGCAGCGGCATTGATCGCGGCGGGTGCATCACCCTTTGATCTCGGCACGGACACCGGGGGAAGTATCCGTCTGCCCAGTCATTACTCGGGCATCGCCGGGATCAAACCGACCAGTGGCCGTGTGCCGTGCACCGGCAATGCGCTGCCGATTTCGGGGCTGACGGCCCGCATTTCACAGGTTGGCCCCATGGCCCGACGCGTCTCTGACCTCGCACTGCTGCTTGATATCATCTCGGGGCCGGACAACCAAGACCCGTACTGCCTACCAGCGGAGCAGCGGAATTACAACGATGTGGACATCGAAGGTCTGCGCATCGCCTGGCATAGCGACAACGGGATCTGCACCCCGGAATCTGCTGTTGTGTCTGCAGTCGAAACCGCACGTGATCTACTGACCGGTGAAGGCATGTCGCTCACCGAAGCGCGCCCTTCCGGGCTTGAGATGAGCCAACTGATCTCATCGAGGGTCTTCAATGCAGACGATGGCCTGCAGGTTGAGAACCTCCTTGCCGACGCGCGTACGGAACAGCCCTCGCCATTGCTGGGTAGTCGACCGAAGGATCTTCCTGAATCCAGCGCCCGGGACGTAGCTACCGTCATGAACGTGTGGGATAACTATCGCAGCTCGATGTTGTCGTTTTTTGATGACTTCGACGTGCTGATCTGTCCGGTGAACGCCACCACCGCAATTCCGTTGGAAGCGCCGATTGATTTCTCTGCGTTCAGCTACACGATGGCGTACAACATGACCGGCTGGCCAGGGACCGTCATACGTGCAGGTACGGATGCCAATCACCTCCCCGTCGGCATTCAGATCATCGCGGCACCTTTCAGAGAGGACCACAGTCTGGCGGTTGCGCAGTGGCTTGAAAACGCACTCGGGCCGTTTGCGCCACCAGCGATATCCGCATGGTAGCCATGTTAGCATTCTGTCAAATCGCGTCCCAGACGCCGCCGGAACTGGCATGCAACCGGGCGCCTCGCTATGCTAGCCGGTTGCAGGCCACCTGGTTTCTTGGCACACCAAATTTCCAGGGTCGCTGAGGTCATAGATCCTGTTCGCAGACCAAACCACAACAATAAGATGATACTCGAGAGGGCATCGAGTCACCTTGTGAAGGAACATTTATGAAATCCAGAATTTTGACAGCCACTGTGCTCGCCCTAGGACTGACAACACTCTCATCAGGCACACAGGCCGCTGCATTGGCTGACATCTATGAGCTGTCCGTGCAGAACGATCCGGAAATCGCCGCGGCGCGAGCGGATTATCAGGTCAGCAGGACAACGCTGGCACAACGTCGTGCACTGCTACTGCCTTCGGTGAGTGCCAGCGTATCCACATCAAAAAACACTACGACAGGACCGACCCAGGTCGATATTGGTGGTGGTCAAACACAGGTCTTCACCGCAGAGTCAGATCGTTATAGCCACAACTGGGGCGCACAACTGACACAGCCAATTTTCGACCTTTCGAGGTTCTTCCAATGGCGTCAAGGCAAGCACATCGAAGCAAACGCGCGACACCAGTTCAAGGCAAATGAACAAGCCTTGATATTCCGTGTCGCTGACAACTATTTCAGCATCCTTGAAGCAGAAGACCGGGTTGTAGCGGCACGAGCAGAGCGCGAGGCCGTTTCGCGCCAACTGGAGCAGGTGCAACAGCGCTTTGATGTCGGGCTCGTTGCCATCACGGACGTTCTCGATGCGACCGCATCCTATGATAATTCAACCGTTAGCGTGATTGAGGCTGAGGGCGCACAGGTGGTGACATTTGAGACGCTTTTGCGGCTGACCGGTCAACCCTATTCCGAGGTGATCAGTCTGGCTCAAGATTTCCCTGTTCAGATTCCTGAACCCAGGGACGAGGAGGCATGGGTCAAATTGGCCCTGGAAGGAAACCTGCAACTCAAGCAAGCGGAAGCATTGGTCAGCAGCGCGAAGCAGGGGCTCCGTGCATCCCGAAGCAATCACGCTCCACGGGTTAACGCATCCATTTCATACGGAGAGGGCGGCAGCAGAAGCCGAAACACAATTGAAGGGATAGAAATCGGAAGTGGCATCGACGCCGGTGACTCAGAATCACTTTCAGGAAGCCTGACTGCCACGATTCCCATCTTCAATGGTGGATCCATGTGGGCCCAGGACAAGCAGTCGCGATTTCAACTCGAGTCAGCCAACAAGAACCTCGACCTGACACGTCGCAACATTGTCGAGCAGACCCGTAATCTCTACAGCGCTCTCACGACGGACGTGGCTCGAGTCAAAGCGCGGGCGCGGGCCATTGAGTCCAACCAGTCCGCACTGGATGCGACCCAGACCGGATACGAGGTTGGCACACGGAACATCGTCGACGTGCTCGTTGGGCAACAGAGACTGTTTTCTGCCCAGTTCGCTTATGCACAGGCAAGGTATCAGTACATCCGTGATGTGCTGCGGCTCAAGCAGATTGTTGGTCAGCTGTCCCCCGAGGACATCTACCAGCTGGATCAGTACATCTCGGGGACACGGGTCACTCGATCCCAGCCCAGTACCTAAACGCGTAGGGTCACCATCGAGGTCACTCGGCTATGCTGAAACAGTACATCGTTCCCGCGCTGGTGTTGGTCGTATGTGCAGCGGCGTTCAATTACTTCTCTGCAGGATTCACGGACGCTGACGTCACCACCAGTAGCCCAGTGCTGGGGCCGGCGATCACGGATCCTTCGACACTGACAAGTGATGAGAACAACAATATAGGGATCTATCGGGAAACGAGCCCCTCCGTTGTCTTTGTCACCAACACCCAGCTCAGACGCAGACTGTTTTCCCTCAACGTCATGGAAGCGCCTGCCGGCAGTGGCACCGGGTTCGTGTGGAGCGACAGCGGTCTGATCGTCACCAACTATCACGTTGTTCACGCCGCAAACCGCATCAACATTACCCTGACCAACGGTAACAGCTACCAGGCTGAACTGGTCGGCGCTGCCCCGGAAAAGGATATCGCGCTTCTACGGATCGACGCCCCCGATGAGACACTGACCCCTATCCCATTGGGCAACTCCGATGCGCTGTCGGTGGGCCGCAAGGTGCTCGCCATTGGCAATCCATTTGCTCTGGATACCACTTTGACGGTGGGTGTGGTGAGTGCGTTAGGCAGAGAAATACAATCACCAGCAAACCGTACGATCAAAAACGTCATCCAGACCGACGCTGCCATCAACCCGGGCAATTCCGGAGGACCACTCCTGAACTCCATGGGTGAGGTCGTTGGTGTGAACACAGCCATCTACAGTCCGAGCGGTGCCAGTGCGGGTATCGGGTTTGCGATACCCGTGAACGCGGTCAGCAAAATTGTGCCTCAGCTCATCGAGCATGGTCGACTGTATCGACCGGTACTGGGTATCGAGACGATGCCGGACCGGTGGGCCGCGCAGCTCCGCGTGCAAGGTGTTGCCGTCACCTCGGTGGTTCGGGGATCAGGTGCTGATCGAGCGGGGATGGTTGGCGTTCGTGAAGACCGGTTCGGAAAACTCCATTTCGGCGACATCATTATCGCCATCAACGATGATGAAGTGATCAGCAACGACAGCCTGTTGACGGCGCTTGAGACCTACAAGCCAGGGGATGAAATCAAGGTGACGACCCGAATCGACGACGAGATCCGGGAGTACCAGGTGGTTCTGGACAAACCTAAGTAACCAGAATCCGGAACGTCCTCTCTTGCTTCTGGCTATCGCGCTGATCATCACAAGCGTGATCATCGGGGTTCCCTTTCTCGCACCCGAACTATTATGGTCTTCATCCGTAGATTCCAACGATAGCGTGCGTGACCGATTGGCTCACAGCGTAACGACAGACGCAAGCTCTGACACCAAGGAAGAATCTCAGACGACAGTCACGTCTGATGGTGGAGTAACGATCACAGACACCAAAGATGAAGACGCGGAACGCCTGTTCGCAATTCCCTC
>CENZ01163941.1_pt1 | contig 14197 bp, 10 predicted proteins | sample 361341 | NCBI WGS metagenome assembly CENZ01 (sample SAMEA2619782, study PRJEB7988) | marine metagenome | biome: marine biome (ENVO:00000447); feature: deep chlorophyll maximum layer (ENVO:xxxxxxxx); material: "saline water (ENVO:00002010), including plankton (ENVO:xxxxxxxx)" | depth 50 m
TACCTTTGTGTCGGCGATGTCGAGTCTGGAAGTGCCTTTTCGCAGAAACCCTTCGAGTTAAAGGATCATGAGATATAACCTCAAAATCTATTTTTCTTTCATCAGGATTCACGCTGACAATCTTCACAGAAACATTGTCTCCAATGCCAAAAATGATTCCTGTATGCTCCCCTACTAAGCATTGTAGATCCTGATCAAAGTGATAATAATCATTAATTAGATTACTTATGTGGACCATTCCCTCTACATGAGACTCGCTCAAATGAACGAACAAACCAAAGCTTGTCACATGGGTAATGATCCCGTCTGCCGTTTTTCCTATCCCTCCGGCAATGTAATCACACTTCATCCACTCTAAGACCTCAAAAACAGCTCTCTCTGCGCGCCTTTCAGCGAATGAGCAATGCTCTGCAATAATATCCAGCCCATTAGAACTGCGACTTTGATCGATATATGGGTTCTTCCCAAAGCGTTTAACCAGATCCGTAGTCCTTGCACTGTGTATAACTGCTTTAATTAAACGGTGGGTCACTAAATCAGGGTACCTTCGTATGGGAGAGGTAAAGTGAGTATAATTCGAAAAATTCAAACCGTAGTGCCCAGTATTTCTAAGCTCATACTTAGCCTGAGAAAGCGATCTTAAGATTGCCAACTGCAGCACTGAACCATTTAACTTTTTATTTAGTTGATTGAGCGCATCCTGCAAATCGACAGGGGATGGTAGACCCTCCGGTAATGTCACATTTAGACTATTTAAAAATTTCCGAAGACTAAATATTTTTTTCTCATCTGGACGTTCGTGCACGCGGTAAATGCCCGTTAATTTGAGCTCATCGATAAAACTGGCTGCACAAACGTTGGCGCAAAGCATACATTCTTCAATCAATTGCATCGCATCATTTCTAGTCTTCTGACGGATAGCACTTATGTTCCCGTCTGTATCGAATGTAAAATCCAGCTCAGGGGTTTCAAAATCAAGAGCACCACGCTTTTTACGCTGAACTAGAAGCTTGGCTACAAGATTTTTTGTCGAAGATAGAGACTCACCCCATGGCTTTCCGATCAAACCATCAGCCACCTGGTCATAGGTAAGACGTGCTGTCGAACAGATCAATCCCTCGTAAAATTGATATTCTGTAATACTACCAGCACTCGAAATGTGAATATCACATACTAGTACCAACCTATCCTCACCTGGTTTCAATGAACAAAGTCCATTAGATAAAGACATGGGTAGCATAGGAATAACTGTGCCAGGAAAGTAGACTGACGTGCCTCGTTTGAAAGCATCTTTGTCTAAGGGCGAACCCTCAGTGACATAGTAAGCAACGTCAGCAATGGCAACAAGAAGTCGCCATCCATTCGCCGAGCTTTTCTCACAGTAAATGGCATCGTCAAAATCTTGCGCGTCTTCACCATCGATAGTGATAAAAGGATACTCGCGTAAATCCGCGCGGAATTCTGAACTGATTACTTGCTTATCTAGATTCACCGCAAACGAAAGGGCGTCCTTCGAAAATAGCTCAGGTATTTCGTTGTTACGCAGCGACTCCGCAATCTTCACATCAGTTGATAAGCTCTGACCCAGTACCTCTTCTATCTGGCAAGTGGCTATCAATTCAAAGCTAGGCTGCTTTGTTATTTTCGCATAAACAATAAGCCCTTCTTGCTCCAAACCTGTCTCATCAACCATTATTTTTTGTGGGATTCGGGGGTTAACACTATTCAACATCCATGTCGACTTATCGAGATACAAACGTCCCAAAACAGTTTCTGTATTATGTCGTACAACTTCTATTAGCTGACCTTGTAGACGACCTCTCCGGTCTCTCCTAAGTATACTAACCAGCCCTATATCGCCATCAAAAACACTCTGCATTTCCTGAGGAGCAAGAAAGATTTCCTCTATATCCTGATCTGGGATAAAAAGACCAGAGCCATTTGAATGACCTACTATTCGGCCTTTTATTAATTCTCTTTTACTTGGTATTCCATAGGAATTTCGGCCATCAACTGCCAGCTGTCCTTCCCTAACCATCGCCCGAAGCCTATGCTTAAGAGCTTTGCGCAGACCAATGCTATCTAGTCCCAACTCCTTCGCCAATCTTTTAAAGGCAATTGGTTCATTATGCTCCGTGATAAGTTTGAGGATAAATCGACGCGAAGGAATAGGCTGTGCATATTTCAAGGCCTCTAGTTTGTAATCCGGATCTACCAAATTTTTTTTCATAACCTCTCGATAATTGACAGATTTATAGTGCACTAGTAACCTTCCGCGTCCTACGCCGAGGTGGTGAAATTGGTAGACACGCTAGCTTCAGGTGCTAGTGGGGGTAACCCCGTGGAGGTTCAAGTCCTCTCCTCGGCACCAAAATATAAACCGCGCTGCATGCTATACTATTCATTTTAGGGATAAATAGCTTTTGATAAAGCCTCTGGTCTATCGAGTTAGTCAAAGGGATCTATAAGTTGTATTGTATGTTCGCGATCGGGGCCGGTCGAAACAAAATCTACGGAAGTACCACACAAAGATTCAATACGTGCTAGATAAGATCTAGCTTCCTTCGGGAGACCGTCTAACGACTTGGCGCCCACCGTCGAGTCCTCCCATCCAGGCAGTTCTTCGTAAACGGGAAATGCATTTCCATTATCATCAAACTCATAATCAGTACAAAGAGACACTGTCTCGAGACCATCAAGTACATCTAGCTTAGTAATACAGAGTCCTGAAATACTATTGATCTGTATAACTTTACTGAGTGCTTTAGCATCGAGCCATCCGCAGCGACGAGGCCGGCCGGTCGTTGCGCCAAATTCCCTGCCCTTCGCCGCCAAATAATCACCCACATCATCAAATAATTCTGTGGGGAAAGGGCCAGATCCAACCCTCGTTGTATAGGCCTTGCAGATACCGAGAATATAATCGAGATCACGCGGACCCACCCCACAACCGCTAACGATAGCGCCAGCTGTGGTATTCGATGATGTTACAAACGGATAAGTCCCGTGATCAATGTCCAACAGAGATCCCTGGGCGCCTTCGAAGAGAATATGCTCACCCGTCTGCCGCAATACCCCTAACTCATGAAACACATCCCCAACCATATTAGCCAGCTCATCCTTACGCCCAAGAGAAGCATCAAGCGATTCCTGAAGAGCAACCGGTTTAGACTTGAAATAATGCTCTATCACAAAATTGTGATAGTCCATAACCTCTTCCAAGGAAGCAATAAACTTATCTTCATCGAAAAGATCCGCAACCCTTAAGCCACGGCGAGAAATCTTGTCCTCATAAGCTGGACCAATTCCCCTTCCAGTTGTACCTATTTTTTTTCCCCCTCGTTTCTCTTCGCGCAAATGGTCTAAGACTACATGGTGTGGCAGGATAAGAGGGCAACCTAGGCTAACCATTAGCTTATCCCTAACAGAAATACCACGAGACTCTAAATCTTTGATTTCAGAAAGTAAGGCGGTAACTGATAATACAACGCCATTTCCAATGAAACACTTAACATGTTTGTGAAGAACGCCCGAAGGAATCAAATGCAGGACAGTCTTCTCACCATTCACCACAAGTGTATGACCTGCATTGTGACCACCCTGGAAACGAACAACGGCTCCAACCCGCTCCGTTAATAAATCGACTACCTTTCCTTTACCCTCGTCACCCCAATGAGTTCCGATTACAACAACATTTTTCGCCATTGCTTACACCTTCGCGCCAGAATTCATCTGATGAGATATAGAACCATGGAGCCCGCCAGCATGCTAGCGACACCAATCAAACGAATAACCCCCGTGTCAAGCTTAGAGATAGTCAGCATTTGTTCTTTCCAGTAGTGCGGGAATAGAGAGGGTAATATGCCTTCTATAACCAAAACCAGACAAAGGGCTACCCCAAACTCATACCAAAGCACTATCTAATATCTTCGTTCTTATTGAGATTTAATTTCTTCCGCTATCATTCATATATTTGAAATAATCACTATCAGTATCTATGAGCAAAACGTCGCTTTTGCTGCTGAAAGACTTTTTATAAGCATCCATACTACGGTAGAACTTATAAAATTCTTTATCCTTGTTAAAAGCGGAAGCATAGATTGAAGCGGCTTCGGCATCGCCTTCACCACGTATTTTTTCTGAAGTACTATAAGCAGAGGCTAGAATAACCTCTCTTTGTTTCTCTGCATCAGCACTAATTCCAACCGCTAGTTCTTGACCTTTCGCTCGATGTTCTCTAGCCTCAATATCTCGTTCTGTGTTCATGCGATCATAAACAGACTGGCTAACCTCTGGCGGAAGATCGATACGCTTTACCCTGACATCAATGACCGATACCCCTAGCTCTAACTTGGCAACCTGATTAAGCTCTGTCGTCAAAACCTGCATCAATTGATCACGCTCACCAGACACCACCTCATACAAGGTTCGTTTAGAGATCTCATTACGCAGCCCAGTATTTATCCTCTGCTTCAGAAGCTGTTCCGCTAAGCCTTCATCCCCTGAGGTTGCGGTGTAATAAGTCGCCACGTTCTCTATGCGATATTTTGCGAAGGAATCGACGATAACCGCCTTTTTTTCTAAAGTAAGGAATCTCTCAGGAGGTGCGTCCGATGTAAGCACTCTACCATCGAACTTCCTAACATCATTGATAAATGGCCACTTTAAATGCAGACCAGGACCGATATCAGCACGTTGTACTGCACCGAATTCCAGCAAAACACCACGCTGCATTTCATTAACGACAAAAAGGGAATTAGTTCCTACTACGATAAGAACAAAAATAATAAACGTAATTACGAATTTCGTTGCAGACATCACTACCTCCTGTCTCTGCGACTGTTTACGGAAGGATTACCCGTCGGAGCTGCGCCAACCCCAGGAGAGCCACTGTCCGTAGCTGACTGATTTTGTTGCATAATCTTATCTAACGGTAGGTAAAGTAAATTGTTACCCCCTTCCACATCTATCATTACCTTAGTGCTGCTCTTCATTACCGATTCAATAGTATCGAGATAAATCCTTTCACGTGTCACTTCGGGAGCGAGTTTGTACTCCACATATAACTTGTTGAAGCGATCTGCTTCACCCGTGGCTTCTGCAATCCTAGACTGCTTATATCCTTCAGCTTGTTCAAGGTAACGTTGAGCTTCTCCTCGAGCCTCTGGAATCACTTGGTTCGCATAGGCGTCTGCCTCATTCCTTAACCTTACCTCATCTTCTCTCGCCTTAATCACATCATCAAAGGCCGCTCTAACTGCGTCGGGGGGGGCGGTTTCTTCAATATTTACTTGTGTCACCTGAATACCTGTGCCATAACGTTCCATATACGTTTGTATCCTTTCCCGCACGTCTGCAGCGAGCTGTGCACGCCCTTCCGTCAACACCTGATGCATCTCCGTGCTTCCAACTACATGACGCAAGGCACTTTCTGTCGCCTGATAAAGGCTCTGATCTGGCGACTTTACCTGGAGCTTATACTTCTTTATGTCACTAATAACGTATTGAACAGTCATCTTTACTTTAACGATGTTTTCATCTTCCGTCAGCATTTCGGAATCATGTGGACGGGACCTAACGCGGGTAACATTTTCAATCAATACACTATCGATCATCGGTGGGTTCCAGTGCAATCCAGGCATAATCACCCCTGGAGTGAGCTTCCCAAATCTAAGCACGACACCTTTTTCCTGCTCATCGACTTGATACACCCCTAAGCCGAGGTAAATCAAAACCATCAGTAAAACTCCTAGAGCAATGACATTGAAGCTTAGACTCTTTCTAGTCCCTCCAGTACCCCCTGATCCTCCACCATTATTTCCTTTGCCTCCAAACATCTGGGACAGGCTATTCTGTAGTTTACGAAAGGCCTCATCTAGATCGGGAGGTCCCTGATCTCCACTATTGCCCCAAGGATCACGATCTTTTCCACCACCTGGCTCATTCCACGCCATCTAATTATCTCCAATAACATTTAACAAGGGGGAGTATCATTCTCCCATTTTTTTCCCTTCAAAGACCAGTTACTTAAGTAGTTCCCTTCTTCGAATTCGATCTAAGTCTCTTTTATCAATTCTGAGTTGGACATGATTGACCCCGCTGCAATCTGTCTGCTCGTTTATCACCGCACCAAGTGCAAACAATCTTGATCTAAGGCCACCCTCATGAGGCTGAATCTCGATTGTAGTTTCGACTAAATCTTCCGCCAATAACTCAGCAATAGCAACTCGGAGAAGATCAAACCCGATACCCATACGAGCAGATACCCAAACCTTACTCGGTCGACCCGAAGCATCTCTTTCTATACGCGCTTGAGCACCAGAAACGTCGACCTTATTGTACACGAGCAAAGAAGGAATATTACAGGCACCGATTTCACTGAGAACAGATTCGACCTCACTTATACGCTCTAATCGAAATTCCGCAGACTCATCTACAACATGTAAAATCAAGTCAGCAGAAGAAACCTCTTCCAGAGTTGCTCGAAATGCGTCCACCAGTGAATGCGGTAACTGTCGAATAAACCCCACGGTGTCTGAAACTATAATATTACCCAGAATAGGAATCGAAACCTTACGAAGAGTCGGATCTAATGTGGCAAACAACTGATCAGCTTCCAAAACACTTGTCGAGCAGAGGCGATTGAATAAAGTTGACTTACCGGCATTGGTATAACCAGCTAACGACACTAATTTCGTGTCAGAGCGCTTCCTCGCACGACGATTTTGACTACGCTGCCTCCTTACTTTTTCAAGTCGACCCACTACGCGGCGCGTTCGAGCGTCAAGCATACGCTGATCTGCCTCTAGCTGAGTCTCACCAGCACCCGCCAAACCGGAGGCAGAGCCTGCTCCACGGCCGGAACCACCTCTTTGTCTATCTAGATGGGTCCAACCTCGAATAAGACGAGTGGAGGCGTGGGCTAGTTGCGCCAGCTCTACTTGCAGTTTTCCCTCATGGGTCCTAGCCCTCTGACTAAAAATTTGTAGAATTAAACCTGAACGATCTATAACTCGAATACCGAATTGTCTCTCCAGGTTACGCTCCTGAGACGGCGTCAGTTCAGCATCAAAAACTACCAAATCTATATGAGCCCGACGCACAAGAGCAGCGATTTCAGTGGCCTTCCCTTGACCAAGAAAGGTCGCCGGATGCGGAATTTTCCGATTGCTGACTATGCATTTAACCGGCCTTAAACTTGCCGACTCAACAAGCTCTTTGAGCTCGTCTAGGCTTGCGAGATCAGAATCTGATGTATCAACATGGACTAGAAGCGCGCGGCTCCCTGGATCTGGCCTTTCAAAAAACACTGGGCGTAATCATAGTGCGAGTCAAATGGCTGGATCTGTATCAATATCCACGTTTCGGGCTGGAACTACTGTCGATATAGCTGATTTATAAATCATCTGACTAACGGTATTACGAAGTAACACCACAAACTGATCAAACGACTCGATCTCCCCTTGTAGCTTAATCCCGCTTACCAAATAAATTGACACTGGGATGCGCTCTTTCCTTAATGCGTTAAGGAAAGGCTCTTGTAAGGATTTTCCTTTTGTCATTTAACACTCCATTTTAGTTGATCCGAGGCACCACCTTTTAGTGATTCTTTGCAACACATCGGCCTTTACTTCGTTAATATGGTGCTGGCCAGTGGTATTTTCAAGAGCGCTTTAGAGTCAGCTTGTTCAAGAACATGAAGTCCCTGCCACGATCTTAGCCATGTGCACTGATGCTTCGCCAGGCGCCGAGTCGCCACTAGAGACTGCTGTAGCATATCGTCAAAGGATATTTCGTCATCCAAGTATGACCATATTTGTCTGTAACCTACTGCCTTCATAGAAGGTAGTTGGCTATTTAAGTCTTCGCGGCTAAAGAGACCTCTTACCTCTTCAACAAATCCTATTTTCAACATCGCTGTTAAACGTCGCTCTATTCTCCTATGGAGAATCTCTCTTTTAGGAATAATAGCGACTTCAAATAAATCAAAAGGAGATGTCCGATTACCTTCTTCATGATGTTCTGAGAGAGATCGCCCAGTAATTATGTAAACTTCTAGGGCGCGTTGTAATCTTTGTGGGTCATTAACGTTAATTCTCGAAGCAGATTTGGGATCAACTTCAGCAAGACGCTTATGAATAGATGGCCATCCAAAATTATTGGCCTTACGCAGAATAGCTTGCCTAATATGAGTATCCGCTGGCGGTAACCGGGCAATACCATTTTTCAAGGCACTAAGATAAAGCATGGTCCCACCTACCAAGCACGGAATTTTCCCGCGATTTACTATCTCTGTAATAACAGTAGTCGAGTCATCCAAAAAGTCAGCGGCCGAATATATTTCTGAAGGATCTCGGATATCGATAAGATGGTGAGGAATTCGTTTTCTCACAACGCTACTGGGTTTTGCTGTGCCAATATCCATACCTCTATAAACAGCGGCTGAATCGACACACACAATTTCTATTGGAAATTCTTCCGCGAGCTCTTCTGCAAGTTGCGATTTTCCACTCGCCGTGGGCCCTGTAATAACCAAAACTCTGGGTTTAACGTTCAACGACCGCGTGAAAACAAACTGTCCATTTCAGCAACGGTCAATACAGAAAATGTGGGGCGTCCATGATTACACTGGGCGCTACGCTTTGTCTTTTCCATTGCACGCAAGAGCCCATTCATTTCTTCTAGTGAGAGCTTTCTGTTCGCTCTAACCGAGCCATGACAAGCCATTGTAGAGAGAATCTCATCCCTTCTTTCGAAGATTCTTCTTGTCGAGCCAAGCTCGACTAGATCAGAAAGTACATCTCGAACTAATTCTTCCGAATTGCTTACAGGCAAAATCGTAGGTATCGCGCGAATTATTAGGGACTCTTCAGAGGCAATGGTTAATTCTATACCGAGTGCGTCTATCTCGTCAGAAAATAAGTTGACCACATTAACCTCAGCTGAAGTTACAGAAATTGTTACTGGCACTAGAAGAGGCTGCACTGTTAAGTTTTCTTCTGAAACTTTTAGTCTTTCATAAATTATTCTTTCATGTGCCGCATGCATATCCACAATGACCAAACCATATTCATTTTGTGCGAGAATATAAATTCCATGTAACTGCGCTAACGCATATCCAAGAGGAGGCATTTCGTCATCAGTTTCTTTCACTATATTTTTTAAAAACGTCTTATGGTGATCAAGTATGGTATTCGAATAGGGGGCTTGAGAAATCCCTTCCATTACAAACCCTGATTGAATTGGGGTGGGTATCTGCTGATCTGTATTCGGTTTTTTTATAAGATCTTTCGGGGTAACGTCTGCCAACACTCTACGTAACACACCAAAAATGAAATCGTGAACCGCTCTAGAATCAGTAAAGCGTACCTCACTTTTTGTAGGGTGCACATTTACATCTATGGAAGTCGAATCAATATCCAAGAACAACGCAAATACTGGTTGACGAGATTGATATAGAACATCAGCGTATGCCCGCTTTACCGCGTGCGCAATAAGCTTGTCCCTTATGACCCGCGAGTTGACAAAGAAATACTGTTGATCGGATTGACTGCGAGAATGGGTAGGTAATGAAACCCAACCCGAGAGCCTCATACCCTCTTTACACTCATCTAAATAGACGGCGTTCTCCGTGAACCCTTTACCAAATGCATCTTGCAAACGACGAATCTTCTCTTCGTTCGAATGTGATGATCGATAGTTCCTTGTAATTTTCCCTTCGTTTATCAGGGTAATATTTATTTTTGGGTAGCAAATACTTATCTTACGAACTATCTCATCAATACGGAGATATTCAGTGCGCTCGGTTCTTAAAAACTTTCGACGAGCAGGGACGTTGTAAAAAAGATCTCGCACCTCTACCGTTGTCCCCCTCGTATGGGCCTCTGCAGCAACTTCATTATCAGGTGAGATTGACCAACCGATATTATCTGTACCATTATTACTCGTGAGAGTTAATCGAGATACTGAAGCGATGCTCGCTAGTGCCTCTCCACGGAACCCCAAGGTCCTAACAGAGTCTAGGTCAGAAATTGTCGCAATCTTACTGGTGGCATGCCGAGATAGCGCGAGGACGAGATCATCCTTTGCTATCCCGCGGCCTTGATCGCGAATTTTTATCAAGCCTATTCCCCCTTGCTCGAGGAAAATATCTATATCACCACTAGCTGCATCGACACTATTTTCCAGTAATTCCTTCACTACTGATGCCGGGCGCTCTATGACCTCTCCTGCAGCTATTTGGTTAGCTATACTTGGATTTAATTGTTTTATTCTCATCAAACTTTATCATCATCAGGTGCATATTTAATCGCCAGTTTCTCAAACTTGTAGCCAACAACCTATCCCTATGGGATTTTAAGTACTTGACCAATCCTAATTTTATCGCTCACCAGGCCATTGAGTTGCTTAATTTTATCTGATCCTACCTGATAACGGTTTGCGATACCCGACAATGTATCTCCTTGAACTATTACATGACTAATTTGTTCCTTTCCTTGATCCTTCTTTCTCCAGGCCAGTAACGAATCTGGGGGCGGGTTATTTTCTAGATACTCTCGAATCCCGGTAAAGATTGCTTTCGCAATACGCTTTTGATGGGTTCGATTTGCTAATTTTCGGGCTTCTGATGGATTAGATATATAACCGGTTTCGATTAATAGTGAGGGAATCTCAGGAGACTTTAGAACGACAAAACCGGCCTGTTCAACATTTGATTTATGAAGTTTACTTACTTTGCCAATCTCTCCAAGTATCCTATCACCCATATCAAGGCTAGCTGACAAGCTTGCAGTTGTTGCTAAATCAAGAAGAACCTCAACGAGAAGATCATCTTTATCATTTAGACTAACACCACCTACACCACCAATTAAGTCAGCACGATTCTCTTGCTCGGCCAGTATTCTCGCCGTTTCACTCGTGGCGCCCTTGTCAGACAGCGCATAAACCGATGCACCAGACACCTTCGCTGATGAAAAAGCATCGGCATGTATGGAGACGAAGATATCAGCAAAATTTTCATGAGCGATTCTTGTCCGACGTCTTAGCTCAACATAATAGTCACCTTTCCTAATCATCAAGGGATGATATCCCGTCTCTTGACGCAAAAGGTCAGCAACCAGGAAAGATATCGACAAAACAATATCTTTTTCTAAGATATTTCCCTGACCTATAGCTCCAGGATCCTCACCGCCGTGGCCAGCGTCAATAGCAACTATGATGTCACGCATTTGCGGCCTAAAAAGCTGCTGCTTACTTTCGGCGTTATCGCGCTGCTTTTGTGTATATAAGTCGATCACTAGCCGATCGCCATATTGCATAATTGGCTCCAGCGAAAAGCTTTTTGGCCTCACTACCTCCCCTAGGTCAAAAACAACCCTCAGGTCACGTTGATTCCGAATTCCAGTACGAATTTGAGCTATTGGAGTATTTGTGAGCCGAATCTCTTTAGGGTCTACTTCGAAAGTGGCGGCATCGATGTCTACTACAAGACGCTTCGGATCATCTAAAGAGAATATCCTATGCTCAACAGGCCCGTTAAGATCAAATACTACTCTAGTTTTCTCCGGTGAACGGTGAATACGGACTTGATCTATAGAGTCTGCAACCGAAGTATCGTAAGAGAAAAGAAATAAAAAAGTGGGTAAATATAGCCAACCGTATCGACCAATTATGTCCGACTTAACTTTCTTCATATTCGCAAAACGTTTTACGTTCTGAGTGACGTCGATTTTTCAACCAAGAATTCAAGGCACTATTACAAATGTCTTCTCCTTTTGAACTTTTAGGCTTAAGAATGATACGTCTAGCTTTCTCCTTCAATATGAGCTCGATCTCAAGATCTGCTGCTGGGAGTTTTTGACCTGCTTGTTCAGGCCATTCGACGAGGCATAGGTTGCCATGCTGAAAATATTCGTCTAGACCGATATATTCTAGCTCATCAGGATCGGTCAGCCTGTAGAGATCAAAATGATAAATCGTACCCGAAGATAATTCATAGGGCTCGATAAGAGTGAAGGTCGGGCTTTTCACAGCCCCAAAAAATCCGAACGTTCGCAGAACGCCGCGACATAACGTCGTCTTTCCGGCACCAAGGCTACCTTTAATATAAACTCTGCCACCCCCCAGGAGGGACTCGCCTAAGATCATCCCAAATCTGATGGTTTCCCCCTCATTTTTTAAGCAAGCTTCATGCTTCATAAATCTTAGCCAATCAATTTCCTAACTTCAGGGATAAGGTCAGTGGCCATTAATCCGCGAGCCCCAGCATTTAAAGCCACTTGATCTCCAGCGCGAGCATGCAACACAACAGCAGTTTGAGCGGCTTTAAACAAAGACATGCCCTGGGCTAATAGCCCCCCCACGACGCCACTAAGAACGTCGCCCATGCCAGCCACAGCCATACCGGGGTTACCATAAGGACATACAGTCGTCGTTTCTCCATCGGTGATTAGGGAACCAGAACCCTTCAGTACAATTACTCCTCCGAACTTCTTATGTAATCTCGTAAGCGTTGAAAACCTATTCATATCCTGGTCTCCATTCAAAAGTCGAGTGGCTTCACCCGCGTGGGGTGTCAATACCCAATCATGACAATCTCTCGGGGATTCAGACAAAATATTCAGAGCATCTGCGTCGATAACCCCCTTTTTACCCGAAGAGACCAATTTCGCGAACAGCCAACGTGACCATTCACTCTTACCAAGTCCTGGACCAAGGACGACATGAGTGGCTCGCTCAATCAACGGATCTAATTCTGCATCGCAGGAAACACCGTGCGCCATTATCTCTGGCTGGCGCAATAGTAAAGCCAACGCATGCCGATTTCGTGTTGCAACACTAACTAGCCCGGCCCCAGAGCGAAATGCTGCCTCAGCAGCCATTATAACCGCTCCACCCATTCCATATTCGCCTCCAACCACTAAAACATGCCCGAATGCCGTCTTGCGAGCATCTTTATCCCTCTCAGGGATTTCCAATAAACACTCATCAATTTGCAATAAATGAGTATTCGTGGGATGAAAGAACTTTGGAGGGATATTCAAATCGTTACATATTACCTTTCCAGCAACGCTTGACCCTTTACCTGTGTAGAGACCTTTCTTCCTAACCACAAGTGATAAGGTCCGATGAGCACGAACCGCTTCGCCAAGTATTGTGCCATCATCTGCAGATAAACCCGAGGGAATATCGATGGCTAGAACTGGTTTTTGAGACTTATTTATTTTTTCAATTGCTTTTAAATGAACCCCACTTACTTTTCTATTGAGACCAGTTCCAAAAATGGCATCCACGATCAAATCCTCTTCCCCGATATCATGATCAGCAACAAATTCTGCATTGGTCTGCTTACAAAAACGCATTGCTATCGCCACTTCCGTACAGAACTTTGACTTCTCGCCAACCATAACAACCTTAATTAGAAACCCTCGGTTGGCGAGAAGTCCAGCGACAATAAGGCCATCCGCCGAATTTTTTCCACTTCCGCAGTAGAACGTAACCTTTATTGATTTTGGCCATCGAAATAATACTTCCTGAATAACGGCTTCTGCCGCTCTCCTAATAAGCAATAAATTGGAGGCACCAAGTTCCCTATTAAACTGCTTTTCAATATTCTGTTGCTGCGCCGCTGTATAAAGGTATTTTTTCAAAGCATTCCAAATTTGAGGGTTATAATATTGTAAACCGTATTGGGGTTGTCAGTAATTGGAAAAATATTCAGAATTAGCTGGTTTGATTAAAACTTGGGGGATTCAAGAGGGTTTTCAGCAAGTTGGTATAACCAATACAAGTCTAGAAAAACACGAAAAGCATCTAAGTTCCTGGTTACAAAATGGATATGCTGCGGATATGAATTACATGTCTAAGCATGGCAAAAAAAGAACTCAACCAGAAATGCTTTGGCCGGGGACTATTCGAATTATCAGTGGAAGAATCGATTATCTAAATAAAGATATCCAAGTTAATAAGATCCTAAGATCTAAGTCTAAAGCTTACATCGCCCAATACGCGATGGGGAGAGATTACCACAAGGTAGTTCGCAGCCGACTCAAAAAACTGTCGCAAAGAATCAATGAATATATTGGGGCACAAGGAAATCAGGGTTTTACTGCTCGGGTATTCAGCGACAGCGCGCCCGTACTAGAAAAGGGTATTGCGGAAAAGGCGGGGCTAGGTTGGATTGGAAAAAATACTCTAA
>CENZ01106050.1_pt1 | contig 14188 bp, 12 predicted proteins | sample 361341 | NCBI WGS metagenome assembly CENZ01 (sample SAMEA2619782, study PRJEB7988) | marine metagenome | biome: marine biome (ENVO:00000447); feature: deep chlorophyll maximum layer (ENVO:xxxxxxxx); material: "saline water (ENVO:00002010), including plankton (ENVO:xxxxxxxx)" | depth 50 m
CCATAAAATAATCCTAAGTTAATTGTTTTAGCTTGGGACCTTGGAATTTTTGCCATCTCTGCAACAATCTGGTGAAAATCTGTTGAGGCATCTGAGTCATATGAATCTGCAATAGTATTTACTGAAGGCAATCCAAACTTTAATGCATAGTGTGCAACAAGTCTTGGTTCCTGTTGCGAGTAATCAAAGCAACCCCACTTCATACCTTCTTCAGGTATAAATAAACTTCTAATTAATGGACCTGTTTCAGGATCTCGGGCTGGAATCTGTTGAAGATTAGGGTTAGAATAACTAAATCTTCCAGTCACAGTGCCCCCATCATCAGATCTAATTTGATTTATTTCTGCATGAATTCTACCGTTATGTTCATATTTTAAAATTGTATCTATAAAAGTTGTATTGACCTTGTTTATTTTTCTAGCTTCTGCTATCATCTTAACCACAGGATGAGCATGATTAGAAAGGAAATTTTTTGTAAATGAAGGTGAGTCTGTTTTCTCGGTTCTATCGTAAGGCAATTTTAATTTTTCAAAAACTTGAGCTATCGATCTGGCAGCCCATATTTGAGTTTCTATTCCTGTGTCTATTTTTACTTGGTGTATTAATCGTTCTTCTCTTCTGGTCAATTCTTTTTTTAATTGATTGGCTGCTGTCACGTCTACCCGCACCCCTTGGAAACGCATATCAACCAGACAAGGAAAAAGATCAGTCTCTAAATTAAATATGTCTTGTAAGTCTTGCTCTATTAATAATTTTTTTACATGTTGCCAAAGTTTAAATGTCAATTCAGCATCTTTTTCTGCATAAGCTCCAACTTCTTGTGCAGGCAATCTCCACATATCTGCCTTGGGATCTAGGCCTCGGGACTTTGCTGCTTCGTTTAAAGCTCTTTCATTTTTACCTTCATTTAAAAAATGCCATGCTAGAGTATTCAGAGTATATGAGAATCTATTCTCATCTAACAATGATGATGCAATCATAGTATCTACCACTAAACCATTGATTTTTAAGCCTAAATTACGTATCCAACATACGTCGTACATAGCGTTATGAAATATTTTTGTAGCTGGACATTCTAAAATATCTTTGAACCATTCTAAAGTTTTTGCTCGATTCATGTTTGGTCCCTCACCATGAGCAATTGGAAAATACCATTTGTCATTGTAAGTTGCCACTGCAATACCAACTACTTCACCTCTACCTACAACAGCACCTGAACCAATACTTTTTAAATTTGGATCTCTTGTCTCTAAGTCGATTGCTATTTCATCGTACGATCTTAAGTCTGGATATTCTGTGTGCATCACCCATTCTGTTTGAGCTTTCATGTAGGCAGGCAACTTCATGAATAATCTCTTTCTAATATCATTTCTAAATAATGTATTGCCTTCTTTACATCTTCTTCTTTTCCTTTTAAGGAATGTCTACAAATATATTTTATCGCATTACCCTCTGCGAACAAAAGTTTGTTTTCATTTATAAATTCTGCTGGCTGAATTTTCATATTGCGGTAATGTTTTCCACCCACTTGATCTTCCAGAGAACTATATGTTGTAGATTTAAACATATCTTTATTCGTCATAGTTGATACTCCTTTAGTTTCTTTTTTGCTTTTAGTTTGTATAAATTATTTCTTGCTCTCGTGGTGCCGACATACCACACTCTATGCTCTTCATCCTGTTTGTCAACACTTAATCGTATTCCCTTCTGTACTTTTGTCCCTTGATGTAGAGACAAAATTACGTTATCTTCTTCACCACCTTTAGCTGCATGAATTGTAGAAACATATACTCGAGCAGGTTCTTTTAGTCTCTCATCGTTACTTAGAAGGTTTCTAATGTACACAACTTCTTTTTGATTGGCTGCAGTAAATACATCATACCATTCTTTGTTTTTATTCCAAAATTTTGAGTCTGGTATATATTCTTTAATTTGATTTATTTCTTTACTTTCTAAACTTTCCTCCATTTTCCATTTAGTGTAAGATACTGCGGCGTTGTAGATTCCTACTGTAAAACTTTTACCTTTATTACTTTGATAATAAATATTTTTATTTTTTAATTCTTTCATAATGTCCAGTAGATTACTTTTAGTTCTAGTTAAGATTAACCACTTCCCTTTTGTAAGATCAACTTGTCCTAAATTATTGATGTGTTGCGCAAAGCCCTTATGCGTCCGAGGCAAGTATTCTTTATGTTTCCTGGTGCCTGCTATCCGACTCACTGGTACTTGTGATTCCTGTTGCACGGCTCTAGATATTCTACGAGAGTATCTTAAAACACGTTCCTTAGCAGGTTCATTAATAAATCTATTAACATCAGCCCCGGCCCATGCAAAGATAGCTTGATCATCATCACCAGCTAAATAAATTTGTTCACAATGATTTTTTAAAACATCATAAAGTTTCCATTGTAAAGGAGACAAGTCTTGAGCTTCATCAATAAAGATTGCTTTAAAATTTGGAATCTTATCCGAATGAGTAACTTGATCAATCATGTCATTAAAATCTAATAAACTATTTTTCTTTTTATATTCTTCTAAGTTAATAGAAATATGTTTAAGAGTATTCCAATCAATATCTTTACGTTCATGTTCATTACGATCAAACTCTTCCCTAATACTTATGTTTCTATTAATAGCTCTACCAATCATTTGAAAATAAGGATTGTTACAAGTTAAGAAATGAGTTTCTTCTTCATTATATTTGTCATTAAAGTTCACACGAATTCCTAGTAATCTTCCTAGCTCTTCATAATGGTAGGGTTGCATAATGCTTTCTTCTTTAAGTCCAAGTAAATGAAAACAAAAGGCGTGAATGGTTTGAAAGTAAGGAACTTTCTTTTCATCCACACCAATTCTGTTCCGCGCTTCCCCCGCAGCTTTTTTAGTAAAAGCAAAGTATCCTATCTTATGATATGGTGTACCCGTTCTAACGTATGCTTTGACTCTTCTAATTAATCTAAAAGTTTTACCAGTCCCTGGTGGACCATAAATTTTATTTATCTTTTCCATTCAATGCTTTCTTAAAGGTGTCAACTAATTTACCTTTCCATTGAAAGTTTCCATAGTGAGTAGTCTCTTCATCTGCCAACGCATAGAAATCAAAACCAGATTTTTCTGCTAAATTACAGAACGCTACATCTTCTCCATACCAGATTCCTTTTTCTGGAAGAAAAGCATTTTCCCATAGATTATATAAATACTTTCCATGCTCTTCTGGTAAACCTGCATAGAAATTAATTTTTAATTTAGGATTATCTTTTATTATTTTATCATACACTTTACGATGAATTAAAGTAAGACCAGCTGGTCCTTTGCTAATCTTTACCAGTCCTTTTTCATCTACATGAATGTCTGTATTATCTTTAAAAGCTACAGAAAATCTTACCTCATTGTCTTGAGTTTTCTTTCTGTACGGTGCACAGATCATATCCTTTTGTGCTAACAACATTCTTCCTACAGCTTGTGGCTGAAAACTTACATCTGCATCTACAAACAATTGATACTCAAAGTCAGAAGCTAGAAACATAGATGTTAATACGTTTCTACCATAGCCAACATATGGGCATTTGTAGGTAGCAAAGTTTGTTTTTACCTTTGCTGCTGTCATTTTATCAAACAACTGTATTAATGATATACAGGTTGCCGTCTGCATTGTATCATATGTAGGCATACATACATATACAGAGGGCGCTTTCTTTTGTTCAGTCGTCATACTATATCCTCCTTGTTTTCGATTTGAACTTTTTCATCTGGTATTTCCTCTCTCTTTAAATCTTTTATTGGAATCTTTAAACACCTGACTGGTGGGTAAGACTTCTCGCTCTCACCTTTAGGAAATCTTTTTTGAAAACCAAACTCTCCTTTAAAATGAACTTTAATTAATGTACCTGTCCGTGGTCTATCTTTATTCCATTCATTTCTTTTAATCTCTTCATAAAATTTATCATAGTCAAAGTAATAAAACTCTTCATCTTCTAAGACGGACCCACTTTTAAATGATGTATAGGTTCTAGCTGCTGGTCCATTAACATAGTCTTCTAAATATTTTTTTAACATATCAATAGGGTTAGTGCCTGCAGGGGGTTTAATTGTTTCCATGTTTGACCAAAGCTGGTCTAGAATAACTTGATACTCTTGATTTTTAATAATAGGTGGGAACACGCTTGTTTGCTCTGCAATCAATGCTCGCATCTCTTTCATTTCCGCAATCTTTTTTATATGCTTGGCATGAATCTGTACTACTTTTCCATCTGTTAAATCTACATTAATAAAAAATTCTGGATCAGGTTTATAGTCCATCTTAATTAATCCTGATACCTGAGGCCAGGTTGTATCTTTATGACTTCCTATTCCAAATTTTCTTCTTAAACAAGTTCCTTTGGCACAATATGCAGAGATAGGAAGTTCATGACACTGGTGCCCAGCTGTATCTTTTTTCCAAAATTTAATTTTTTCTTTTACTTTTTCATCTCCCCATACTTCATCGTAGACTATATAATTTCTAGCAGCTTCTAATACTTTCTTTTCCCAAGTCTCTTTAAATTTCTTTTTGGCAAACACCATGTAGTTATATAAAAATCTATCTCTTTCATCTGACAACTTCTTTCCACTATCTTGTATTTCTTTACAAATCATTTGTAGACAAGGTGGTCCGTCATGAAATTCTTCTGGACCTCCAGTGAGAATCTCTCTTACTTTTTTCTTAGATAGTTGTTCAAGACTATCTTTAGTTTGTACATTAGCTGCTACTACATTTAAAAAATCTGCTAATTCTATTTTAGATCCATCAGCTTTAAGTGCTACACGTTCTATACTTTTATAGTAAGGAAGATTTATAAAACTTCCTGATGTCTTTTCATTATTTTGATTTACTCCTAGCTTAGTTTGCTTAGGAAAGATTTCTGTTTTAGATGGAAGTTTAAATAAGAACAATAAGTTCTGTAAGAATTCTCTAATTAATGTTGCTGGTACTTTTTCTTTTGTAAAGACATATATATGAAGCCCACCACTTTTAGACTCAATTGGAATAACTGGTAATTCTTTTTCTTCTATAATTTTTAGATAACGTTTGAGATCAAATGTTTTATAGTTTTTAGGATCAACATCAATAGCACCTATACTAGCCATGGCTTCATCATCACAGGGTTGTATACCAATAGCTTTTTTACCTGATAAATGATCAGCGTAATCTTGATCTGTAATTGGACGTTTGGACCAACCATAATCACCTGGATCAAATTTTAATTTACCACTCTCAGGATCTAGATAACCATTCTCTACATTACAAAAACCAAAGTCTCTTTCTAGTCCACTAAAGTATTTTCTAAATTCCTTCATTTAAATCTTTTAATATTCTTTTAATCTTATATTCTTTTCTTCTCGCTTTAACTTCTGGTCTTTGACCATATGCTTTGTCCCAAGCTTTTCCTTTAGCACTTTGTCTCCATTTTTTACGCGCCCTCTTTCTGCTTTCAGCATACCTTTCATAAAAAGGTTTGAGGGGGTTTCCACTCTCGCTTCCACCCCCTTCTTCGAAGATTCCCATCGGGAATTAGACTATGTCTTCTTTAGGTTTAGCAGTCTCATACTTTGGTTTCGCTGCACCTTTAGAAACTGATTTCTGAAGTTGCGCCGCTACCTCATACATGGCTGCGTCATCTTTGTTAGATACATCAAGATTTCTTACTCTTGATGGTTTGTAGACATGCCAGCTTTTGCTCCCTGCTGTTTTTCCTACAGTGTTTAATTTGTAAACAGCTGCATAGGTTGCCGGGTTATAAGAGCCCTCTTGATCTGTGAATCTAAGATTCTTAATCAGATTGTTAAGTTCTCTTGCTGGAGATAAATTAGAAGATCTCATTGGGATCACTGCTGGTTTCAACTCTTTATCTACTATTGCTAGTACATAAAAGTATGCAGTCTTCTCAACATAGTTACCATTCGGTAATCTATATCTTCCGTTTCTTTCTTCAGTCGCATCAGCTGGAATCTCTAAATGAGTTCCGACTGGAGCTGAAGCACTATCGCCTCTCTCCTGCCATTCAGGATATCTCGTTTGCGAGTGAGCAACTATAATTTCTAGTCCCTCTTTACCCTCAATGAGTTTACCAAAACCGGATGCATAAATCATTCCTGGCTTGGCTCCTTCAACATGCTTTGCGTCTCTCTCATTACATTCAGGAGAAAGCTGGTGAAGAATTTTTAATATCGGAGTTGATACATCATCCGATTTAATTTCCTCAGCACCCTTACCTGAGTCTGCTCTGAGATTTATGTTGGCTAATGCACCTGCATTAGCTTTCTTTGCTACTTGACTTTCCATATATCCTCCTATTGGTCTGTTAGTTTAGTAGTTTATTTTTTGGTTTTAATTTTCGTTTGATATCCTTCAAACGTTCGGAATAACTCCGAAGGAATTTTTCCACCACGTGTATGTAAATCCTCCAGAGTTAGCCGTAAAGTAGAGGCATGAACCGAAACTTTTTGTTCCGGATCATAACCTTGTCCTTTAGCAAGAGCAGCATATTGCTGCGCCTTGTTATCTTCGTTCCGGCCAAACCTCACTGTAATTTCATTTTTTACAATGTTGCCTAAGCCGTTATCTCGAAGCCAGTTATAAGCCTGCTCTTTTTGGTCAGCAGGTATTGAAGCGAAAAAAACATTCTTAACTTCAATCTCAGATCCATCTCTTAACTTCATCGTTTTAAGATTCATCTGATTCATAAGATCAGGTATAACAATACCTGAAAAATATTTTTCTCGTTCCTTTAATTCTTTTATCTTGTTTTCGTGGTTGTCTATTTCTTGCTGAATATCTTGAAGTGTTTTAATTTCTTCTGCAAGTTTTGTTGGGTCAGCTTGTGTCACCTGACTAGGTGCATCTGCTCTTAGATTGATCGTCATATTTCTCCTAATAGTTTAATAGTTTAAATTTATATTCGCACTATCTATATATAGGAGAATTATATTATGTCAACCCTATTTTTGATAAATATTTATTTCGATTGGATAATAAGTTTTTTCTTGGCGGTCCCACTTTAATAACTTATATTTTCCATTAGTCATGTCGCATACTATGGAACATACTACACCTATGATTGCAGGGTCCCCTGATAACAATAGGTAGTCTTTTTCTGTGTAGTTTTTTAGAAGCGTTCTAAGTTTTATAATTAAAGGACCTGGGGATAGAATCATTTGTGAAAATTCTGGAAGCATAGTCACGATATCGCCATATTTTTGTGCGCCTACAATATTGTATTTAGGTTCACCTCTAGAGGTGCCTGGTATGTCTTGAATTAAATACACCTTAGACTTGTGGTCTGTTTTAGGATGATCTTTGATAAACATGTGTTGACTTTATACTTTTTAGGATTATATATCAAATATAGAAAGATAAGTAAATGATAAATTATAAGTTTAAGACAAAGCCATATAAGCATCAGCTTGAGGCGTTAGAACGCTCTTGGGATAAATCTTACTTTGCATATTTTATGGAAATGGGAACAGGTAAATCTAAGGTTCTTATTGATAATTGTGCGATGCTATATGATAAAGGAGAAATTAATGGCCTATTATTAATAGCGCCTAAAGGAGTATATAAAAACTGGTATGAACAAGAAATTCCTCAACACCTGCCTAAACACATTGAAAAGAAAATGGTTCTGTGGAAAACCTCAGATAAATCAGGGGAACAAACAAAAAAATTAAATACCTTGTTTGCTACTGGCACAGACTTTCATATTTTAATTATGAATGTAGAAGCTTTTTCTTATCCTTTTGGTTGTGAGTTTGCTCGTAGATTTTTGTCATCACATAAAGCTATGATGGCTATTGATGAATCGACCAGTATTAAAACACCTAAAGCTAAAAGAACTCAAAACATTATTAAATTAAAAGAGTTATCCCCTTACAGAAGAATATTAACTGGATCTCCAGTAACTAATTCACCGCTAGATTTATTTAGTCAATGTCAGTTTCTTGGTCCCTGGCTCCTGAAGACTGATTCTTATTTTGATTTTAGGTCTAGGTATTCGGTAATGAAATCAATTAACTTAGGTTCTAGAACTGTTCAAGTAGTAATAGGTCATAGAAATCTTGGGGAACTTTCTAAACTAATTGAACCATTTTCTATGCGAGTTTTAAAAGATGATTGTTTGGATTTACCACCTAAAACTTATATGAAACGAACAGTAGAAATGACTGACCAACAAGAAAAAGTTTATAAAGCTATGAAGAAATATGCAATGGCTGAACTGGAAGGAAAAGTATTAACAACTTCTAATGTTATGGTTCAACTAATGAGACTACATCAAATTACGTGTGGACATTTTACTGCTGATGATGGAACTATTTCAGAAATTCCATGCAGAAGAGTAGATGAGTTGTTAGATATTTTATCAGAAGTAGAGGGTAAAGTAGTTATCTGGTCTCATTTTCAAAAAGATGTTCAAAGAATTATTAAAGAAATAAAAAAGAAATATGAAAGCGAAGATATTGTAGTAGACTATTATGGATTAACACCGCCAGAAGAAAGGCAAAATAATATAAAGAAGTTTCAAGAGAATGACAAGTGTAGATTTTTTGTAGGAACTACACAAACCGGCGGATATGGTATCACATTGACTGCCGCTAGTACAATGATTTATTTTTCTAATGGTTATGATTTAGAAAAACGTTTACAGTCGGAAGCTAGAATAGATCGTATCGGACAAGAATATCCCATGACTTACATTGACATCGTAACTGAAAATACGATGGATGATAAAGTTGTTAAAGCTCTTCGTAAAAAAGTAAACATCGCCACAGAAATTATGGGCGAAGAACTTAAGGAATGGATTTAAAATATTATTCCTTTAATATCCAGAAGTCTCTCCAGAAGAACTAATGACACAGCCCCCACCGTGCCTAATAATACCCAATAGATTTTGTCTATCTTGCCGCCCAATTCGTGAATGCCTTTATGCATATGATATTGTGATCGTTTTAGACCTGTGATGTGTCCATACAGGGATATAAGATGTTCTCTAGTGCTTTTAGGTTTCATTTCCATTATACTATTGTTCCTCGGCTTCTTCTTCTAATTAATTTTTCTTCGTCACTTAAGTATGCTTCTTCCGTTGCTGTTAATCCAGATGCATTTGTTTGCAAGTTGTTATTAAGAATATTTTGTCCTTGAGTAATAACAGATTGATTAGGCATTGCCGAAGTTACATTTTCAGGCAATGGTGGTATAGGTAATTCTTTTTCTAAGTATTCTTCTAAGTTTATATTAAATTGACCGTCTAAAGATAAATTAGCCATTTCGTCAGCCATTCTATAAATTTCGTTTTCTGCTTCATAGAATGGATTATTCTCTCCTAAGTTTTGAGCTATGTCTGCAAACTTATCTTGAATATCTTGTGAAGGAGTATAGGGTTGAAATACTCCATCAAACAAATCATTAAAAGCAGTTTGACTTATTTGTCTTTCTTTAAACTGATCTTCTAAATCAAATGAGTTTACATCTAAAGCTAATGCTGCGTTTATATCCTTAAACATTTCTTGTTGGACAAAAAATCTAGCTCTGTTTGATTTGTAGAATCTTTCAATAATATCATTAGGATCAACTATTCCTCCCTTTAATAACCCAAAGAATCCACCAGTAAATTCTCTACGTGCATCCCTAATACCTTTTTGATAATTAACAATTTTGAATCCCATTGATTTTAAAGGATCTACTTTGATAGCTCTTAAACCCATAAAGCCAGCTAACTCTGGACCAATGTCTAATATTTCTCCTCGTTTATCTGGAGTACCAAAAGCTGCTTGACCTATTCTTTGAAACTGTTTGTAAGAAGGAGCTAAAGCTTGTCCTAGGTGCATAAATCTAATTGCAGCTTTATCACCAGCAGATGTTTGATCTGTATATAATCTTCTACCGTCTTGAGTAATTCCACCCCTAACAGTTAAGTCAGCCATAGCTTCTGTCCAGATAGATTCAGAAACAAATGGGTTCATAATTTCTGAACCAGCTTCACCTAATCCATTTACAAAACTGGCTAACAATTGTTGATCACTTGCTTGACCATCTTGAATATTATTTAATAAAGTTCGGAATGGTCTACTGATAACATCGTACGCATTACTGTGACTGAAGTCAGTATATCTTAATGTACCGTCTTCAGCTCTTGTAGGAATTAATGTAGAATTTTTAGACCACTCAGGGACAAATCTTCTAAGTGCTTGTAGCTCTTCTTCACTTACATCATACATAGCTTTAGCACCTTCTACTAATGCAATTGGACCTGCAGTTGTAAAAGTTGCCATACCCGTTAATCTTTTAAAACCAGTTCCCCAAGCTACGTTGTTATTCTTAACTATTTTTCCACTTTTCTCCATTACCACTGGTAATACATTACTACCAATGGTTGGCTTTGAGTGTCTCATTTCATTTAAACCAAGCTCAACAATATTACCAGTTGTTCTAATCATTTCAGAAGGGAATGACATAAAATTACCAATTGGTAATAGTCTCGCTGTTCTTACAGCTGATCCAACAAATGCATAATTAGGAACAGTGTTTTTAACTATGTTAGCTGCTTCTTGTTTCAATGCGTACTGATCTAAAAACTCATCATATGTACCTTTAAAACCATCTGTTCTTGCGTTTTTATATTTTATATTTAATTGTTCCTCAGGTATGTAACGCAATAATTCTCTATTTACTTTTCTACCTTTACCAACTTGTGTTTTTAATCTATCTAATTCAACAACATAGTTAGTAATTTTAAATGTATCATCTTCTGCTACATACTTACCTTGAAAGAATGCACCCAGTTTTTTCATTCTAGCCATAAAAGGTCTAAGAATAGAATCTACATTATAAACTTGTTCACCAAACTTAATGTCTCGGAACATATTTTTAATATCTCCAATTTGAACTTGTTGGTTTACTAATCCTAGTTCTAACATTTCTCTATAAGCACGCTGAGCTCTAGGGTGATTTGGTCCTAGTTTTAAAAGACCTGATACATCAATACCTTCTTTAAAAGCTCGGGCTAAAATTTTTGGATTTTCAAATAATATTCCATTGGCTCCAGAGAAACCAATTGCACTAAACATGTTACGTAAGTGAGTAGGAATTGAAAAAATAGTTTTAGCCATTTGAGAAACCCCTTTAGGAAATAATAAAAGATTTCTGTACATCCAACTGACTGCTGCTTCAGCACCTTCTTTACCTTCTCCTCTAACAAAACCTTGAAGTCCAGATGCTACATTGTTTGCATTTAAAATTGCTTCAGCTATTTCTTTAGTGGTGACTGTTTCTGCTCCAAAAGGAGAAACAATACTTTTCATTCCTTTAATTTTGGCTAATTGATCATTAATTTTTACTAATTCAATACCTGTTTCAAATTGATTAACAGCTTTGGCTCCGTCATCAGCATTCTTCCAAAAGAATCCTCTTCCACCTTCATCTAAAACTTGAGCATTCTTAGCTGCTATTTCATTTAAATAACTAGAAGTTCTAGCTACTGTAGACAAATTAGTCATAGCATTAAAGATTGAATATCGTGGGTCTGATACTTCACCTAACAACTCTCTAATAAACTTAGGAGGAAGGTTAGTGTCTTTCATTGCATTTCTAATAAACTCTTCTCCAGCTCTACCTTCCATAGATCTATTAATGTAGTCTTTTAATTCTAATGATGTTGGACGTTTCTTTTTAGAAACCATTTGTATTAATCTATCTACTTCATTCTGAGCTTGAACTTTATATTTAGTTTTATTAATAGCAGGATCAAAACCTACATCCCCAGCTTTTTTAGCTAGTTCGACTCTAAAAAAATTTACAGCATTTCTATTAGCTTCTGCTGTTGGGGTATATCGTTTAAAAAATTTAAACATTCCTCCTTGGTCTTCAAAAATTTTATAAGTAGAACCAATCCAATTATTTACTCTATCTTTTAATAATGCTTTTAATTCAGCTGCACCTTTATTTAATTTTACTCCTGTGGTATTGGCATCTAATATATCCATTAAGTCAGTCATTTCCTTACGTGCATTGTTTAAACTATTTACAAGATTTATCCGAGAATCTTTAGGAACATTAGTAATTTTCATTTGTTTAATTAAGTTTGATATTTCTTTAACATTAATTTTTCCTCGAAGATCACCTTCAAATAAAATCTCATTTAACCTTTTCATAAAGTCTGCTTTTTCGCCTCGCGTAGATTGATCAAACATTGTCTTTAGTTCAGGAAACATTTTATCTGTTTCCTTAGTTATATTATCTACAATCTCTTTAGCTCTGTTTATATCTTTTCCTTTAAGAGCTTCTTTTAATCTTTCCGAATCAAACAGTTCATCAGTTAAAGCACCTTTAGGACTAAAGGGAGCTCTTACATATTTATCTAGCCATCTTGCAAATTTAGAATTACTATACGCTAACTCTTTACCTTGATTAGCTAACATCTTTGCGCTTTTGCCCACACCATAAACAAATGGTGTAAGTAAAATAGATTCTGATCCAAACTTAAATCTATTCATTAAACTTCGAGCAGCTTCTTCTCTTCCCACTAAATCCGGGTCATCGTTTAATTGAGTAGGACCGGATTCAAACATATCTCCAAAGGTTCCAATTTGATCTATGTCGGCAACAAATGCTTCACCGGCAGCTCCTCCCATAACTGCTGCAGCAAATCTTTTATAACCATTTTTATCATTAAGATCGGCAGCTTTGTTAAGAGCAGCCATAGTAGCTTTACTCTTTTTTAATGATCTACCAGCTTTTTTCCCTGCTAATGCTCTGGTCGCCATACCTCTAGCTATTTTAAAACCCATAGTCCCTGGAACACCTATTTGAATTAGAGCTTCAGTTAATTTACCTATAGCTCTTTCTTCTGCAACTTCTTCAAAGGGATTTAATTTATCAAAAAATTCTTCAACACTTGCGGCTGTATCTGTATCTGCTCCTAAATCTATAAGATCAGCAGCGACGGATACAATTCCTTCAGGGATTTTTAATATACCGGATGCAATACCTGCAGCTGTAGCTTTATACCAAGAGGTGTCACTATCTTGCTCCGCGGTATTCAGAGGTAAAAATTCTTCTTCGGCCATTTAAACCTCCTATCTGTATTTGTTCCAATCGACGATACTTTGCTCGCCTTCGGATATTTTTTCTTTATTACCTTTTATTATTTCAATAATTTTTTTATCTGTTTCAGTAAGACCATCAGGGGATTTAAATGAGTCTTCAAAAGATGTTGTTTTTTCTTCTACTTTTCCAGGTTTATTTACATCTTGAATTTTTACTTTTTCTTCTTCTTTAAATTTAAAATAGTCTTTCCATCTATAAACACCAGTTGCTTCATCTAAAACTAAAATTTTTGCTATTCCATCTGTTACATCAAAATAAACATTGCCTTCTTCTTTTTTACCTTTTTTTCTTTTCTTTTCTAAGGCCTTAGAATCTTTAATAACTCCTTTGTCTATGCTAGGAGGAATATCGTTTTGATATTCTTCTATATATCTTGCATGGTTAGTAGCATAACGTTTATTATTTCTGTACTCTTCCATTAAACCTTCTGTTCTTAGTTCTATTTTTTGCTCCAAAGTTAAATTAGGACTTGAGGCATCTGCTCTAACATTCGCGACAGCTAATCTATTTTTTCTATCCAGGTCTGATTCACTTGCTGTAAATTCTTTTTCTAAACCAAACTGAGCCGCGCCTGTTCTTAAGTTTCTTAAGAACTCAGCTTTTTTATTTTCTTCTTCTATTAAAGTTTTATTAGGGTCTTCAAGATTAGCAATCATATCTGCAAATGAAGTAGACTTAGCAATCTTTGGACCAGCTTCTAGTAAATAAGTAGTTAAAGGATCCATACCTTGAGGTAAACCACCTGATTGAATTATTCGATCCATAAACATTTTTTCATAATCTACAGGAGCATTATCACCTGTTACAATAGGATTGTCTGCGTGCATAGTTCTGTCTGTAATACCAGTCATAATACCAGTACCGACGTTGCCGCCTTTTCTAAACATAGGTCTTTTAAATACATTACTCATTATGCGGGGCTCGGTATCATTTGTATTTTTTGTGTAGCTGGATTAAATGCTCTGTATATTCCAGCTAACGTTGTACCTGTTCCAAGTAGTGTTGATAACGGACTTGGTGAAGGCATTTGTGTTTGTTGTGTTTGAC
>CENZ01084787.1_pt1 | contig 14141 bp, 9 predicted proteins | sample 361341 | NCBI WGS metagenome assembly CENZ01 (sample SAMEA2619782, study PRJEB7988) | marine metagenome | biome: marine biome (ENVO:00000447); feature: deep chlorophyll maximum layer (ENVO:xxxxxxxx); material: "saline water (ENVO:00002010), including plankton (ENVO:xxxxxxxx)" | depth 50 m
AGGAAATTTAGATTTTGTTTCTAGCTTACTTAGTACACTAATTGGATATAAATCAAATATTTTATTAAGTACATCTATATACCATGCTGAGGAGGAGTATAAACTAAAACCATCCCACCAATTTGCTGATAATAAAAGTTTGGCAGATAATATTTTTCCTAATTTCTTTTCTTTAATATTTTTTTTTAAGTACTGAACAATAGGCAAATATGACATTTCAAGATTAGGAATTATTAAGTTTTTTTGTGATTTGATTTTAGAAAGTATTTTTTTTGAATCATCCTGTTTTAATGTTAGGGGCATCTCAAATATACAATCAACATCTACAGATAAAACATCTGATACTAGATCTCCATGTATTTCATCTGGAACACTTAAGATTATTAAGTCTAAATCTTTATCATTTAAAAGACTTTTATAATCTAAAGTGTATTTTGCATCATCCCCAAATGACAACTTTGCATTATTAAGTGAATTTTGCGATCGTGTAGAAATATGAGTTACTCGACCGGTATCTAAGTTATTAATAAATGGAAGATATGCTTCCTTAACCCATGATCCAAATCCAATTAATCCAATTTTTTCGTAAGTCATATATAAATATTATATTATGTATAAAAAATTGGGTTATTATTATTTTAGATTAAAAAGTAAACAAATAAAAAAAGAAGACATTATGACTACCACTGAAAATTATAAAAAAGGTATAAAAATTACGGAAATTGATACTCCTTCTATTGTAGTTGATTTGAATATTGCTGAAGATAACATAAAAAAAATGCAAAGTTTTGCAAATGATAATAATGTTTCTATGAGGCCTCATTCTAAGACAAATAAAAGTCCTTTTTGGGCAAAAAAACAAGTTGATGCTGGCGCTATAGGCATTTGCTGTGCGAAACTTGGGGAAGCAGAGATGATGGCTTCTGGAGGAATTCAGGAGATACTAATACCTAATCAAATTGTTACTGAACAAAAAATAAAACGATTGGTTGATGTAAATAAAAAATCTAAGGTTATGGTTGCGGTAGAAAACAAAGATAATGTTTCAGATTTATCTCATCACTTTGAAAAAAACTCTATGAAATTAAGTGTCATTATTGAGGTTAATGTTGGGATGGATAGATGTGGTGTAGAACTAGATGAGATAGCTGATTTTGCTAAATTCATCATAAATAAGCCTGGGCTAGAATTTGAAGGAATTATGGGATACGAGGGTCACACGGTTAACATTGGGAATTTTGAAGATAGAGTTAATGAAACTACAAAAGCAATGAATAAATTAATAAATGCAAAAAAAATCTTAGAGGATAATGGAATCAAAGTAAAAATCGTTTCTGCCTCAGGTACTGGAACATACAACATAACAAGTAAGATCCCAGGCATTACAGAATTGCAATGTGGGTCATACATATTTATGGATGGTAATTATTTGAAAATATTTGGAGATTTTCAACCTGCTTTGTCATTATTGTGTACTGTAGTTTCTAGAAGAGGAAATAGTATAGTTATTGATTGTGGATTAAAATCAGTCTCAATGGATCAAGGATTACCAGAGGTCGTATATCCAAAAGGAATAAAACTTCTTTCCTTATCAGAAGAACATTGTAAGTGTGAAATAGAGGGAGACTCTGACTTAAAGATTGGGGATAAAGTTTTTGTTAGACCAATGCATTCAGACACTACAATTAATCTTCATGATAATTACTTTGTTTACAGGGACGGAGTTTTCGATGAAATGGTTGAAATTTTAGGCCGTGGAAAATTCAAGTAAATGCTTGATTTCTTAATAAAAAATGGATTAATAGTAGACGGTACAAATGGAAAACCCAAAAAATTATCTATTGGAATTCAAAATAAAAAAATCATAACAGGTGTTTCAAAAGATTCAAATGCAAAAGAAATAATTGATGCCCAAAACAAAATTGTAACACCTGGCTTTATAGACGTTCATTCACATGATGATTTCAAAGTCTTTTCTGACCCTACAGTATCGCATAATATACTTCAAGGTATCACTACAATGATTGTTGGAAATTGCGGATTTGGAGTTTCCCCTATTGAATCTGCAAAAGAGCAAATGTCAGCTCTTTACGAAGTAAAAGATTTAGAAAAAAAATGGAAAAATTTTAAAGATTACTTTGAAATCTTAGACAATCATAGAATATCTTTAAATGTAGGAGTACTTGTTGGCCATCATACTATCAGAAGGCATTCAATGAGTAATATTAATAATATAAATCCTAATAATTCTCAAATGTCTGAAATGATAGATATATTAATAGAAGGAATGGAAGCCGGATGCTTAGGATTTTCTACAGGATTAGTTTATGAACCTGGTAGATATTCTAAAACAGAAGAGATCATAGAACTAACAAAAAATATTAAGAAATTTGATGGAGTCTATGTTTCTCATATGAGAAATGAAGCTGAAGGTCTTATTGAATCTATAATTGAAACTGCAAATATAGGTTTGAAGTCAGATGTTAAAGTAGAAATTTCTCACCTAAAATCTGTTGGAAAAGACAATTGGGGTAATTCTGAAAAAGCACTTGATCTAATTGATAAATATTCTCGAGACGGTCTTGATATTACTGTAGATCAGTATCCTTATACCGCTAGATCAACTATGTTAAAAGCGCTTCTATTAAATGATACTTTTAACTATGAAAATAATAGTAGTCCCATGGGTAAATCTGCTCCAAATGAAGTCTTATTATGCTCAGTCCCCAATGAAAATTCGCTTGAAGGTAAAACATTAGAAGATATTCAAGGGATGTACGATTTACCAATTGAAGAAACTGTCAAAAAATTGTTGTCTGAAGTTTCAGATAAAATTTTGGTTGCTGCTTTTGGAATGAATGAAAAAGATGTAAGAAATATTCTTCAAAATAAATTAACAATGATCGGAACAGATGGAATTGATGTGGGTTCAAAGCCTCATCCAAGAGCTTGGGGAACCTATCCAAGGATATTGGAAGAATATGTGAATAACCTTTCAATCATAAGTCTAGAAAATGCTATATATAAAATGACAAAAATGCCTGCTAAAAAGTTTGGCATTAAAAATCGCGGAGAAATAAAAAATAATTATTTTGCAGATCTAGTAATTTTCGACCAAAAAAAAATCAAAGATAATGCCAGTTTTACAAATCCAAAAAATGGTCCAAGTGGAATTGAATATGTATTCGTGAATGGAGAAAAATCTGTAATTAATGGAGAAGTACAAAAAGTTTTTTCAGGAACTACAATTAAAAGATGAAAGAATCAAAAAACAAAATTCTCATTAGAAAAATTTCAAAATGGATAGTAATAATAGTTTTTGGATTTTTACTATTTCAAATATTGAGACTAATCTTTAATTTGCTGTTCTTGGGAGGACAAAATTCTCTATAAATTTTCTCTTCTTTTACGAGTAAAAATTATTTGAGCTTGCCGCTGCCTAGATTTTTCATTCTGATCATTACTTCTAATATTTATACAATTAGGACAACTAACTCCCTCTTCAAAGTAAATAGATTTTTTATCATCTTCATCTATAGGGTTCCTACATCCATGACATAGATCAAAATTTCCAACTTCAGAATTATATTTTAGTGATACTCTTTCATCAAAAACAAAGCATTCTCCATCCCATGTCCCTTTATCTTTTTTTACTTTATTTAAGTAATTTATAATTCCACCTTCAAGCTGAAAGATATTCTTAAATCCTATTTCTTTCATATACGAAGATGCCTTTTCACATCGAATACCACCGGTACAATACATAGCAATTTTTTGATCTTTGTCCGAAGATAATTCTTCATCAATATAATTTATAAACTCAGTAAAAGTTTGAGTATTTGGATCTATAGCTTTTGGAAATTTACCAATAACAGTTTCATAAAAATTTCTAACATCAATTAGCTTCACATCATCTTTTGAAATAAATTTATCCCAATCTTCTGGAGAAATAAATGTTCCTGTATTTTTAGCAGTTTTAGCTAAATTCTTAAATGTTACGATCTCTTTTTGAATTTTTACTTTTATTCTTTTAAAAGGTTTTTTTTCAGACAATGAGAATTTGATGTTACATTTATACCCCAAATCAATCAATAAATCTGAAAGAGAGTCTATTGATTTAACTGGTCCCGAAACTGTTCCATTAATTCCTTCGATTGAAAGTATTATCGTTCCTAAAATTTGATTATTTTTAGAAAAATCTAATATTTTAATTTTATTTTTTGTAACCTTATTTAGGCTAATGTCATCAAATTCATAAAAACTAAGTATTTTATACATAGAAATCCATCAAATTTTATATAAAAATCTAGAATAATTATAAATCAAAAAGGATAATGGAGTATGGTAAGTAAACCAAATATAGTGATAATTTTTGCAGATGATCTTGGATATGGTGATTTAGGATGTTATGGATCAAAAATAAATAAAACTCCTACACTTGATAAAATGGCTGACGAAGGAAAGAAGTTTCTTGATTTTTATGTTAGTTCACCTGTATGTTCTCCTTCCAGAGCTTCCTTGTTAACTGGTTGTTACCCCCAAAGAATTAGTTTTGGAACATTTGATGGATTGAGGGTTTTATTTCCAGGACAAGGAATAGGATTAAGTACTGAAGAAGATACAATTGCAAAAATATTAAAAGATTCAGATTATAGTACAAAAATAATTGGTAAATGGCATTGCGGAGATCAGGAAGAATTTCTTCCTACAAATCATGGTTTTGATTCTTATTTTGGAATACCATACAGCAATGATATGGGAATACAAAGTGGGCAAGGAGCCTGGCAAGACTTCCCAGAGGATTCAACTTTAGCAAAAGTTACAGACTGGGAAAGGCCTCCTCTTCCATTGATAAGAGACAAAGAAGTTATTCAAGAACAACCTGATCAAAGATCTATTGCAGAACGATATACTGAAGACGCTGTAAGCTTTATGAGAGAAAATAAAGAAACTCCTTTTTTTCTTTATTTAGCGCATATGCAAGTACATCTACCTTTATATGCTGCAGAAAAATTTGTAAATGAATCTGAAAATGGAGATTATGGAGCATGTGTTGCAAGCATAGATTGGTCAACTAGAGTAATCTTTGATGAATTAAAAGAACTTGGAATCGATGATAATACAATTGTGATATTCACAAGTGATAATGGTTCTAGACTCCAAAATCAAGGTGGAAGCAATGGAGAGCTGAGGGGAAGAAAAGGTCAAACGTGGGAAGGGGGACAAAGAGTTCCTTGCATAGTAAGATGGCCTGGAAATATAAATCCTGGCACAGAGTGTGATCAAATTGCAACTACTATGGATTTTTTACCCTCGATTACAAACTTAATACAAGGTAAAAAACCTTCAAAAAAGATTGATGGTATTGAGATGACAGATTTGTTTTTTTCAAACGATAAATCTTCAAAAAGAGATAACTTCTTTTATTATAATGAGGATGATTTAGAGGCATATCGTTATAAAAATTGGAAACTGCATCTTAAAAAAGAAGGGACTGAAGTTCAAGAACTATATGATCTAAGCAAAGATATTGGAGAAACAAATAATATATTTGACGATAATAAAGATATAGTTGAACAATTACTAATAAGTGTTAATAATTGTATAGAAACATTAGGGGATAAATCTTTGAATATTACGGGTAGTGAAATTCGAAAGGCAGGAAGAATAGAAAACCCTAAGACATTAACAACATTTGAAGAAAACCATCCTTATATGTATGCCGAATATGATAAGGGAGAAAGAGGATAAAAGGAGAAAATTATGAGTAAAAAACCAAATATTATACTAATTATGTCTGATGATTTAGGTTATGAGGTTATAAATGCTAATGGAGGAACATCTTATGAAACTCCTACATTAAATGAATTGGCAAGGACTGGAATTAGATTTGAAAATGCACATGCTCAACCTTTATGTACCCCCACAAGAATTCAATTAATGACAGGAAAATATAACTTTAGAAATTATATCGGATTTGGCCTGATGGATCCTAAGGAAAAAACCTTTGGACATATCATGAGTGACAATGGCTATAAAACCTTAATTTCTGGTAAATGGCAATTATATTCATATAATCCTCCTGACGAAATGCCTGAAGATAGAAATAAAGGGCAACAAATTGAAGATGCTGGTTTTGATGAATATTGCGTTTGGCATGCACATCAAACAGAGGAAAAAGGTTCTAGGTATAAAAACCCTATCATATATCAAAATGGAAAATATTTATCTAAAGAAATTACTGAAGGAAACTATGGAGAAGATATATTTTGTGATTATATTTTAGATTTTATTGATAGAAATACAGATGATCCTTTCTTTGTATATTTTCCTATGACTCTCACCCATAGACCATTAGAACCAACTCCTGATAGTGAAGAGTTTGCAATTTTTGATCCACCTTCTAATCAAACACTAGGGGGTAAAACATGGAATGAACTTGAAGGATGGGCAGATGACGCAAAATATTACAAAGATATGGTTGAATATCACGATAAAACAATTGGGAGAATAGTTGAAAAATTAGATCAATTAAATATTAGAGAAGAAACTCTAATTATTTATCTGGGAGATAATGGCTCTCCAATTGAAGTTTCTTCATATATGGGAGATCAAGAGATTCCTGGAGGAAAGGGTAAAACTATAGATACCGGAACACATGTACCTTTAATTTGTAACTGGAAAAATAATATTCCTGAATCTATAGTAAGTACAGATTTAGTTGATAGTACAGATTTTCTACCAACAATTTTTGATGCTGCAGCATTACAATATCCTGAAAACTATATAGTAGACGGAAAATCTTTCTACCCTCAACTTACAGGAGAAAAAGGAAATCCAAGGGATTGGATTTTTTTTCATTTTGATGCAGGAGGACGTAATAAAAAACCTATTCAAAGATTTTTGAGAAATCATCTATGGAAGCTTTATGAAGACGGCAGAATGTTTGATATGAAAAATGATTTATATGAAACAAATCCTATATTTTCTGAAGATGATTCTAAAGAAAGTAAAGAGAATCGTATCAAACTAGAACCACTTTTCCTAAATCTTAAATAAAAAAAACAGGAGCCTATTGTTCATTATCAGGAGAGAAAATAGGCCCCTGCTTAAGAAGAGAATTAAGAGAGATTATCTATTGTAGAGCACCTACTTCAATTAGTAGCGCTTGTGTGTTTTCTAGATCACCTAATTGAGATATGTCAATGTCAGGTTTACTTAGACTTTCCATATCTTCTAGCAATCTATTTGGTGTTACCCCATCTGTGATTAGTGGGTATTCATGAACTTGAGTAGCAAAGTATTGTTGAGCTACTTTTGAAGTCATGAATGTCATGAATCTTTCTGCATTATCTTTATTATCTGATGCATCAAGTATTCCAGCACCAGAAACTAATACTACTGATCCTGCATCACCATTATTTAAGTAATGGTTTCTTGCTGCATAGTTTTCACCATTATCAGCAATGAATCTGTGAAGATAGTAGTGGTTCACCATTCCAAATTTTATTTCATCAGCAGCTGCTGCTGCTACTTGTGGTGTGTTTTTTGGGTAAACAATTGGTTCATTAGCAACTATGCCTTCTAACCAAGTTTTTGTTTTTTCTTCACCCCAGTAAATTCTCATTCCTGTTACCATAGCTTGGAATGATCCATTAGTAGGAGCCCAACCTAATTTACCTTTATATTTTGGATCAGTTAGATCTTCCATAGAAGAAGGCAAGTCAGCTTCAGCGGTAGTATTTGGGTTATAAACAAGAACTCTTGCTCTACCTGTTATACCAATCCACTTACATGAGTTATCAGCAGCTCTAGGTGCCACAGCCCAAGAAGGTATAATATTACATACTTCTCTAGACATTGGTGACAACATATCACTTACTGCACCTAATCCTCCTGGATCTTGTGCGTAGAATACGTCAGCAGGTGTCTTTGATCCTTCTTCTTGAAGAAGACTTACCATAGCACCAGTTTTACCATATTTTACATCTACAGGAATACCTGTAAGAACTGAAAATTCTTCAATTATTGGACCTACCAAAGATTCTGATCGTCCTGAATATATTACAAGTCCTTTTTCTTTCTTTTCAACTTCAACTTCCTTCTCAACCACTATAGTTTCGCCAGGAACTTTAACTTCCTTAACTACTTCTGTTACTATAGTTTCGCCAGGAACTTGAATTTCCTTAATAACTTCTTTCTCAACTACAACTTGTTTTTCTACTTCTACTACTTCAGTTTCAGCTGAACATGCAGCAAAAGATGCGATTAACAATGATGAAAATAGAGCGATAGCTAAATTCTTTTTCATAAATAAAACTCCTTGTTATTTTTGCATCTGTTAATTGTCAACTTTTTTAGTATACAAAAGGCTTTAAGTGCTTGTCAACTGTTTAGGTATACAATTATTTATTAGGAGAAATTTATTCTTGTTTTGTAGGAACCCTTAGAGTGATATATCCGATACCAGTTAATCCAGTTAGTGCAACCATTATGTCTACCCATAATGGTTCTATTGCAAAAATAACAGCAAATCCACAAAAAATAATTATCATTGAAACTGCGCTGATTTTAGCTTTTCTAGGCATTCCTCTGCCCTCATTATAATCTTTAATAAATTTCCCAAATAATTTGTTATTAATAAGCCAGTTATATAGTTTTTTTGAAGATCTAATATAACAAGCAGAGGCAAGGATAAGGAAAATAGTTGTTGGTAATCCCGGAACAAATATTCCAATATAACCAATTGCTACAAAAACTGAACCTAGGGCGATCCATAAAAATCTTATAAACTTATTTTTTTCTGTCTTAGCTTCATTATTAGACAAAAGAACTCCTGGAATGATTTATATAAATGGGATAACAAAAAAAATTATAAACCCAGATTTCTATAAAAAAAATAGTAAAACTATCAAATTGATACTAATTACTATATATTGATTTGAGGCAAATAAAATTGTATACAACTAGAAGATGAAAAAAAAATCAAAATATTTTTATGGATGGAATATCGTCTTAATAATGGCCATAACATCGTCTATGACTATGGCTTTAGGTACCTTAAATTTTGGTCTATTTATCAAACCTATGGGAGATGAATTAAATATAGGAAGATCATACTTTGGTTGGGCTCAAACAGCAAGACAATTAATTGGAGGATTATCAAGTCCTGTTATGGGAACTTGGGTAGACAAATATGGCTCAAGAATAATCCTACCAATTGCCACCTTAGTTACAGGAATAGGATTAATATTATTGGGATTTAATTCTAGTGGAATTTTGATGATAGTAATCTTTGGAATAATTGGTATTACTAGCTTAGGAGGACCTGGAGCATTAATAACCACGGTTCCTATATCAAAGTGGTTTGTAAATAAGAGAGGAAAAGCCCTAGCCATAACTTCTTTAGGGGTGCCAGTAGGTGCAATGATTTTTGTCCCATTAACCCAATATCTGATTGATTACAGTGGCTGGAGAAATACATGGATGATATTTGGGTTACTCGCAATTATAATTATTATTCCTCCTGCACTACTATTATTAAGAAGACAACCTGAGGATGTAGGTCTATTACCAGATGGAGAAGATATATCTGAAAATGATTACATAGACTCTGAAGTTTCATGGGAATTTTCAGAGGCGGTAAAAACTCAAGTATTTTGGAAAATAGTTATTTGCTTGACGGTTATTTCAATGGCAACTGGAACAATAGCAATTCACAGAATCCCTGCTTTCATGGATAGAGGTTTAGATGCCCAGTTAATTGCATGGTCTACAGCATTTGATGCAGTATGCGCAGGAATAAGTACATTTACTGTAGGAAGTTTAGTAAAAAAAATAGGAATAAGAATTTTAGGAACAATTTCATTTCTCTTTCTTGCATTTGCAAGTCTAATCACAATATATGCTTATTCATTTTTTGAAATTTTTATTTCTATGGCAATTTTTGGATTAGGGATTGGAGGATTGATGTTTATTCATTCATTCATTTGGGCTGACTATTTTGGAAGAAAAAATCTAGGTCAAATAAGAGGGAAGGTAACTCCTTTTATACTAATATTTGGAGGCATTGGGGCACCAATTGCTGGGTATGTAAGAGATTATACTGGTAGCTATGTTTCAGTATGGTTCGTTGGAATGATTATGATGTTTTTTACTGCTTTATTATTTTTTACTTGCAAAAAACCAGAAAAAAAAATATAAAATATAAATATATCTAAATAAGTAAATGGTGATCTTATGAAAAAAATTTTAGTAACTGTAGTTCTTTTTTTAGTTTCATGTTCAAGTGGAACAAGTGAAGCAGAAATTAAGACTGATGCAAAAGAGATTGGTAATTCTTTAGTGAATGCAACCTCTAAAATAGAGGAAAAACCTTCAGTAAGCCTTCAGCAAATCGGATTTGAAAGTATTCTTCCAGATATTGTTTATCAAAATTTTCTAGTCTTGAAGGATTATGATTATGCAAAACAGAAGTCAGAAGTTAAGGGATATAAAATTATCAATGATGAATTTATAAGAGCTCCTGGAGAAAAAATTTCAGATAAGTTTTCTATCAACCTAAGCGGAGGTTTAGCTTTAATTGTAGAAAAAGATGATATTTTATTCGTTACATATCGTTCAACTCATGCAAAAACTAAAAAAGAATATACAAAAAATGTAATCACTGATCTAGATGGAGCAATGGTAGAAGCAGACTGGATTTCGTCAGACGGGGTGTTTGTTCATAGAGGATTCGATTCTGAATACGATAGATTTAGAAATACAATGCTAGAAATAATAAATGATAAAAAGCCTTCAAAAATCATTGTTTCAGGTCATAGTTTGGGATCCGCGTTAGCAACATTATCAGCCTTAGATTTATCAATGAATTATGGATATGATGTATCTTTAGTCTCTATGGGTGGACCAAGAGTAGGGAACAAAGAATATCGTGAATTAATGGATAATTATGTAAAAGATAATTACCGGATTTATATTCCAGAAGATCCAATAATTAATATACCAGGATCATTAAAAGATTATGAACACTCAGGATTTGCATTTGGGATTAATCCTGATGGAACCCACAATAGCGAAATAAATATTGATAATTTCGGGTTCAATGCATATCGATCTATATTTGATGAGAGGTTTAATATTCATCATTTAGGGAATTACATAAAATCAATAAATAAAATTTTAGGCAAATGTTATAAAGATCAATCTGAATGTTTTAATATGCAAGAAGGTTATAAAACTTCTTTAATCGAAAGAGAAACAATGAATCAATTTAGAATAGCATTAAGAGCTAAGCCACAAGAATTTATAGACGAAACAATGGAAAAAGCTATAGGGAATATAGAAGAAGAAAAAAAGAAAATAAAAGAAATTACTTCAGAATTCAAAGAGAAAACTAATGCTGAAGTACTAAGTAATTTAGATGTAATAATAGAAGCTAATAAAGCTAAAACAGAATGGGTGAAAAGCTACAGCGAAAAAGCTAAGAGCCTAAAAGATAAAGCTAAAGATTTGTTAAACAAATAGATTTGGTGGAGCCTGGGAGGATCGAACTCCCGACCTCTTCCGTGCAAGGGAAGCGCTCTCCCAGCTGAGCTAAGGCCCCATTTAGTTAGAATGCGTATGTGTAATGATACCAAATCATTTATAGTTGAATCTATTATTTTGATACTTATTTAATCATTGAAAAAAAATTGAAATAATTTTAGAAAGCTAATTCTGACATCAAGTATTTGAATTATTAGACTCATTGAGTATCATTAAATAGTATCAAGATTAATAAGTAAAAAAAAATCCATGTTTTTATCTACTTTTATGAAAAGAATCATAACTATAAATTTAATTTTTTTATTTTTCCTATTTTCTGGGATAAATACTCAAAATAATATTTCTGCACAAATGCCTTCGATGGAAGGTGATTTTTTGTTTGAGGAATCTAGCTGTAGAAGTAATCCAGGAACAGGAGAAGTTTTCTGTGAAGTTAGTTTAGATACTAGTTCGCAAATAATGACGCAAACTGTTGCTCCAAAAGAGTATTATGGAGGTCAAGGAGTTTGGTTTCAAGGCTGTAGAATCCCTGGAGAGGATCATGATCATCATGATTCTGCTTGGATTGAAAGACACTATACTGCAGAAGCAGGTGCTATTGGGATTTGGGGGGAAAGAGTTAGTGACTTTTATAATTTAGACCCATCAACTAAAGTGACTCATGTTTTATTTAGAGGAAATGTACCTCAAGAACCCGGAAGGCAATATATACAATGTAAATATCAATTTTTTACAGTTGATTCTCCTTTAGTGAAACCAGGTCAACCTTTTCATAACTCTCAATGGGAATCAGATCAAGAAACTGAAAAAATGTTCAAAGAAGCTGAAAAAATTCGAAGAGAGTCAGACAGAAGAAATGCAGAAGCAGCATTATTGAAAGCAAAACAAGAGGCTGAAAAGGTACTTCAGCAACAAGAAGAAGATAGAAAAAGACAAGAAGAAGAAAATAATCAAACTGGATTACAAGATTTATTTGGGCAAGTTGGACAAGGCCCAGTTGGTAATATTTTTAGTAATTCTTTCCAACCTCCCAGTCATAGTGAAATGCCCTTGGGGCCTTATATAAACTTAACTGCTATTCCTTCTGATGCAAGTGAAAAGGTAACAGATTGTGTAGCTCAAAATATTGAATATGAAACAGGAATGAGTTACGAACAAGCATATATGGATTTTGCGTATACGCTCGGTGTAAGAATGTTAGATGAACCAGATTTTTACTATAACTCTGTTACAAATTGTATGCACTTGAGTTATGACAAGCTTCTAAGTGGAGGATGGGGAATTGGAGAAGATTATTTTACTCAAAACCCCCCACGAGGAGATTTTGAAGGGCTCCTAAATAACTGTATAGTACCTCATCTTTCAAATACATTAAATATTCCTAGAGACTTAATTTTAGATGATATCGAAAATGTCCAAAGTGGTGAAAGATCGTTAAAAAGAGAGGAAATGTTAGCGTCCTACGATTGTTGGACAACTCATGATCGTAGATATAATGATAATTTTGAAGAACCCCCTCAAAATGGTAGTGGTTATGAAACCTTAGATATAGGATTGCTATTTGATTTTATTTATGGAGATGAAGAAATGCCTGGTCAAAACTGTATGATTGATTCTCTAAGTTCTAGAGAATTTGATCTAGGTTACTCAAAGGCCATAGTAAATGGTTTAGTTGACTTTGCTGTTGGCAGAAGTGATGATTGGGACTTCTTCATTGAAGATCGTCTAAGTGATGAGCATCAAAATTATGTAATAAATACTGTTATTGGATGTAACCAAGATTTAGAATGGCTTAGAGACTACCAAGCTTCACTTACTCAAGGTCCTAATCTAGAAGCTGTTTTTGCCAGGTTAGTTCAACCAGAATTTAGAGATTGCATTATTGGAAAATTTGAAGACTATGGGGATTTAGAAGAACGATGGGGTAATGAATTATATGACAGAATGCTAAAAGGATTTGTTGAAGCTCAAGATCCTACAGAATATACTAATAGGCCTCTCGGAGAAGAACAATATAATTCAATAATTGATTGTGCCGTTGAGTTTGAAGTTGATCCAGAAACTCTAACTTATGTCCCAGCATACCTAAGCCAGTACACTCACTTTATAGAAGAAATAAACTTAGGTGATACTCTCCAATTAAATGGGCTTAATCGTGATGAAAGGTTTGATGCAATAAGTGAATGTATTATAGATACATGGACTAACCCTAACGCTGAGTGGAAAGCACAAAGTGATCTTCGATCAGATCCAGATGATGACTCTGAACATTTAGTATGGGCAATATTTTACAGCGGAGGAGAATTAAATTCTTCAAAGCCTCTTAATAGAGATTACACACGAGATGAGCTCAGAGTTGTTTATGAATGTTTAGATGCACAACAACAATTTGAATGGATAGATAACTACTATAATGATGGTTTTAATTATGAACCACTTTTTGAGAGTGATTTATTTACTCAAACAAATGTAGATTTTGAAAGTTCTGCTGCTGATTTTAGGCAGACTATATCAAGCAACTTTTCTGAACAAGGTAATTCTAATATAGTATCAGGATCTCTAAATTTAGGAGAACCTTTAGAAATGGAAAGGTT
>CENZ01136347.1_pt1 | contig 14118 bp, 19 predicted proteins | sample 361341 | NCBI WGS metagenome assembly CENZ01 (sample SAMEA2619782, study PRJEB7988) | marine metagenome | biome: marine biome (ENVO:00000447); feature: deep chlorophyll maximum layer (ENVO:xxxxxxxx); material: "saline water (ENVO:00002010), including plankton (ENVO:xxxxxxxx)" | depth 50 m
CGTTCGTAAAGACTGAGTTACCTGTCTTTGGTTTTCTTCAGTATAAAGAGGTGTTGGTTCAGGTATAACAATATCTACTCTAGCCATTAAAAACTTCCCATCTCTGCAGCAGAACCACTTCCACTAAAACCAGGACCAGCATCTTTTTGACCCTGTGAAGCCATTCCAGATTGAACTCCACCACTTCCTCCACTATAAGGGTTAGGGCTTCCTTTATTTTGCAAATTAGTTGTTGTGATGTCTCCTTGTTTGTCTTTATTTATATCTCTCATAATTGCCTTTTCTATTCTTTTGTTTCTCAAAACATTTGCTATTCCCAATGAAGGACCTTTCAAAGCACTTACAGCAGCGAATGGTGCAAAAGGTGTTGAGTAACCAATCATAGAACCTAAAACGTTTTGGCCTATTTTGCCTAACCCAAATTTTTTAGCAGCAAACTTTATACCTTGGTTTTTAAGAATATTCCCCGCTATTTGTTTTGGATCTATCTGAACAGGACCAGCAACAAAATTATTTTGCATAGATGAATCAACTAAAGGTGCAATACCTTGTGGTTGTAAGTTTTGTTCAAAAGACGGTGTATAATTAGAGAAGCCTTGTTGATTTTGTATATTATTTATTTGTGCTTGTATTGCTGCTTCTATTGGATCCATTATCCCCTCATTCCGTCAAGTTGTACATCAGCCCTAAAAGTACCAAACCTCCAATTTTGGTCTGTTGATGTGTTAGCTATTTTTAAACTTGCAAATCTAGCTCTTGCTCTAGTGTCCACTTTTTGTGTTGATCCGGTTACCGTGAAAGGTCCCAATGGAGACGATGCCTCTGTATCACTAGGAAAATCTCTAAGTAAAATTGTTACTTGAGCATCACCCTCTATAGTTTTAAAATCAGGCACAAATCTTCGCATACTCATAAAAAATTCACCATTAGTACCATCAGGATTTAAACTAAAATCTCCAGATTCAATAAATGCAGGTATGGCTGTTTTATTGCCAGCAGTATCAACTTCGTTGACACCTTTTTCGTGTTCAAAATATTTAGTTGATCCATTTATATTTGTAACTCCTTGAACAGAAGGGAATGTAGGAACACCTGTAGACGTAAATTCAGTTGCATATGGATGATCATATAAATTTGCATCTACCCAAGTCGTTCTAGATAAAGATCCAGTAACCCAAGTTCCGTCTTGATAATTATAACAAACATATCTATTATTAAAATCAGAGGTTGCTTGAGGATAGTACCAACATATTTCTTCGTATAAATGATTTAGGCCAACATAAACTGACTCACCAGCGGAATAATTTATTCCTAAATTATTACCATTCTTTGTTGTAAATACAAAATCCTCAACTGCACAAGGTAATGATTTGACAGTTCCATCATAAACAAAGAAACCACCTGACTCACCCATCCAATAAACTATTCCATTTACATATTTTATTGCGTGTTGCCCTATACATCCACAATTAGATCCAACCTGTCTTATAGAAAATGTAAAAGGTGGTCCTACAAACTGCATTACATAAGCAGCATTGTCTGTAACAATAAAAGTATAATCTTTTCCTTTTATTGCTGCTACTATTTTTGTTCCTGAATCCAATCTAAATGTACCAGCTGTGTTTACAGAAGTAGGGATGTAATCAGTAATATCTTCTTGATCAGAAAATCTTATAAACATTTTATCTTGAGAACCTGGAGAACCAATTGTTGTTTCTGTTCCTAACATAATTAAATGCCTATCACGATCTGAAACTAAAGACATAACAGATGCGGTAGGAGCATTTGATATAACTACAGCCCTTGTATTTAATGCATTTGCATTTGAATTAATTGGGTTCCAAGAAAAAGACTGTCCGTTTTTTATTGTTGCAATAAGTTGTTCACCAAAATTATCTAAGGACCACGAAGCAGGATCTACTGTTAATGTTTGAGACAATGATTCGATTCCCCACCCTGTGAATACCTCTACTCCTGCTCCACTTGCATGTGCACTCCTTGTTCCTGCAGTAGCTCTTGTTATTCCTGTTAAATCATTAGTTGATATTCCTGTATAAGAAATAAATTCAGCTCCTACTTTGATTGTGCCTGTTGCGGGAAAGTTCGCGGTTGATGTAAGTGTTATAGAAGTTCCTGAGCCTCCGGTGCCTGCAGTGTCGTCTTGTAGTAATCCATTAAGAGTGCTGAATACTTGTTGTCCACCACCCCAAAGACCTGTACCCCATCCAAATCCAAATGTTGAACCTAATGCTCCAGGTTTAATGTAAGGTGTTACTGTTGATGTACCACTTCCGTTGACCGTTGTCCCTGCTGCGCTAGCCATGGTTACTGTAAAACTATCACTGTTAGGAACCGTCACTACTTGAAAAGGTTTTGTTGTAAAATCTGAGCTAGAATAACCTGCTCCAGTAGGAGGGGTTACGGAACTAAATAAAAAAATGTCTCCAGGCTCTAAACCATGTGCGGGTTTGTTGACAGTCACAGTTGCCGAAGTATTTACAGTATTAAATGTGCAACCTGTAAGAGCAGTACCTAAAGGAGTAATATCAAAAAAAGCTCCTTCATAATAAATTACTAATACCTTGTTTGTTCCTATTGCAGAATATTTTCTGCCATCCAAATCAGCCCAGATAAATTGTTCTCTTGCTGCACCAATAATAGTGCTTTCTAATATTTGTTCCCAACCACCAATTTTTTCAGGTAATCCATATCTAAATCTAACAAAATCACCATCAGTCCATTTACCCTCTGCACCAGTCTGTGTGACTTGTTTATTGAATCCTGGTGCTATTTGTACTTTTGTTAGAGGCATAATTAATTATAACATTAAAAAAACTTAAATTCTATTCGTTAAAAGCCAAGAGGTTAAAATATATTTATGTGAATTTAAAGGTGGATTTCCTCTATGAATATAAGGATAATAAGACGGAAAAATGCAAATTCTACCTGTAACAGGTTTTATTCTTTTTTTTTGAATTAAAAATTCTGTTTCACCCCCATCTAAGATATCATTTAAATAAACCGAAAACACAATTGCTCTAGTGCATGTTGAAACTTGATAATCCTTTTCTACATGCCACACGTGATATCCCTGACTAGGTAAGGTTTTTTGAACTCTTAGATAAGTAAAATGAAGCTCATTGACATTGCAAAACTCAGTAAAAGATGTTTCGTCATCATAAATTTTAAATGTTTCTTTTATAGATTCTAAAATTTTATTTAAACTTGGATTCCAATGCAAGTTATGATGGTAAATTACTGTAGTATCATCTTTAAGATTTTTTTTAATTTGTTCATTTTGATTACGTGTAAAAGCCAAATTTTTTTTAGAATCTTTTTCATAGTTTAAAATTACATTTTTGCAAGTTTCATTGTCTATAAAATTATCAAATACACCTATACTATCTTTTATTTCATATAACTTTTTTTTCAAATTATTCTCCCTTTATTGGAGTGTCCTCATTTGTTTGAAGTTTTTTAAGTTCATCATTAAAGTTAATATTCCAATCCATTACCATTTTGGTAATTACATTAGTAAAATGTTTGAAAGTAACAGAGGGGAAATGTAATCTTTTTTGTTTTTTTATAGTTTCAATTTCATGATCTTCAAAAATTATATCACACGATCCATCTTTTTCATACTGTACAAATTTCATTGTCTTTGTCCTTCCTTATTACCCCAAAGTTTTCTTTTATCTTTTTCATGATTAGTGTAGGGGCCATTTGCATCAACATAATGTAAAAATGTTTGTGCACACCAATCTCCCATAAATTCTTCTCTCCAATGAGTTAACTCACAACCTAAATATATAGCACAATCTCCTGGATTTAAAAGTATCCTTTGATTTTCAATAAAAAAAGCCCAGGGCGTTCCATCACTTCCAATATTAAGAGTTGCACTAATTTCACAAGATTCTCTATCTTTATGTGATGTTAAATCTGCATACTTTGTATACATTCTCCAATAAGCATAAGTTGGTAATAAGGATAAACCAGTAAGCTCTTCCATTTTTGTTTTTTTATTTAGTAACAAAGCTTCCATAAGAGGATCCCCATAAATAGAAGTATCCCATGTAAGTATATCATTAGTAAATTCACTATCATTCAATCTATGTCTAATTTTACAATAGTTTTCAAAAATATTTAATTCATTTTTTGTTAAAAAATTTTTTATTATTTTAAATTTAAATTTTTTTATGTTGTCCATGCTACAATACTTAACCTTTCTCCATTTTTTATTGGTGCAACAGAATGTGGATATAAAAAACAAGAAGGCCAAATTATCACTCTATTTTTCTTTTTAGGTATTTTAAATTCTCCCGTTCCATCTGGATTTCTAAAACATAATTCACCACCCTCATAATCATCATTTATTAAATAAATTAAACTTAAAGTTCTTGGTGTATTTGGAGCATGATCGTAATGCCAAGCATAATGATTATTTTTTTCATATTTTAAAATTTGCATTGATTCAACTCCATCTGTGTGAATATTTATTACTTTATGTTGTTGTGAATACCTATTTACAATATTACCTACCATACTTTTTATGATATTAAACCAATGTACTCTAGTCATTGATTCACTGTATGGGTCTAAACCACATATTCCAACATCTCTTAATTTTTTAACAATTTCACCCTTACCAACTCTTCCCTCTTCATAAGGAAAACTTTGACAAACTTTTGTAAATTTATCTAAAACATCTATGGGAAGAATATTATCAAAAATTGTAATATATTTTTTTAACTCCATTTTTTTTTATTCCAAAAAAAATTTTTATATTTATGTAAAATTTTTAGATTATAAAATATTTTATTTTCTTCAATATCATTTGTTGATACACCTTTTATTTTCATTTTCCAAGATTCTCTTTTAAAAGGTATTACTTGTACATATGGTGTACCTTTTTTAATAGTTGTATCTAAAACAGGATATTTATCACCGTTAATCACGATAGGAAAATTTACTTCGTTTTTAAATGTGTCTGTATCTACTATTCCAGGAATTATAGAAAATCTATCATCTGTGTTATTTAAAGGAGGTACAAATAAACAAGAGTAACCCTTTGGAGTAACTATTCTCCACGGATTCATAATTTTTAAAAAAGGTAAATTAGCATTTTTCTCTACCATTGGAGACCCCCCAAGCTGTTTTGTTAGATGAATTTCTGGCCTTTGTCCTAATAAATTTATTTTTTTATTAAGGAACATACTTTCATCTTGACCATTTGAATGCCACAAAATATCTCTCTTGCCGTCTTCTCTTTTAAAATTATGAACAAAAGCATAATCTTGTGGAACTTTTAATAAATACCCAGTTGTAAGTGTATCCAAAAAAGGCATACAACCTTTTATTGTTTGGTCACCAATTTTATGTTCTAATTTTTTATACCACTCAGGTATATTTAACTTTATAGGAGTTGGGTAGTCTTGTTTATTATTTACGTAATTTTCGTGTGCAATAAACTCTATAGTATTAGAAAACATTGTATAAAAATATACATTTTTAAAGAAAAGTAAACTTTAAATAAGTTCAAGAATACTTATAGGCTCTTGACCTTGTTGACTTGCATGTTTTTCTAAACTTATGTTTAAAGGTACAGAAGATGTATCAAGGTTTCTTAACCACTCAACATATGTATCAATAAGAGTAGATATCGGATGTGATGAATTATTTTCACTATAAGCAGTTAATTCATTTATTTGAACATTTATATATTCTTTAAGATCGTTTTCATTACTAAAATAAGTATATTCTGCAGGAGCATTAGGTGGTGTATCAGGATCTGTTGAATCTGAACCATCCACTTTTTGTGTCACAATTGTTGATCCGTTATGGCTTACAACCACAATTTCATTCAATTTTATATCGTTAAATTGATCCTCTGTAATATCTAATATCGTATAACTCGAATTATCAAAATTTTTATTACTGTTTAAAAAATTTTCATCTCTTGCAATACGATACAAAGAACCAAGCTCATTTTCACTGTTTAATTTAAAAATTGCTTTTGCCATATTATTGTCCTGTATTTTCTAAAATTAAAAGCATTCCTCTTGTGCCTGATGATCCATTGTTTCCCTGGTTATTTCCTGGAGAATTACCACCAGCTCCCCCAATTCCAAAACTTTCTACTGAGTTACCACCAGCACCTGCAGATCCATAAACTCTGGAAGGTAGTGATAATAAAGTTGCAGGAGATGTAACACTAGTGCTTCCATCTGATCCATTGTTTCCTATTGGCTGACCATGCCAACTTGCACCTTGGCCGCCATTGCCTCCATTAAATGTAAAAACGTTAGCCATACTAGTTGCACCACCTGCACCACCAGTGTTTCCTCTTGGGTTTCCACGGTTTCCTCCAGCTCCTGAGCCACCAACACTAAAAGGTTGTGCAAAAGGATGTGATCCTATTGGTACATTGATGAAACCAAAACCTCCACCGCCTCCTGTGCCGCCAGTGTTTCCTTGATTTGGATTATAGCCTCCGCCTCCGCCTCCGCCTCCAGCATAAGCATAGAAGCCAGCGAAGTTTGCATTTGAAGTAGCTGTGTAAGTTCCAGAAGCAGGACCTGCACTTGCTTGTTTTAAAACCATGTTTGCTCCTCCACCTTGTCCAGATGCAGCAGAAGTAATTCTACCCTGAGCATCAACAGTAATGTCAGCTGTCGTGTAAGATCCAGCAGACACCGCAGTGTTTGCAAGTTTGTCTGCAGATACAGCGTCATCTGCAATCATATCTGTTTGTACTTGAACCTCTCCAACTTCACCAGCTGATACAGCTCCTATTACTCTGTTTGCAGTTGTGGTGTCTTGAATTTTTGCGTAAGTTACAGCATCATCTGCGATTTGCGAAGTAGCGATAGTGCCTGTTATGTTAGCGGCAGCAACTGTGCCACCTAGAGTGTCTAGTGAAATTTCATTTAGGTTTGTTCCATCAGAATATGCTGCGTAAATTTTTGCTTGATCTAAAGTAAATCCTGAACCTGAAGCAGTTTTAATTGTAAGGTTTGTTGGATTTGTTAATCCTGTTGCATCAAAAATATAAAATTTTTCTATTGAATCTGGAATAGTACAAACTGTGCTTGCAGCAATTGTTGCTGTCGCAAATTTAATTACTAAATTTCTTGCGTTTGATATTGCACCGTCAGACATTGTAAGAGCTAAAGTTCCACCACTTGAAAGTGTTACTTGTTCAAATCCTGCTACGGCTTGTTGAATTAAATTTAAATTTGTGTTTGTTTTATCACCCCATGTACCAGCGTTTTCACCGGTTACCATAAGTTCTAGTTTAAGATCAGTTGAATAACTTGATGCCATAAAAGTTCTCCTTAATAATTTACATATTACAATATTTAAGCTGCTAAATCAACAGGGGTCCAAGTGTTTGTAACTCCTAGGTCTATTTCAGCCCACGCAGTTATATTAGGGCTTGTTATTGATGAAGTCAATTGTATCCCTGTTACATCAATAGATGCAGTTCCATTTGCTGTAACAGATCCAACAGAGGTAGTAGCCTGTAAGCCCGATACACCAATAATTTGTCCTGGAATTTCAGCGTGTTGTCCAAGAGATAGAGTTCCTTGTAAACCAGTCACAGATTCAGTTGTTGTTTGTACTAAGCTAAAAGTGCCTAAAGTCATAGACATTTGAATACCACTTACATCAACAGGAGTTTTTAACCCTGCCACTGTGTCACCAACAGAACCTGTTAAAGAACCCGCACTAGAGACAGTTATATTAGCATCAGCATCAAAAGTTGAAGTACCTATTGTAAAATCTAATTGATCCTCTGAAGCAAGTACAATTATATCTTGATCAATTTTTAATGAGAAACTTCCTTGTGTTGTAGTTATTTCCGATCCACTTACTGCAACTGTTACATCTGTAAACGCAGTTTCACTACCAATGGAAGAAGTCAAAGACTGTCCGGTAAGAGCTACTGAATAATTTACACCCCAAGCAAACGATCCCCAAGCACCTCTACCCCAACCTTCTCCTGTAAGAATACTTTCGTCAACAGATGCAGCACCAATTTGAGTATTGAAAACTGATCCTGTGACAGGCACTCCAATTCCAACAACTGTGCTTCCTATTCCAGAAGACATAGTTAAAGGACCAGGATTTTCTACCAAAGCAGAAGTTCCACCAACTGTTGTACCTTGTGATGATGTTAATTGTATACCTGAAACACTTACATCAGCATTTGCTGTGGCTGATTCAGAACCTATTGATGATGTTAATGATATGCCACTAACGGAAACTATTTCGTCAGAAAGATCTCCCCATTCTGATGCTCCCCATGTCTTTCGTCCCCATCCAGTGGCCATATCATTTTAATCCTTATGCTAATCTTAAAATCGCAGCAGATGTTGTGAATGCAGGGAACTGAATTGTAAATGTTCCAGAAGTTGCAGTTTTATCACCGCCAAAATCTAAAACAGCTACTGCATCAGTAGTTCCTGATCCACCGTCAGTTGTTGTATTGTAAATTAAAGCTCCTCTAGCAGTTAATGTTACACCCACGAATGATAAGTCAGCAAAATCTGTGATAGCCACAGAAGATGAAACTTTCACACCTTGGTTAACTAATGCTTTTCCTCCTGCAGAATAACCTGATGATGATACTTCTGTATTAGATCCTCCTCCAGGGTTAGTAGCATAATTAGTAGTTGATTTTCCTAAAGTTGCAGAACTTGTAAACATCGCTAACTTGTAAGTGTCAGATGATGTATCAAAGTCATGTTTTGCTTGTAGCAATTGTTTCTTAAAAGAATCACATATTGCGTTTGTTGTTATTGCCATAATTGGTCTCCTTTTTAATTTGTGTTAGGAGTAGGACTTGGAATTTTTATTCTTGGAACTCCGTCATCATACTCAGCTCGTCTTCTTCTACCCATTTGTTGTAGGGCAAAATTCTGTACTTCCTCATTGTACTTGCTTTCATATAGTTTGTACATATCCATAGGACCTTTTAGGAATCTAAAACACTCTGACAATACACCATGTAAGAGCATAGATTCTTGATATTTAGCTAAATAAGTTTGATTGCTAGATGTAAACTCAGGTGGATCTTGAATATAATTTATTTGAACTGTATCTGCTGCAGCTGGCACAGGTGCTACAATAATATTAAATTCATCCCAATTAGCAAAGTATTTAGGAGTTCCTTGTGCTCCAGTTCCATTAAATTCAGATATAAAACTTGTATCTCTTTTTTCTAAAAAACTTCTGTTGCCACTGCTATCTACACGTTCAACAGATCTTAAAATTAAAGCGTCTGACGGCATTGAAACTGCACGATTACCCGCAGTAAAATTTGAATTAGCATATTTTCTTAGATCATCGTAATCTACTTTACCGGCTATATCTAATTCAACATTTCTAATAAATTCTTGTATTTGTGAATCAGATAGGACAGTGCTACTGACCTCTGTGTAGTTACGAATTTGTGTTAAAAAGTCTGCATGTGAAATAGCCATTATGTAATACTTACCTCCACCGTTCCTATTAAGGATAACAATTCTCTTCTTCTATTTTGTAATGAGGGATCTTCTGGTTTCATACTATGTGAGATTGAAGTTACTTGGACACCATTAATTACTCTTGTAATTTTAAAATCTTGTGTCTTAAATGCAAAATCACCAGGTAAAGTTAAATTAGCTACACCAACCATTGTGCCTCCTGAATTAGTAATAGTTACATCGCTTGTATTTGTATTAATAAAAGGCTGAATTGGTTGTTGAAATTTTTGATTTCTAGAATTTTGTAACGCTATCGCATCAGCAGTTACATGTTTTCTTCTTATCTGTGGGTGCTTGGGTTCAAACTCAGAAATATGTACAAAAGAACCATTCCATTCCTTGACCATTTCTGTGTATGGAAAAGCCATTCCTGATCTATCTGATATAGCTTGAGATCTTTTACCTGTTGCGTATTTTGCCATAATTAAACTCCACTTGGATAAAAAGATTGTGGTGTAATATATGTCGAAGCTCTTTGACCATCTTCATCTAATGCTCTTTTTAATTGGTCTTCATATATTAATTTATTTTGTTGCACTAGCTGTGGTGCATTTTTCATAGCTAGATAATAAGCTAGTCCTGATACCATACATGGTAAAAATCTAAAAACTACATCTGCTTCATTTGTGTAAACCCCTGCATCTTGTATTCTGTTTATAGCATAAAATTTTAATGTTGTGTAAGTATTTAAGTCGGGTGCTTGATACAAAAGTATTTGAGGCGTTGTTTGTCTATCGACATAATACTGCGATGGTTGCCCTGTTGCTAATTTATTTGGTAATGCAGCATAAGCAGATCTATCTATTTTTGTAAGTGAAACATCTTGTGTATTAGCGTTATCAGAAACTAAAGATGTTGAAGATATGTAAGCTTCTAAAACATCACTAATTGTGTCAGCTACAGCATATTGTGCAATTCCTGAAACTAATGCAACTTCGGTAAGTGAAACTTTCCAAAGGTGAATACCTCTATTAGCCCATTCTGCAAATAATAAATTCAAACTTATCCTAGCTGATTTAAGACCGCGACCACTAGTTGTAGTCATACCACATCTTTCGTATGCCTCTTGAATTATTTCTTCTATTGATAAATCAAAACTAGCAGTTCCTGAAGTCGCCATTTTTATCCTTTTTACGGTTGTACAATTTTTTACATTGTATCACTTTTTAATTAAATTTTGAAGACCTTAGCTTTTTTGCTATATAATTTGGCAAGGACACGTTTTTTTTTCTTTTTTTCATCTCTTGCGCCTCTTAGTTTACCTTCTACTTGTTTTCTAATTTGTCCTCTTCCTATGGCCATTTTCCTTAAATTCCTATCTGATTTAAAAATATAACTATTGTTAATCTTTCGTTTTTATCTAAACCTGTAGCTCCATGATAATGATTTCCATCATAACATGCAAGGGTATTAAAATTATTTGATATTTGGCAAATAGTTTGTTTTTGTTCATCGTAAACAGAGGTCCCAGTTTTAGGATTATTAGTATTTTTATTTAGATATATGATACCTGCTAAGTCTACAAAATCTTTATGGATTCTTGTGTTTTTTCTAGTATGAAATAACCAATCTTCATAATGTATTTTATGAAATTGTATTTTTGTGCTTCCTATTTGAACTTGCTTACCTCTAAAATAGAGTCTTACAATTTCATTAATAATATAATAATGTAATTCTTTATTAATTTTAAATAAATTATCAGATCTATATCCTGGCCAATTATCTTGATTGGTAGATTTTATCCATTCGATTTTCTTTGAATAATTTATAATCTCTTGTGGATCTTCAAAAAAAGAAGTTTTAATTAATGTTGGGAGCATCTAGACCTTTTAAAAAACTTTTATGTAAATTAAGTCGATCAAGGCTATGCAACATCATACTTTTATATTCTCCAACTTTTGGAGAAAGTTCTAGTATGGGTTTGATAGTATTTGTATTTAAAAGTCCTAATCCATAACTTACAACTATGTAATTACCCAAATCAAATCCTGCAACACATTTATGTAAATCAAAATTATGAGGTATAAAATTACTTTCCTTTAAATGTAAAAGCCTTTCTTTTAATTTTTTTGGTGGTGTTGTATTATTTTTAAAGTTAATCCAAAAATCACTATCTTTTCTTTTTGTCATATAATGAAGATATAAAAAAGCTAATACATCATCATTCGAGTTTCCCATGATCTCATTAAAACTATTTTTTTGAAAATCTGAACTGTCAAATAAAGAATCTTTATAATGAGCTAATGTAAAAAGTTGTTGAGCTGTCAGAAATAGAGAGGTTGCTTCTAACGGTTCTGTAAACCCAGCTGATAAACCAACAGCGATACAATTTTTGACCCACACTTTTTCAAATCTACCTGCTTCAAAAGAAATTACACGTGGTGAATTAAGTTTTCTTTTCAACAAACTTTCAGCTTCTTCAAGTGCCTGTTCAGAATCAATGTAATTTGAATCGTAAATATAACCAGCACCAAACCTATGTTGTAAAGGTATTTTCCACATCCAACCATATTTCATTGCAACAGCATGGGTACAAGGAGCTATTTCTTCTTCTTGATCTAAAAAAAATGGAATTGCTTTTTTCATAGGTAAGTGAGGCTGATAATCTATCCAATGTGTTTTATATAAGTTTCCAATTATAAGTCTTTTAAAACCAGAACAATCAAAAATAAAATCACATTCATATTTTGTATTATCTTGTAATATAATTTCTTTTACATTCCCGTTATGATCTTGTTTTAAATTTTTAAGATCACCCTCTGTATGAATTACACCTCTTGATTTAGAAATTTCTTTTAAATAATTTGCTATTTTGTGTGCATCGAAATGTAATGAAAAACTTTCATTTTCTATATCTACTTTTTTATTTTCTGCCAAAAGACTTCCATATAAATATTCATTAAGATTTAAATTTTTACTACAACAATTTATTAAATATTTTTGATAACATCCTTCATCAAAAGTATTTTTAATTTTGAAAGAATCTAATCTATTGTGTGATGCAAAATTATGAAAATATTTTTTCCCATCACCATTCCAATTTTCAAAGTTTATACCAAACTTAATTGTTCCTTTTGTCTTACTTATTAAATCCCAAACATTTATATCTAAATACTGAAAAAAATTAATTAAATGAGGAGTAGAACCCTCTCCTGCTCCTAAAATTCCTATCTTTGTACTTTCGATTAAGTGTATACTATTTTGAGGAAATACTTTTTTTGCAAACAAAGCAGTCAACCAACCAGCTGCGCCTCCTCCTAATATTATAATTTTTTTCATATGTTTAATGGGTTATTATATTTTATAAATTGAATCATATCATAATTTAAATAGTCTTCTATAACATAATTTGATTTTTCAATTTTATCTGTTCTAATTTTATGTAAGTTATCAATATAATTATCCTTGTAATAGATTTCGTTTATTGAAAATTGTTTTAATTTGCTAGGTTTTTTTATATTGTAGCCAAGAAAAAGGCTTAGGTTTTTCAGAAAATAATCTGTATTATTTATTAAATCATCGTAATAATATATTTTATAATTTTCATTTTCTTTTATTAAATTATTGATACTCCATATATTTTTACCGATTACCTCGTCTTGTCTTAGTAGTTTTAATAAATAATTGTTAATGTTATTTTTTGTATAATTTTTGTTATCTATTTGTATTTTTGCAAATGAAGCTAAACATTCCTCTAACGGTCTTAAAAGTATTACAAATTTTGGATTATTAATAATTTTTTTTAATATATATAAATTATCTGGTGTTCCCCATGGTCCTCTATCTATTATTAATTCGCAATTCCAATCCTCATAATAATTGTGCAAACTTGATTCAATTAAGTTATCTAAAGAGCTATGTTTAGGAAAGTTTTTAAAAATATCATTATTTTTTAATTCATGCAGTTTATATAGGATATCTAAAGTAATTGAATTTGGACTAAGTTTTATTTTTTTATTTTCATTTATTATTGACCCAAGTAATGTATTACCTGCTCTAGGTAGAGAACATAAAAAATTAATATTCATAATTATTTTATATAATTAAAATTTATTACAATTCTATTAGATGTATTTGTATGTGTAACCGCTTGGTGTTTTATAGAACCATCAAACTCAATATAAGAATTTTCAATACTGTAATTTTTAGTTCCATCTTCAAATAAAGTGTACCCATCATTTGTATTTAGATAATATAGTCCAGTAAAAATTTTATAATTTTTTGCATTTTGTATATCTATATGTAAACCAGTTTCTTTATTTTTTTTAGTTGGAAAGGTAAGATTAGCTTTTATTCTAATTAGTGTAAAAGGATTTATATTTGTAATTAAATTTTTAAGTAAATCAAAATAGTTTGAATTAATATAATTTTTTTGATTATCAAAAAAGTTATGGGTCATCATTACATTGCCATCATTTTCATACAGTACACCCTTGTGGAAATACCAAGGAAAATAAGAAGAGGTAAGATTTTGTTTTAAAATATTAAAATCTTCATCCCTAAGAAAATTTTTAAAAAGTTTCACAAATGAAGTTTTACACTAAATCTACTGCTTTACCAATAATTGGTTTGTACTTAGTTTTCTTATCTT
>CENZ01105993.1_pt1 | contig 14087 bp, 6 predicted proteins | sample 361341 | NCBI WGS metagenome assembly CENZ01 (sample SAMEA2619782, study PRJEB7988) | marine metagenome | biome: marine biome (ENVO:00000447); feature: deep chlorophyll maximum layer (ENVO:xxxxxxxx); material: "saline water (ENVO:00002010), including plankton (ENVO:xxxxxxxx)" | depth 50 m
GAAGCGTACTTCCTACTAGTATTTCTATTACTGATCCTGACACAGGTATATCAACGTCGTTAGAGAGTCCCGCAATGGGATATGCTTCTGCTGTTAAAGTAGAAGAAGGTATTTACTTTGTTAATGGATATTTTGTTAGGAATAGTACAGAGTTACTAGTAGTTGACAAGTATTATGATAAGGCATCTGCAAAGATAGGATTCAAAATCATTGAATCTATTTCAACTCCTGAAGAAGATGCAAGTCTCTATGACAATTCAATAGGGTCTTCAAATTATTCTGCACCTGGAGCACATAGGTTAAGTATCAAACTGAGTCTCGTTGTATACTCATTAGACGAGAAGACCGATAAGAATTTTATTAAATTACTTCAAATTAAGAATGGAGTAGTACAAACACAGGTAACCCAAACTGATTATAATCTACTAGAGCAAACTCTTGCACGTAGAACTTATGATGAGTCTGGAGATTATATTGTTGATAATTTCTCTCTTGATGTAAGAGAGTATTACCAGAAGAATGGTAATCTTGGTATCTATGGTAAGAATGTAACTACTGGTCTGGTAAATGGTATTGATGAGTCTGATGCTGGTAAGAAGTTAGTTGCTAGTGTTGGTCCAGGTAAAGCATATATTAAAGGTTTTGAGATTGTTAATAAAGAGACCAAGTATATTGATGTTGATAAAGCACGTGAAACATTAAACAGAGAAGATATACGTATTAAGACAAAGGGTTTACCTACCTACAGAATTACTAACAATTATAGTTCGATACCAGTAAACTCAGAAGGATCTGAGCTTACATCATATCCTAACTTGTATTTGTCTGCTGCATTTAATGATGGATCTATTGGTATGAATAATACCGAATCTGCAACTGATCCAAAGCAGACTATTAATAGAAGGGGTTCTTTCTTTGATATCAATGCAGGTATCAAGACCCTCTATATTGAAGTTGATAATAACTATGCAACACGTGTTGCAGGTCTTACTGGTGCTAATTTCAGAACTACTGCTGATGGTATTCCAACTCTTTGGTATATTCAATCACGTGGTAGTACTATCATAGCAAACAGCTTTGAAGTTCTATCTTATTCTAGGGTTCCTAGAATTGAATCTAATCCAGATAATACAGTTACATTTCTAGAGATCACTGTAACTGCACAAAAGAATCTTTTGGATGACTTCCTTATTGAGTATGATGAGACTGATGCTAACAAGTATAGATTCATCTATATGAATGAGAATGATGCAGAGACACCTGGATCAGTTCCTTTTGGTAAGATTGTTGACTACAATGAAACAATTACTCCTGTAGTTGGTATAGCAAAACCTAGTAACTATACTCTATTGGAGAGAGGATCAGGATTTAATTCTGATACTGATATTGTTATCTCTAAAGGAAGACTATCCAATGGAGATGCAACATATAATAGTACATTTGGACTATCGTACTTTGATCCAAACTTCTTTACTAAAATTCAGTTAGATGATAAGATCTCAGTCTCTGGTAGTTTTACTCCAGGACAATATGTTAAAGGTCTTACAAGTGGTGCATATGGTGTAATAGAAGGAACTTCTACAGGATCATATACTAAGAACAAAACTCTTATGTTAAAGGGTTTATTCGGTGTATTTAAGAGTGGTGAAGTTGTTGCTGATGAAGCAGGTAATACATTAAGGATTGCAAAAGATAATACAATATCTCATTTTGTTGTTAATAGTAGAGGTGCAAATCATTCTTCTACAGCAACTATTAGAATTGATGGTGTTGAATATGATAACTCTAAGATTAAGGTTGATGTCAGTGGAGATCAATTAGTATGGAGAGTTCAGATTCTTGACAGAGATTCTGCTTTAGTTGAGTATTCTCAACCACCATTAGTTGAAATTATTGATACTGGTGCTACCAGTCAAGCAGTTGTAACTCCAGTATTGGTAAGGAATGCTGTTACAACATATACTCCACAGAATGTTAAGTCATTCTACTCTCAATTTGGATCTGGTAATGCTAATACATTTACAGCAGATATTGAGATTAACAAAGAGAAGTATTCTGAGGTTGTTTCGGTAACTGACTTTACTTTCAGTGGAAGCAAAGGAAGGAAGTATATTGAGTGTACAGGATTTGGTGGAGATGCAACAACGTTTGTTATTCATGGAGATTTAATTCAGTTCACAGATGATACTGGAATCCTTGTGAGAGGTGTTGTACAACAGTCTACAAAACCAGCTGGTGTATATAAATCAAGGATCTACTTAGACAGATCATTACCTAATGATGTTACTAATGCTAGTGTTGTTAGGGTAAGACCATCTATTAAGAACTTCAATCAGGGAACTTTAATATACAAGACTGGTTCTAAAGAAATAAGTTCTATTGTTGCTACTTCTGATGATTCGAAAATCACATATTATCTCAGGAGAGATTTTATATCTACAGGTTCTGGTGGTTCTGGATCTATTACTTTTGCTGCTCAACTCCCATTTGGAACTCAAAGATTTGTATCTTTTAGTGAAAGCAACTTCCTAATCACAATCCTTGATCCAGGTGATGCTCCTGACGTTGCTGCTGGTGATGTAGTTTATATTACTTCAGATCAAGTTGAGATAAAAGCATCTACTGATGCTGCTAGTGGATTGACATCTGGTAGTGTTAAGTTGAATTTACCTGCTGGTTACTTTGGATCTGCTTCTTATTCAACATATCCAACATTAAAGTTAACTGCTACTTTAGAAGTTACTAAAGCAAAACCAAGACTTAAGACAGCAAATTTAAACAAGAGAATTATTGTTGAAGCTGCTGGAGATAAAATTATACCTTTAAGAGGTAGAGACTATGATACTGAATCTTTAGATGTATACAGTTATGCTGATGCATTTAATTTGAAGTATGTTTATGAAGGATCTTCATCGACACCTCCTGTAGTAGATAAAGCAGGAAACCTTGTTACTGGTACTGATGTATCTAACAGGTTTACATTTGATGATGGACAAAGAGATACCATATATGATGTTTCTAGACTTGTTATCAAACCTGGTTTTGAAGCACCAGTAGGTCAACTAGTAATTGCTTTTGATTACTTTGATCATACTGCTGGAGATTTCATCACAGTTGATTCTTATTTACATGAAGCAGGTGTTGGTGCTGAAGAGATTCCATCATTTAATTCACCTGTACTAGGTAAAGTATCATTGAAAGATGTACTTGACTTTAGACCAAAGGTAGATAACGATGCAATTATAGGTGGATATCAGAATACATCATTATTGTCTGCACCTAATAGCAGATCATTTACAGGTACTGGTGGTATTGTTTCTAGTACTCCTGCTCCTGATGTTGGATTAGAATATACATTCTCATTCACACAGACACAATACCTTGATAGGATTGATGGATTGTTCTTGAATAAGAAAGGTCAATTCATTGTTAAGCAAGGTAATTCATCACTTAACCCATCTAAACCTGATGTTATCAGTGATGCTATTGCATTGTACTATATGTACATTCCTGCATTTACACAGACAGGTAAGGATGTAAGGATTACTCCAGTTGATAACCGTCGTTACACAATGCGTGACATTGGTAAGTTGGAGAAACGTATTGAGAGACTAGAATATTACACAACGTTAAGCATTCTTGAGCAGCAAGCACTGAATATGCAGATTACTGATTCTGCTGGTGTTAATCGCTTTAAGAGTGGTTTCGTTGTAGACAATTTTGAGACTCATAAGATTGGATCTTTGAAGTCTTTAGATTATAAGTGTGCTATTGATACACAGCAATCTGTACTAAGAGCACAAGCAAAAGAAGATTCGATTAATCTAGTTGAGATTAATACTAGAGATGATCAAAGATCTGTTTCTGGTTATCAGAAAACAGGTGACATTATAACCTTACCATATACAGAACTAGAACTATTAGGAAACAACTTTGCTACAAACACAGTTAATCCTAACCCATTTGTTGTTCTTCAATATGTTGGTGATTCATTTATTGGACCAAGTGTAGATTCTTGGTATGACAGTAGTGTTGAACCTTTAGTAACAGATAATAACACCAATTTGTATTCTATTTTCCTTGCTAAGGAAAATCTAAAGGAAGCATTCTCAAGTCTTTATAATTCATATAAAGTTAATTGGATAGGAGCTGATCAAGCATTCTATAATATTGGATCATTTGCAGAAGTTAATTCTAATATTGCAGATTCCACTGTTGCTACTGCTAGTGTATCAACATCTTCAAATATTAGTCCAGAAAACAATGAAGTTGGTAAAGGACTAGTAACTAAAGGTGTAGGATCAAAATTTGTTGTTACATCATTATCATACTTTGCTAGGAGTATTCCTGTTAATTTTAGGATTAATAGACTTAAACCAAATACAAGGGTTTATGTCTTTATGGAAGGTAGAGATATTGGTAGATGGGTAAATCCTGATCTTAAGTATACTGGCATTGCTGCTAACTCATTATCAGCATTTAATGGATCTATTACTACAGATAATAATGGTAATGCAAGTGGTGTCATTTTGGTACCTGCTGGATTACCACCTAGAGAAAATGCTGTCTGGACAGGTAATGTTGATACAGTAAGTTATGATGGTGATGCTGATGAATTGAGATTCAGTACTGGTGTTAAGACTATTAGATTCACTTCAAGTTCTACTGATGCTAGTAAGGATGAAGTAGAAACATTTGCTGAAGTGAAATTCTATGCTACTGGTGTAGTACCAGAGAATCCATCTTCTATTATTTCCACAAGACCTGCATTCTTTAAAGCAAATGAAGGTACACAAATTGTTGGTAGTAATACAGAGAATCCTATAAGACCAAACCCATTTGCTCAAACATTTAAAGTTGATGGATTTGAGGGTGGTGTATTTGTAACAAGTATAGATCTATTCTTTAATAAGAAGAGTGATAATATCCCATTACGAGTTTATCTAACAGATACTACTAGTGGAAAACCAGGTAAGAATATTGTTCCTGGTACTCAGAAGGTATTAACTCCAGAGACATTCTTAAAAGTAGTCGCAAGTGATACACTTACGATAACAAAAGGAGAGAAGGTAACTGGATCTAAGTCCAATGCTTCTGGTCCTATTAGTAAACTGATTGATAAGAATAATATTGAAGTTGTTGCTAGTACTACAGGTCTATTCACACTTACAAATGATCAAGTGTATACTGTTGTTTTAGATAACAACAATGGTAAGAATTTTGTACAAGATGAACTATTAAATGTTACATCTATTACACAAGCTAATAATGCAAACAATACACAATTCACATTAAACATCACTAAGGATTCTGGTCGTGTAACTGGGTTGAATGTTGCTAATACAGGTAGTGGATACGATTCTGCAATTATTACTATTGAAAGTCCACAACTTCCTGGTGGTGGTAACGCTACTGCTACGGTTAGAGTTTCTCAAGGTCTTGTATATGATGCAGAAATGACACTTGCTGGTTCTGGTTATACTGAACCACCATCTATTGTTCTTAGAGGAACAGGTTCTGGTAATGCTGGTGCTCAGATTGAATCTGAAATTACTATTGATACTCCAGCAGTTAGAATGGGTATTGCTATTGATGAGACAGGAGAAACAGAATCTATAACTCCTACTAAGTTTGGATTTGACTTCCCTGTATATCTTGAGAATGATACTGAGTATGCTCTTGCTATTGAGACAGATTCAGTTGATTATGAATTGTGGTCTTCTAAGTTGGGTGGAGTTGAAGTTGCCACTAGTCAAATTGTCACAACACAACCTGCTTTAGGTTCTTTATTCAGATCACAGAACACAGGTGATTGGACTGAAGATCTATTTGAAGATGTTAAGTTTGTATTGAATCGTGCAGAATTTGATATTAGTAGAACTGCAAGTTTGATGTTGTCTAACGATGACTTAGGATTTGAAGCATTGGATGCACAACCAATTGAGACTAATGCAGAAGCAAATACTACTGCTACATCAACACTATTCAAGAATAACAATTATGTTGTTAAGGTTAATCATAGAGACAATGGTTTTGATCTTAATAAGTCATGGGTTTACTTCAAGAATGCAGTTGATGTTGGTGGTGTAACTGCCTCATCAATAAACAGCAATCTTTATAAGGTTTCTAATACTGGTGTTGATTATTATAACATCACTGGATCTACTAGAGCGTCTGGTAATTCCTTTGGTGGTGGTACAAATGTACTAGCGACATACAATAGGAAGTTTGAGAAGGTATTTGCTTCTATATCTAATCTAACATTCAGTCAAACTAAAATTGATAGTTTTGTTAAGACTACAAACATTGCACCAATAGATGACAATTTAGGTACTTTCGTTTCATATTCACAGACTGATTATGAAAAGACTTTCTTAAATGAGGATTTCTATTTTATTAATCAGAAGATTGTTGCTTCTAAGATTAATGAAACCGTTAATAGTATCGATAATTCATTAGTTTATAAACTTGATTTATCAAGTACTGTCACACATCTTTCTCCAGTTATTGATTTGGATAGAGCATCTGTTAAGACTATTACTAATCGTATTGAGAATGCATCTGGAACAGAAGATAGGTACGGTAGAAGGAATCAAATTGTAACTTTCCTACCAGTATTTTCATTTACTGCATCTGGTCTACAAGGTGCTGAAGTAATTAATAGTTCACAAACTCTTGTTGGTACTACTTCTAAAGCAGAAGGAACTATTGTCAAGGTTGATGGTAGTACTGTATTTGTTAAGGTTACTACAGTTAATACTTTCACTGCTGGTGAAACAATAACCTTTAGTGGACAAACATTTGCTGGTGCAATCACTGTTGGTACAGATGGTCTTGTTAAATTCTGGTTTGATATACCAAATACCACTACACCTCCAACATATGTAACTGCTAGGAATCCATCAGTACCAGCAGATACTTATGATAATAAAATTTCTGGAAAGATAATCTTGTGGAATAGTAAGTCTGGTGAGTTGACTACTGTTAATGACAAGCAACCAATTAATAATGATTATACAGGAAGACTTATTGATAGTAGTAGTTTTGATAGAAACGCTAGTGTAGATGATCAGTTATCTGATATCTTTAGAGTTGGTGATCTAGTATCATATCCTAATCAACCAGTTGATGAAGTAAGTTTCATTGAAGTTGCAACAGTATCTTATGCAGATGGTGTTGACTTCATTACAGAAACCCAATCTAAGAATAGTTCTGGAATTTCTAAATATGTGACTAAAGAGATTGCTATTGAAAATCCTGCTACATCTATTGATGTAAAACTTACTGCTAACGTTACTGATATTAAGAATCTTATGATTCTTTATAAGATTAAGAAGTCTTCTTCACAGGAGAATTTTGAAGACATTGAATGGATTTACTTTAATGAAGCAGGTGAACCTGATGTAGATACTATTGCTTCTTCTGAAAATGCCATTAGTGGTATTACAGAAAAACAATCTTCATATCAAGAACTATCTTATAGCATAGAGAATTTACCAGAATTCTCATCTTATGCAGTTAAGATTGTTATGAGATCTAATAACCCTGCATTCGTTCCTAAGATTCAAGATATGAGGGCAGTGGCATCTTATTGATATGAATCACTTGAAGGTTGAGAATCAAGACCATTTGTATCGTGATGTAAATACAGGTGCAATAATAAATACTGACAGGTCTTCTTTTGCCAAATATAAATCCTCCAGAAACAAATATCGTAATATGGAGAATGAATTAGACTATGTTAAAAGTGAAATAGATGAACTCAAGACCCTATTAAAACAATTGATGAATAACAATGGCACAAGTCATAGTAAATAAGACCGATACCTTTGAAAATCAAAGGCAGAAGATTAATGAGATAGGTTATGACCTGCATACCTTCACTGGGACTCAGACTGGTCTTAATGCTACGTATTTGACTTGGAGTGATTTAAACGTTACTGTTAACTCTGCTGGAGGCGGTGGAGGATTAACATACGACAATACTAATGGACAATTTGTATATACACCACCAGATTTAAGTAATTTCATTACATCAATTGGTGATGCTATTCAGGATGCAGATTTCCCTAGTGCTGGTCTGATGAAGACTGATGGTTCTGGTGGATATAGTGTAGTAACAGATAATTCTGCAAACTGGATTGCTTTAACAGATCTATCTGTCACTCAGAATACTCCTGGAAATTCTGGATTAAGTTATAACAATATCACTGGTATATTGTCATTCACACCAGAAGATGTTAGTGGTTTCTTAACACTAACAGGTATTTCTATTAACACTGCTGTAGCAGGTACAGCAGGACTCGCATACAACAATAGTACAGGTGTATTCACATACACTCCACCAGATTTAAGTAGTTATCTAACAACAGTTGCTTTAAATGATCTTAGCAATGTAGATGCAACAACCAATCTTGGTGATGGCAAAATTCTTAAATATAATGTCTCTAATACTACTTGGGAAGTAGCAGATGACACAGGTGGTACTACACCTACATTAGCACAGGTAACTGCTTCTGGTAATACAACCAGTCTTGCTATAACAGCTAGTAGTTTAATATGTTCTGATGCTGGAGGACTCATCTTAGGTTCTTCGCAATATGCTAGTTTCTCTAGATCAGCTGGAGTAAATACTCTTAATGGCAATGCTAGTGATTTCCTACTCATAGCAGATAACCTTACTTATACGTCTGGTTCAACCGTTATAGCTTCATTTAGTACTACAGGACTTAATATCACTGGCACTGTAGAATCTGATGGATCTACTACTGATGGTGATGCTATATTCAAGGGTGCTAACGCTGATGTTACATGGGACAAATCTGCTGATGCTTTATTGTTCCCTGCTGGAACTTCAATTTCTGATAAGGCAGGATCAAAAGGTACAGTAGGTCAGACACTATCTTCTGATGGTGCTGGTGGTATTGAATATGTTAGTCAAACTATAGAGGGCATTAGTAATGTCGATATTAACTCTATACAAACTAATCAGATTTTAAAATGGGATGGTACTAAATGGGTTAATGCTGCTGACACTGGTGGATCTGGTGCTGGTATTTCATTAGGAGATCTTACTGTAGGTGCTGAACCAACAGCCGCTGGTAATGGTGGATTAGCATATAATAATTTAACTGGTGTATTTACATTTACTCCAGCAGCAGATAATACTCTTGTATTCAACCATGCTAATGCAACTACATCTCAAATAGTTTATACAAATAATGGTGCTGGTACTCCACAGACATTAAACCTTGTAGCTGGTACTGGAATCACCTTCGGACAAGGTGGTGGTACTGGGAACCTTGTCATTACTGGTACTAGTGGAATTGTATTATCAGATCTTTCTGTAGGTTCTAACGCTTCTGCTTCAGGTGGTGGTGGAATTGCATATAATGATTCTACTGGTGTATTTACGTATACCCCACCAGATCTCAGTAGTTATCTAACTTCTGTTACTGAAACAGATACTCTTGAGACTGTTACTGGAAGAGGAGCAACTTCAACTAATAATGTTATATTCACTGGTGGATCTGGTGCTGGTAGACTTGATGTACAGAATGCTGGAGCCTATGCTATAACTCTTGATGCTGCTAATGGTATCACTACTAATGATGGAAAAGGACTTTACATTGGTAATATTTCTACTAATGTATGGAGAGCAAAAATTGAAGGATCTACTGGTGATCTAACTGCTAATTCTATTATTAAGACAGGTGGAACATCATCTCAATTCTTAAAGGCAGATGGTAGTGTTGACTCTAGTACATATCTAACAACTATAGATCTTTCTAGTAAGAACCTTAATGATCTTGCTGACGTTAATGCAGGATCTCCTACAGACGGACATGTACTGAAGTGGGATGATAGTTCATCTAAATGGATCTCTGCTTCTGATCAAACAGCAACAGGTGGAAGTGGTATTGCATTAGCAGATCTTTCTATAACTACTGCAACAGCAGGTACAGCAGCATTAGCATACAATGATACAACTGGTGTATTCACATATACTCCTCCTGACCTTTCTGCTGCAAGCACAGATCTAACAGCATTCTCTGTTGGTTCTAACGCTTCTGCTTCGGGTAGTGGTGGACTTGCATATACAAATACAAGTGGTGTATTCACATATACTCCTCCAGATTTAAGTAGTTACTTAACTGCTGTTGCAGTAAATGATCTTTCTGATGTAACTATTGCATCTCCTCAGAATGGACACGTATTAAAGTATAATGGTGCAAGTTGGGAGAATGCTCCTGAGTCTGGTGGTAGTACACTAACAACTGAGGAAGTTCAGGATATTGTTGGAGCAATGGTAACTGGTAATACCGAAACAGGTATTGGAGTAAGCTATGAAGATGCTACTGGAACTCTTGATTTTACTGTTAATGGTATAAACGTAAATGATCTTGGTGATGTTGCTAGTTCATTAAATGCTTCTGCTGATGATGTTCTTCAATATAATGGTTCAGAATGGATTGCAGGAGATCCTGCTTCATTTGGTATTGCATTAACAGATATATCTGTCACTAGTAATACAGCAGGTACAGCAGCATTATCTTATGATAATGTTACAGGTGTATTCTCATATACTCCTCCTGATGTTAGTACTTTCATTGCATTAACGAGTCTATCAGTAGGATCACCACAGGTTGCTTCTGGTTCTGGTGCTATTTCTTATAATAATGCTAATGGTGTATTCTCATATACTCCACCAGATTTAAGTGCTTATTTAGATAACACAGCTGTTATTGCAAACTTAGCTGATGTTGTTATTACTGGATCACCTACTAGTGGTCAAGTACTTAAGTGGGATAATGCTACAAGTAAGTGGACTAACCAAGCAGATGCGAATTCTAATGTTACAGATCCTGGTGGTTCTGATACACAGGTACAGTTTAATGATTCAGGTTCCTTTGAAGGAGATGCTTCTTTAGTATGGGATAATACAAATAACAAACTTAAGGTAGGTAACGCAGATTCTGATTCTTACCTACTTGTAGGTAGTAACACTAAGAGAGCTGAACTTAGAAATAACAATACTTCAACTTATCTCTACAGTTATGCTGATAGTACTTTCCATATAGCCGCTGCTGGTTCTGGAACCACTATCCAACTTGATTGGGTAAGTGGAGTTATGGCATACTTTAAGAAGAATGCTGAAGTTGGTTTAAATTATGCAAACGTTCTTTGCTTTGAAACTGCTGATGGTGGTTGTAAGTTCCATGGTGGTATTATTGATAAGGATAATGATATTGGATCATCAGGTCAAATATTAAGTTCAACTGGTACTGAAATAGAATGGATTAATCCACCTACACCTAGTCTTGCTATTAATGACCTAACTGATGTAACTACTGGATCTGTTTCTACCAATGATGTTCTAACATATAATGGAACTGCTTGGGCAGCAGCTGCTCCTACTGGAGGTGGTGATACATTCCCTGCTGGTGGTATTATTATGTGGTCTGGAGCACAGAGTGCTATTCCTAATGGATGGGTTCTGTGTGATGGTAACAACAGTACTCCTGACTTAAGAAATAGGTTTGTTGTTGGTGCTGGAAATAGTTACGCTGTTGATGCTACTGGTGGTGCTTCTACTGTAACCTTGACGGAAGCACAAATGCCGTCACACTCACACTCAGTTGACAATCATACACATAGTATAGGTAGCCACAGTCACACTGTAGATAATCACTCCCATAGTATTGGTAGTCACACTCACTCATTCAGTGGTTCAGGAAGTGGAACTAGTGGAACACAAAGTGATAACCATTATCATAGTGGAAACACATCTAATAGTGGTTCACACGCACACAGTATCTACGGTAGTCATCAAGGTACTATAAACACTGGTGGAACCAGATATTTGGGTGACTCTAATGGTGGTACTAATATGGGTACTGTCAATAGTGGAACTACTAACGCTCACGCACACTACTTCGATACTTTAGGAGTCAGTGAAGACCATACTCATAACACAACGATTAGTATAAGTGGAACTACTGGTGGTGGTAGTGGAAGCACAGGTAGTGAAAATCCAGGTACTAGCAGTAATGGTAATGGAAACACAGGTAACGCAAATCCCAGCACAAACTCTAAGGGAAGTGGTTCTTCACATGAGAACTTGCCACCATACTATGCTTTGTGCTATATTATGAAGACTTAAAGTATTTTAGATGCGTATTGATGATTTGGTATATGTCGCAAAGAAACAGTTAGATAAAGATTTTTGTGAACATGTAATTGAAAAATTTAAGAAAGATGATAATCGATATCAAGGTAAGATTGGTAGAGGTGTAGATCTGGATATTAAACAATCTACTGATCTTCTTATTACTGGTTCTTCTGACTGGGAAAAAGAAGATAATGTATTCTTTAAATCAATAGGACTCAATTTAGATTATTATGTAAAATGGCTTCCTCATCCATATGAAGATTTTGTGTTGAATTTTGTTCCAGAAGATACTGGATATCAAATACAAGAAACAAAACCAGGTGGGTTTTATAAATGGCATCATGATCAATTAGAGACTAGACGTTTAACGTTCATATGGTATCTAAATGATATAACAGAAGAAGGATATACTGAATTTAATTCAGGACTAAAAATTCAACCAGAGATGGGGAAACTAATAATATTTCCTGGATTATGGCCATGGGTTCATAGAGGAGTTGCACCAACATCTGAAACTAAGTACATATGTACAGGATGGATACGAGAAAGAAACGCTGATAAATAATTATTATTAAACTTTTATTATGGAAGCAAGTAAAATACGTAATGAACTCACACGACAATTGGGTGAGGCAGAGACTAAGATCTCAACAACTGAAAAGAGTCTGACTGAGTTGAAAGAATATAGATTTAAAATTATTGGTGGATTAGAGACATTAGATCTTCTAGAATCTCCTGATCCAGATGAACTTGCGGCTAATGGTGGAAAACCAATACCGCCTAAAAAACCAACTAAATAAAGTAACTTCTAGAATCTAATGGCAGCGATACCTGTAAACATAGTCGTTGACCGTCATGCTAACTATGACGTGACTTTCTTTATTACCAATAAAGATGGTACTCCACTTAACATGACAGGATATACTGGTGAGGCAGCTTTTAAAACAAGCTACACCAGTACTTCTAGTGTAGCTGTACCTTTGGTATTCGTTAACAGAACTGCTGGTGAGATTGGTATATCAATGAATAGTACAGAAACAGGTGCTTTGGATCGCAGAAGGTATGTTTATGATATTCTCTTGACTGCTCCAACAGGATACAAGACAAGAGTTATTGAAGGATTAGTTGAAGTTAATCCTGGAGTATCTTCCTAATGGCAGAGTATACCGTTAGAGTTGGATCTCAGCAACATAGTGTTGCTCTGAGAGAGAACCCTGCGTATAACTTGGATGTTAATTATCAAATTCCAACCAAGTCTACACAGTATACAAATTTAATTCTTGATGATATATCTGGTGGATTCGATGGTACACAAGATACATTCAGTCTTTCTGTTGATGGATCACCATATACACCAATAGATGAACAGCAGTTATTGATATCCATCAATGATATAGTTCTCAAACCAAATACAGATTATATCGTTTCAAACGATCAAATCGTTTTTAGTAATCCACCCGCTTCTGGACATAGATTTTCTGGTGTTGCTTTAGTAACTACAGCAGATTTAACCAGAACTCTCAACTTCGTTATTGACTCTGGATCATTCCCAATGGCAATTGGTCCGAAGGGTGATATGGCAGTGGATGTTACTGGTACAATTGAATCATTTGTTATAGTGGCAGATGTCGCAGGTAATATTGAAATAGATATATTGAAGTGTTCTTATAATGACTATCCGAATTTCACTTCAATAACAGGAACAGAAACACCCAAACTAGGTATTCTAAATACTAGTACAGAAATTAAATCGAAAGATGATAATCTTTCGACTTGGAACACCACAGTTAACGCTGGTGATATTTTCAGATTCAACGTAAACCACGTCCTGAACATAAGTAAGGCTAGTGTTGCGCTGAGGATAAAACTATAAATAATTGGTGGTTATAAATAATCATACATAGCAACGTAATTA